>Ga0111538_10008858_pt1 | contig 13470 bp, 16 predicted proteins | sample SoiMethybrSBSTD1_FD_79669 | JGI IMG/M metagenome (GOLD analysis project Ga0111538, IMG submission 79669) | Bulk soil microbial communities from a Populus tree surrounding site in Tennessee, USA - Soil MetaG P. TD hybrid SBSTD1 (version 2)... | ecosystem: Environmental > Terrestrial > Soil >...
CTACAGCCAGCAATTCTTTGACATGGCGAGGGATCTTGCGATAAAGAAAAGCGACGTTGAAAATCGCGCAGAAGTTTTTAATTATTTCGAAATAGGTGGAACCTATCACATCAAGGATTTCGAAGAGAGCTCAAAAACCAAAATGTTTCTTTATAAAAATAGTTATAAAGGAAATCGATGGGCCGCACGGGTTCCGCTCAGCGCTGAAGTACCCTGTAAAGTTCGAAAGATTTACGGCGTACGTTTAGGTGGGATACTCTGGGATAGCTCAACAGACGTAGGGCGTGCGTTAGAAAAACAAGATATGACCAATGCAGTCCTCAAAACTGCTGAGGGCCTTTCATTGCCTGAAACCATCATCGTAGAGGGCCGCACGGAGCCGTTGGATGTCTTCAGCAACGTAACATCAAAGGGATTGTATGTTGGTGGTTCAATGACCTGGATAAAAAATGTGGCAGTGAATTTTGACAAATTTGAGGAAGGGATCGACGATCTAATATTTACAGCTTATGCTGATATTCTTGTATCTCCCTGGCTTGAAGCCGATAATATCGTGTATACGGGCACAGATCCATTGAGTCCTAATTTCGGCACGCAAACCTATAACATCAGCCCCATAAAGACGAAAATGATGGGGTTCCGCGTAGGGATGGATGGAAGATTTAACAGAATGTTTGGTTGGGCCTATGGCGCGGAAGTTGGATATCGCCCTAGCTTTGAAGGTCGCTCCTTTTTTGCTGTATTCAAAATCAGCTTTCCGGTCTTCGGAACCAATCTTGACTACAAAGTTGAGTCGTTCGGAAAATAATTTCGTTTTTTAAGTCGCTCCTTTTTTCCTAGAAACGTATTCGAAGGAATAGTAATACCTTTTCCAAAGGACGAACCCCGTTACCACATTCAAAATTCCCAGCGGTAAGATCGGTACCTTAAATAGGACGAGTACAAACCACACGATCCCGCAATAAAATACAAGCGTCATAACCTCCTGTTGATTTCGGTCTTTAGCATACAGCAGACAATAAAATAAAAAAGGAACGCTGATTAAAAAGAATGAGGATATGACATAGTCATGCCAATCCTGTTCGGCAGGAAAATTTTTAATTAATAGGATGATTTCCGGGAGGAGAATAATACCAATTGTCATAAGACTAAAATATATTCTTTTCAGAAAAGGGATCGGTAAGCTTCTCACCCAGCTTAAGTGAAAATTCTCAAAATGATGCAACGCGTGCACAAGGCCCACGTTTGCTCCGGATGCAATCATTATTCCTATGCTCAGTAACCTCAGGTCATAAATGTCAGTTTTGTAGAGGGCTGTTATGGCTATTATCATTAATGCACTAAAAAGTTTCGTTCCAAGCAACATTACCAATTCGTGTCGTGTGATCCATTCAATAAAAAATAGCGAAAACGGCTTCGCGAACTGGAGGTTGAAAAAGCGTGCGATAAAAGAAACTTTCTTTTCGTGATTCGGGTGGTGTAACGACCACCGGAGATGATATGCACTCATCAGGACCAAAAGCGTCAGCGCGATTAGAATTACAAAGAGCGAATAGATCAAGTCATGACTCCATGCCAATAAGAAGAGGAACAGTCCGTAAATAAAAGCAGGAAGAAGCTGGATCAAAACGACGCGTATAGCCATCCACCATTGCTTTGTCATAGGAAAAAGCATGAAGCAAAAAATGAATTCGTTTTCATTTTGCTTTATCCTTTCCCAATTGAAATTTATCACTTTCAAGCTATAAAGGAACCACAACCCTATGGGTATGATCAAAACGAGGGGCGAGCTAATAAAAAACTCAGCAAGTGCAATGTGGTCGTAGCTCCGCATAAAACCTCCGGCAAAGGCAATGACAAGCAAAAAGAAACCGGTATTGGCTAAATAGAATTCACGAACGAAAACAGGAACGAAGACTCTCATATCGGATTGATCGCAGTGAGCATTTTGTTCTTAATGCAAAAAGACTGATTGATATGAATATTAGCGTTCTCAAGAAATTGGTGAGAAGAGAGTAAAACGATGGCCTCATGTTCCCGGATGTATTCTTCAATGAGATCTACGAGTGTCTTTTGCGCATATTCATCCAATGTAATTAAGGGCTCATCGAGGATGATTACCTTCGGTGATCCGAGAAAGGCGATCGCTAATGAAAGTTTTTTCAGCATTCCACTAGAGTAGGTCGCACATGGTTTTTCAAAGTAATGATCGATGCCAAATTTTTTGATAAGTCGGTCTTGTTGGAGGGGCGCGGAATTTCTTGCGTTCCCGACAAATCGAATCAAATCCTTTGCCGTTAAAAAGCCAGGGTAAAGCGGTTCGGCTTCTCCATAACTCACGCGTTCACGATATCGAATGGGAAATTGCGTCAGCGAAATTCCATCGCCAAACTCAACATTTCCTTCACATGGAATCAATCCGGCAAGCGACCTAAAAAATGTAGTTTTACCTGCCCCATTTTCTCCTTTAATCCAGTATGTACCTGAGCGAAGTTCCAATGAGGGGACAGAAATAATTAATTCTCCGGAAAAACTTTTTGAGAAATTTATAACCCTCAGCATTGGCTTAGTCGGTTTAGAAAGTAAAAACTTAACCTATATTTGGTTACTATATGTCGTCCCTGTTTTAGTGTAATTACAACTTGAAATGAATGGAACTCTCTGAAAAAATCAAACGGTCTATCCGAGACGTGAAGGACTACCCAAAGCCTGGTATCGTCTTTAAAGACATTACACCAATCTTAGCTGATCCGGGGTTGAGAAAAGAAATTGTTGGCGCGTTGGTTCAGGAATTCAGGTCCAAAAAGATTGATGCCATAGCGTCGACGGAAGCCAGGGGGTTTATTTTCGGTTCTATTTTGGCGTATGAATTGGGCTGTCCGTTTATCCTGGTTAGAAAGGCGGGGAAACTCCCATATCAGACCAGGTCCGCTGAATATAGCCTGGAATACGGAACTGCGAAGGTCGAAATGCATATCGACTCGGTAAAGCAAGGATGGCGTGTTCTCGTTCACGATGACTTGCTCGCTACCGGTGGCACTGCAGGTGCAACAGCCGATTTGATCCAACATTCTGATGGTGTAATTGCTGGATTTTCATTTATCATCAACCTGAGTTTTTTACCTGGCGCTGAAAATTTGGAAAAACGTTTTGGAATTAAACCACATTATTTAGTGAACTATTAACCTTATAAAACTTATAGTGTTTATTTCAAAATATGTCTGAAGTGCTTCATATACCAATGTTTCCGCTTGCTATTTTACCGTTACCGGAAGAACTGGTTCCCTTGCACATATTTGAGCCACGTTATCGTCAATTGTTACAGGATGCGGAGATCAATGACATTCAATTTGGGGTTTACTTCAGTCATGACGTAAATGAACAGAAAATAGGTTCATTGATGCAGCTGGAAAGTATTATCAAACGCTATCCAGGGGGTGAGACAGATATAATTGTAAAGTGCAAGGATATATTCAGTATGGACCTCCTGCTGAGGACATATAAAACGAAACTTTATCCCGGCGGCAACGTCCGGTTGTGGAAAATCACCTTGGATACAATTCCAAACGCAGGCTTGTATGATCTCTTCATGCAGTATTTGAAGCTACGTAACATCGTTCACAACCTTACAATATTTAATTTGTTTCAAATAGCCAACGAGTTGAACCTTGATATTGTTGACCGATACCGATTTCTAACCCTTCAGGATGATAAACGGGAAGCTTTTCTTTTTAACCGGATTAAGTTTCAAATCGATTTGCTGGAACGCGAAGAGAAAAGCAAGGATAATTTTCATTTGAATTAACAAAATAGTTGTAACTTTTTATCGTCTACATCGTTGTTTCGTTTTTTTTTTAAATTTTTACTAACCCTCAAAGCTAATTTCCGTTTAACACGATTTTTTTTTAGGCTAACGTTAAGGCTAGCAGCATGCGTTATTTAACAAAACGTTATGATTTCGTTCGAAACTTTTGGGGAAACCACCTCGTCTTAACGCTATAACAAAAATATTTTATGAATAAGCCACTCTCTCTTCTAACCATACTGCTCATCAGCGGTATCACTTTTGCGCACGCGATTGACAACCCAAATACAAAAATGGTTGTATTAAAGAACGGATCAACGTTTAGACTTTTATATAAAGGTGCAGAACAATCAGATGTAAAAGTTCTGATTCTTAACGACGAAAATCAGATTGTGTTTGCTGAAAAAATCAAAAACACCGACGGTTTTGCAAGGCCTTATAACTTCTCCAATTTACCTGAGGGACATTACAGTATTCAAATCAAGGATAATGCTGGTGTTCGTACAGAGACGGTGAATCATCATATCATAAAAGCAGAAAAGACGATGCACCTCTTGCGTCTTGACGGCACCGGTAAGTACGTGCTCTCCGTTCCGAGCCAGGGAAAACAAGATCTTTCTATCATGATCTTCAATGATCTGAATGAAGTTCTGTATCAGAGCGAAGAAAAGATCACTGGCGATTTTGCCCGGATGTACAATCTCCGCGATGAAACTCGCAATTTCAGGTTTGTCGTGACTGACGGAACGGGATTAACTAAGTCAATTACAAAGTAATTCGTCTTGCATTGAAATGTTCTAAGGCAACATGCTATCATGTTGCCTTTTTTATTTGCAGCCACAGGCGCCTGTGATAAAAAGGTAACCAGCGAAAGCTGGAAATATTTTGAAAAAAGGGAAAGAATTAAGGACTTTTTGGGCGCTACTTTGATTCATGTCAGTCGTCGAATTAGCTGACGATTCGTCGATTGGCCACGCGTAGTTTTCATGTTTTTAACTGTGTTCTAGCGCAAACGTTGTATGAAAATATTTTTAATGAATATCGATTTCGAAGAAATTTTCACACGTTCTTTTTAGCAAATTGTACTAATAGGTAGTGCAAACGTTGTTTCAACTTAAAAATATGGTTTCCTTACAACTTACGGCCTCGAACGGTATCCCTACCGTATATTTGATCATAATTAAAACATGAAAACAATTATGAAAACTAATATGAGAACTAAATCAATTTACCTCGTGGCATTTTTATTAATGGGCGCGGTTGCAAGTTTTGGAAATGATGATCCTACTTCAAGTGTGGCTGTGTTAGCTGCAAAAGGAAAGGACGTATTTAGAGTTATTTATAAAAACGAAACCGCCGATAACGTAAAGGTTAGGTTATACAATGCTAATGACGAGATGATTCATTCGGCATCAATCAACAATACGAAAGGATTTATCCTTCCGCTGAACCTTGGCAAACTTAGCTTCGGTGAGTATCGCGTGGAATTGACGGATGCGAACGGTAAACATATCGAGAGAATTGTTTACGAAAACGTCAAAGCCGTTGACAACATCCGGATATCACGATTAGCGACAGCTGAAGGCAAATTTATGGTGTCGGTAATGAGCGCCACGAATGAAAAGGTTACCGTTAAAATATTTGATAGCTATAATAACCTGTTACATAATGAAGTTAAGAGTGTGAATGGCGACTTCGCACAAGTCTACAATGTCAAGAACTTGACTGGCGCATGTACATTCGAAGTATCGGATGATGCAGGACGTGTAAAGACCGTTCAGTTTTAACTTATCTTAAACAAACTAAAAGCACCTCCGGAATTTCCGGGGGTGTTTTTCTTTTTATAGCAACCTCCTTTTGAGTGTTTTTTTATTTCGTGTATAGGGCTATATTCGACGTCAAAATTCCACCCTATGCACCGCTTCCTCATCGTCCTGGCCCTGATCTGTGTTCAAGCTCGAGCACAAGATGTTGCCGGCCTTTTTATCGTTCAGGATTTCACAAAAGAAAATATTTTCACCAATAATATTGAAGGCCCGGCTTTTGATGAAAACGGCAATCTTTACGTCGTTAATTTCGAACGTGACGGAACCGTAGGTCTCGTAAAACCTAATGGGGACGCTGAGCTTTTTATCACGTTGCCGGAGGGGAGCACCGCCAATAGCATTCAGTTTGACAGTAAAGGCGCGATGTACCTTGCTGATTTCACAGGGCATAACGTCCTTATGGTGGATATGAAGTCAAAGCAAGTTAGCGTTTATGCTCATCACGACGGCTTCAATCAGCCTAATGATATCTGCATTAATAAGAAGGATCAGATCTTTGCCTCGGATCCAAACTGGAAAGAAAGTAAGGGAAAGCTTTGGCGCATTGATAAAGGAGGAAAAGTTGTGCTGCTTACCGATCAAATGGGAACCACGAATGGAATTGCCCTCAGTCCCGATGAAAAAGTGTTATACGTTAATGAAAGTGTTCAACGCAAAATCTGGAAATTTAACCTCGACGAAAAAGGAAATATCGCTAACAAAACATTGTTCGCGGAATTCCCCGATTTCGGTTTTGACGGGATGAAGTGTGATGCTGATGGAAATGTCTATGTCACTCGATATGGCAAGGGTGCCATTGCAGTGCTTTCACCGGCTGGGAAGTTAATTCGTGAGGTGCCGCTAAAAGGAAAAAATTGCAGTAATCTCGTGTTCGGAGGATTAAATGGTAAGCTGGTCTTTGTAACCCTGCAAGACCGAAAAGGCATGGAACGTTTTAGGAACGATATTGCGGGCAAAGGATGGAAATAACGAAATCCTTCTGAATTTTTTTAACTAACACTGTTCAACTAATTCAAGCCGTTTGACAACGCTCTCGGGCAGTAGGATGGTCCCAGGTGATAATACCGCATTGGCGCCAATTTTTGAATGATCGCCGACAAGAGCACCAAATTTTGTCACTTCGATCTTCGTTTTCTTTTTATTAAGCATCACATAAATAGTTTTGTCCAGCCGTTCGTTATAGTGATTTGCGATGATACTTCCCGCCTCCATGTTGACATAGGAGCCGATCAATGAATCACCTACGAAATTAAAATGTGCTAATGCACTTCCCGACATAATCAAACTTGACTTTACTTCACAGCCTGGACCGACGATGGACTTTTCGCCCAGGTATACACCACCACGCATATAGGCATGTGCGCCAATAAAGCAACCGTTAGAAACGATGATAGGACCCTTGAGGGTGACACTCTCTTCGATTTGAGCTTTCTTATGAATTGCAACGTCCTGTTTAATTTTGAAGTCCGACGATAACGATTTTATTTTTTGCTGAATCGTATTCTGAACCGCGGCAACGATATTCCAGGGTAGATCCTTTTCCAGTTCTGGGAAATTTGCTAAAAAATTTTTCAAATAAGCTGTATACTGAATCATAATTATCGTTCGTAAAATTCTAAAGGAAGATTATCTGGGTCGGCAAAAAACGTAAAACGTTTTCCAGTATACTCATCAATTCTTGTTGGCTCAACACTCACGCCATTTTCTTTCAGCCATTTTACCGCCTCATCAAGGTCGTCAACTTCAAAAGCAAGATGTCTCAAGCCGCATGCTTCAGGTCTGGAGGTACGCGCGGGCGAATTTGGAAAGGAAAATAACTCAATACAATATCGATCACCAAGGTTCAAATCGAGTTTAAAGGAATTTCTTTTTTCACGATAATATTCAGCGTGTATACTAAAGCCTAAAATTTCCGTGTAAAATTTTTTTGAGATCTGATAATCCGAACAAATGATGGCTATGTGATGAACGGAATTTAATTTAATCATCTACTAAATTATGTATTTTCGTTGATATCATCCATCATGGATACTTTCTGGCTTGTCTTTGGCATTATACTGATGCTGGTGGGGATTCTGGGCAGCATATTGCCCTTATTGCCCGGGCCACCGCTGTGTTACATTGCTTTGCTGTTACAACAGCTTCGATCCGATACTCCCTTCACGGCTAAATTTCTGTGGATATGGGCTGGGATAACGGTGGTGGTAACAGTATTGGATTACGTTATACCGATGTATGGTACCCGAAGATATGGGGGCAGTAAATACGGCGTATGGGGATCCACGATAGGATTGATTGCAGGGTTCTGGCTAGGACCATTTGGCATAATAATAGGACCTTTTGTGGGCGCTTTTGTCGGGGAACTCATCGCGAGTAATAATTCTGAACACGCTTTGAAGGCTGCATGGGGTTCATTTGTTGGATTTCTGTTTGGTACTTTGCTAAAGTTGGTGGTGTGCCTAGTGATGGCGTGGTATCTTTTTACCCTCGTGTTCTAACGTATTCCATCGTTGGATTTTTCTATGCGCGGTTATAAATCTTCAGCACTGTCTCTCGTAACGGTTTCCCGTGGTCTGAGGACAAAAAAGCAATAATTTCAGCAATCTCTTCGGGTTTCACCCAAGCTGTAAAATCCTTATTCGGCATAGCATTTCTATTGGTCTCAGTGTCAATGGTGCTAGGGACAATCACGGTAGTAGTTACATTTTTAGATGATCCTTCTGCGTTCAAAAAATCGGCGAGCTTAAAGATGAGGGATTTAGATAATGCATAGGCCAGGGTATTTTTTCCCTCTTTTGGTTGCAGCGCCGGGCGGGCGCCAACTAAGACGATCCTGCCGCCGCCAGGTTGGCTAAGCATTTGCTGAAATACAGGTCTGGCAACAAAGTATGCTGTATCAAAATTGAGGGATAACATTTTCTTTAATAACGAGCCGTCGGTGTTTTGAATAGTTCCGGGGGCAAATCCGCCGACCAATAATAATGCCGCGTGCAAGACTGAGTGATCTGCGATAATTTGTTTGACTACTACATTCACCGAGTTTTCGTCAGTGAGGTCGGCCTCATACAATTGTACTTCCGGTGCCGGAAATCCTAATGTTTTTCCCGGAGTCACCGTAGCGAGTACGTTATAACCTTCCTTTAAAAATTTATCAACGGTGGCTTTCCCTAAATTTCCGGAGGCACCTGTTATAAGGACATTTTTTTTCATGGCCGATAGTTATTATTTGTTTACGATTTTTTTACCACAGAGACGTGAAGACACTGAGTCTCGCGAAAGGAACTTGTATCCTCCGCGCCTCCGTGGTTAATGGCATTACTTACACATTGTTACTCCTGTTTCAAACGCAATTACTCTTTCCTTCCATTTTTTGTTCGCAGAAAGTTTACGAATTAGTTCTGAGTCAATCTGCAAGAGCCTCCAATCATTGAAAGACATCGTTATGCCCTCAAGTACAATTTGATCACCAACAATGTTCACAATTTCACTTGAAACAGGTTCATGATTTTCATTCACCAGGAGAAAGTATCCCGAAGAATCTGTCTTAAAAACGGGGGGAATTCCACCAGCAATACAACGGATGGCACAGGACCGATGTGTTTTCCCTTCTCCTGGTTTCATCACACCAAAGAAACATTTTGGATCCACTATTTCTCCAGAAACCGATATTTTTTCCTGGTCAGCTCGTCCAGCGGAGGCCGCAAGGTTACCCTCCAAATATTCCAGGTCGCTTGCTTCTTCAACCTGAAGTAACGTTTTCCCATCGCCATAAATCAGCGACCCTGTTAGACGAACGTTTGTACCTTCCACTTTCAGGGGACGGTGCGATAGAATAAAATTGTCCGCGCCGGCCTTTCCAAAACCAACCAGCAATACAGTCTGATAGAGTTCCTTGTTCCACATGTCTTTTCCCAAGGGCACCTGCAGATGAGGAACCGGTTTGGTGAAAAGGTATCCATCTACCGTCGTGAGCAATCCATATTCAAAATTGGCTGATGAAAATTCCTTTTGTTCCAATGCAGTTATCGCAATGACGCCAATCATGACCATGAACAAAATAACAATTACTCGTTTTGTCGCTGACGCAATTTGCCGGGGAGCCTTGGGAAAATAGCCCACATAAAATTCGTTGTCGTCAGGAGAAATCCAGTTTTTCATTTCATGAAAAGTTTAGCTGCGCCGCGGGGCGCTCTGTTCCTTCGGGATAGGGAGATGGATTGATCCATACATCCTCATCCACAATCTTGACATCATAAGTCGATACTTTCTCCCGAAATGGTGGAGGCGATGAACCGTTATGTGGAAGGTACTGATATCCATGCCAGGGACACGTCACGCAACCATCGATGATTTTCCCCTCTCCAAGCGGACCGTTTTGATGCTTGCATACATTGGAAATGGCAGAAAGTTTTTTGTCGTATTTGAAGACGGCGATCCTTTCGCCATTGAGGGCAACAATTTTTGCACGATTGTCCTGAATGTCATGAACGGAACACACTTTTACAAATTTTTGATCCGTCTGGATCGATTCATGGTCCTTGGTTCGTTCTCGTTTTCCCGCCAGTAGATGAAGCGCAATAACAGTGCTACATCCAATGGCAAGTAATGCTACAAGCACGGGCGAAATCTCATACTGAAAAAACCCCAGCAAAACATGAAGAGTGATGCTCGCATATGCCACGTACACACACATGTGAAGCGTTTTCCAGACTCGTGGCGTTAGGTTGTGAAGCCAAAAGTCATGGCTGGTAATGGCCATCAAAAAGAAAATGATCAAGCCAACAACCCCAAAAACCTCAAAGGGAAACTTGACGAAAGATTCGTAGTGTGTATTGGAAAGGAAAACTGAAAGTATGGGATTGAGATTGCCCAATGCATGGAATTGAATGATGGAAAAAATTCCATGAACAGCCCCTATGAAAAACATGCATACACCCAAATGACGACGGTTATACAACAACGGGAGGAATACTGGATTCAAACGTGCCAGTGGTCCAATACATAAAATAACATGCAATAGAAAGAATGCGAGCGTAGATGTGGATCGAATAATCAATGTTTCTTGCGTCACTTCCGGGTTCACCATTAATATTACCATCGTAAACAAGGACAGAAAAGAAATTACAAAACCGGAAAGAATCAAATCATAGATTCGTTTTTGTCGATTCCATAAGACGGCTTGATAGGATGCGCCCATTATTATTCGTTGTTATAGGATACCACTCGCCGTGTTATTTCTCGTTTATGAATAGGGTCATAAAGCTGGATGCTAACATGTTGCTCTTTCAGTGGGATGTCAAAGTGATATGAACCCTGACGATCTATTTTTCCCAGCAACTGATTTTGAGAACGTGAGGATAGGTAGACCACGCATGATGGAACTTTCAAGGAATTCTTTAGCTCAACCGTTAGCCTCCCCCTATCATTTGACAACTTTGTTATTGTGAAAGAAAAATCCTCTTCGTTCACCTTATCGTATCCCGGTGGAGATTCTGGCCGAAGAAAAATAGCCAGACAAAACACAACAGGAAGTAAGACCGCCAATACCCGCCAAATGAAAAAATGATAGCCTCGAAGGGATCTGGTCATGCCTTGGTTTTTACCGTGGTTAGATATTTCATTAATAACAAGGGCCAAAGAATCACACAACCTGGAAAAATGATGAGTCGGAATGACCAGGGCGCTCCAATACTTCCTTCATCGACTTTGTGAATCAATCGCGCGATAAACAACAGCGCAAATAAAATCCCACCAAGCAGATAGACTATTAAAGCATATAGAATTAACATGCCCTGGATATTAAAAGCCTAAAAGTGCGAAGTATAAAAGACTACTTTGGTCAAGCAGACGACCAATGAGTCTAAAGTTCAGAAGTTTCTGGTGGATTTTGGTAAATCGAAGGGCGATTTACTTTGAGGACGGTAATATTAGGCTTGTGGGGGCTAGTCAAATTTAAAACTAGACGTCGAGGCTATTGAATAACGATAGTAACTTTATTGATCCGCTTCTCTTCCAATTTTCCAGTCCGTTCACCACCGCCAGAATTATCTTTATCGTCCTTTCGAACGATTACAAAATAGGACATGGCCTTAAGATCTTTGAGTTTTAAAATTCCTTTTGCATCCGTCGTACCTTCAACGGCCACATTTTTTTCCGCGACATAATCTTCTTCTTTTTCAAAGAGTTGTACTGTGGCGCCCTCCACCGTATTTCCTACCTCATCGCGCACTGTCAGATTCAACGTGGTTTTAATGATTTGGAAACCAGACAGGATAATTAATAGGCCTGCAACGACTCCAGTGAGTAGATGGCGTTTCATAGTTCTTGAGTTTTATTGGCTTTGACGTTGGTTAATCCATATTAACCGCAGAGGCGCAAAGACGCAAAGAAAATACAAAATTCAAAAAAGATTGCCTTAATAAGGCGCGCCTTATCGATTTTCATGAACCTTCGTCAGGCAATATGTGCTCGGTTGAGGCCAATTCGTAAAGAACAAGATGAAAGGTCCTTTTAAACCTGTTCTATTGCATTCCAAGGCCTTGCGCCTCTGCGTCTTTGCGGTTTAATCAAAGAGATGTGAACAAAAGATACTCGAAGGTTATCTCAGCAAGACCACCCCACCACGTTTTTCCTGGATTCCGTCTTCAGGGCGGTATTCACTTTTGTATCGAACTACATAGGAGTACGTTCCTGCCGGGGCCTGCTGATTCAGGTTGTTGTTGTACCCGCCATTCCATTTGAAATCCCGTTCCGGGGATTGGAAAATCATTTCACCCCAACGGTTGAAAATAAATACCTGGAAGTCCTCATCGTCGATGAAGAAGGTGAAAAGCTTAAAACTCTGATTGACCTTATCGCCACCAACACCAGTTACAGTACTCGTCGGACGGAAGGCATTGGGTCCGACGATTATCGGATCGCATTCCTCGATGACTTCTGTTTTATCGGTGCTCGAGCAGCCAAAACCATTGATCAAGTTCACCGAAAATATTCCAGTTTCCGCCGCCGTGAATGTGGGGTCAGTATTGCCTAGCGATACTCCATCTTTGAACCAATCATAGCTGGCGAAATCACCGGGATCCAACACCACGGAGCGCGTTGTAGGATCAGGATTCTCAGGGTGAGGGCAAATGAAGGCTTCGTCTTTTAAAAGACCGGGTGTTGTAGGAGCTAGTTCTATTTCAAGATCGGCTTTAGCGCTACAGGTGGCACTTGAAACGGTAACGGAGTATGTACCGGCACGGTCTCCCTTGAGGGTAGGGCCGATTTCGCTGGAGATCACAGCGCCGTCAAGCGACCACCGGAACGAAGCAGACCGGCTTGGCGTTGCCGTGAGTGTAAAGGGCGAACCTTCACAGGGCGTTGTTGTCGTGAGTGAAACCGTCAAAGCTCCATCTACCTGCACGTTAGCAGTCGGAGATTGCTTGATACAACCGTTCAGCGTGCTCACAACTCTAACAAAGTATGCTGCATTATCATCAGCTGCTGAGGCTGTGATGACTTGACCGCCTGGAATTTGAACGTTATTTCTAAACCATCTATAGGTGTAGGAACCAGCTGGTGTGGCAGTGAGTGTTACCTGATTTTGACAGGCATCGCTTTGCGTGAAGGCTGGTGTGTAGTTGTCTATGGTCACCGTTGTGGAGTCGCGACCCGGGCAGCTTCCTGCGGGCGCATCAGTCCGTACCCGAAGCATCCAGGTACCAGGGTTAACAGTGACGGTCGCACCATTGCCTGGATTCGTGAGACTTCCGGATTGTGAAGTTGACCAATTGTAGGTAGACGCAACAGGCGTGGTGACTGCTGTAATGGTACCATTACAGATATTTGTGGTGTTGA
>Ga0111538_10008859_pt1 | contig 13469 bp, 13 predicted proteins | sample SoiMethybrSBSTD1_FD_79669 | JGI IMG/M metagenome (GOLD analysis project Ga0111538, IMG submission 79669) | Bulk soil microbial communities from a Populus tree surrounding site in Tennessee, USA - Soil MetaG P. TD hybrid SBSTD1 (version 2)... | ecosystem: Environmental > Terrestrial > Soil >...
AGTCGAGCTGCAGGACGGCAGCCACGATCAGATGGGTCAATGCCGCGACGATGCTTGAGCGGCGTTCTGACACGCGGTCGAGCGACGAGGGCCTGGGTGTGCTGGATCGGTGGCAGCCACGGTCACTGGCCGCAACGACCTCGTGCGATGCCGATATTCGAATCGGCCACACTGCCCGCATTCGAACTCGTCCCATTGCTCCGCATGCGCGACCACGCCACCGACGTAACTTCGGTAATGGGTCAGGGGCCGTTCGCATCGAGGACACGCGAGGGTAGGCGAAGGGAGGGCAGGCGTTGTCGTCTCGAATCGCCCAGACGCTTTCCTGCGCTTGCGCCCTTTCGCTGCTTGCACTTCGTCGCCGGGACTGACGAGTGTTCGCGGCGCCCGACTGACCAGCAATCGACGCGCCTCTGCCAGCAGCTGCCCGCAGGAAGCTGGTTTCAGGAGCACGGTATCCGCACCGGCCGCGCGCACGCGCACCGTGCTGGCCGGCCGTACATCGCCGGTGAAGACGAGGATGGGCACTTTTGCGGTGGCAAGGTCGCGACGCAGAATCTCGCACAGGGCATAACCGTCGAGCAGGGGAAGTCTGAGATCGGTGAACACGAGCGCCGGCGGCCTGGACAACGCGTTGACGAGCGCCTCACGGCCGTCTGCGGCTTCGACGACATCTGCGCCCCTGCTCAGGAACAGTTCGCGATAGACCGCGCGAGCGTCGGCGTCGTGCTCCGCGACGAGGATGCGCGCGGTCGAGAGTGGATCGCGTGCACCTGCGGTGTTGCGGCGACGACGGATGGGCATACGTAGTGCGTCAGGACGCGCAGAATTTTGGTGCAACATACTCATTCGTAGCGCTCTCTACCGTGACCGCATCGCGACGCCGACATTGCCGCCGGCAGATCTCGTGATTCACGATCGGCGTCGCGCCGCTTTACGCCGCAGTGTCGGCTTGGAGCCGGCCTTCGAGCCGGCGGTTCTGTATCGCTGCATCCAGGCTGAGCGATCCGGCGCCGACGCTCGTGACGAGCAGCGCGCAGCCCAGGAGCGCGATGTTGCGCAGGAACAGCAGGAGCTCGAGCCGGAACGCCGCCGCATCGGCGGCCGCCCAGAAGTTGTGCATCGTGAAGGTCACCGGTACGAGAAACAACACGAGCAGCGCGCCACCGATCCGGGCGCGGAAGCCGAACAGCACGCTCAAGCCACCGATCAATGCGATGATGCCGGACACCGGGACCAGCAGCGCCGCCAGTGGGACGCCGTGTTCCGCCGCCAGCGCAATATTTCCGGCCGTGAAATGACCAGCCGACGCGATGATGAAGATCACCGAAAACAGCTGCCGTCCGATGAGCGCGAGGTACCGGGCGTCGTCCCCCTGGAAGTAGCTCTTCGACATTAGCGCACGCATCCTTTCCCGATTCGTCAATCGCTGCAGGGCGGGCGAACCGCCCGCCCTGCACATCCGCCGCGTCCGCACTACGGCCGCGCCGCCGCCACATGGTTGGCCGTCGGCTCGACGGTCATCACCACCTTGATCTGAATCTCGTCGCGGACCCCGACGCCGAGGTAGCTCGGCTTCGGAATCTGAAACGCCGACACTTTGATCGGGAACTGCGCCTGCACGCGGATCCGGCCGTCGCGCTGCTGCAGATCGGCGGTGCCGGCCACCTCCTGCCGCTGGCCGTGCAGCAACAGCGTCCCCTTGAACGTCGACTTGCCGTCGAGTTTCTCGATCCGGATCTGATCGAACGTGGCCACCGCGAAGTCGGGTCCCTTCTCGATTTCGAGGTAGTTGTCGCGCATGTGGCGATCGCGGACGGCGATGCCGGTCTCGAGCGTCTGCAGGTCGACGCGCAGCGCGCCGCTGAGATTGCCGGGTTCGGCCGCGCTCGCGGCGACTTCGCCGCTGACGCTCTTGGTCCGTGCTTCGAAGCTGCCGCCGACGGTCAGCGGGCAGACCACCACGATTTCGGCACCGCTCACTTTGTAGGCATCGGCCGCGCGTGCTGAGCCGGCGACTCCGACGACACCGATAGCGCTCCAGAGAATGGCCTGGCGAATCATCTTGATTTCCTTTCGGTTACTGAACGCTCTTGACGGCGAGCTGGACGGAGAAGGTGCGCGCGCGGCTGGCGACCACGCCGGTAAACGCTTCGCGCATGTTGACGATGAGCGTGAGGTTGTCCGAGATGCGGGCCTGGACCCCGGGCGTCAGCCGATACACGTGCGTCTGCTGTAAGGCGTCGACGACCAGATGCTCGGCAGCCACCGACGTCACCAGCCATTCGACCGGTGCGAAGAACACCTGGGTGTGACCGGCGAGATACCGCGACTGCGGTTGCTGCACGGTGGTGTCCCGGGTCGTCCGCGACGTGAAGTCGTGCTCGGCGAGGACGCCCCACTTGCCGAATCCGAGCCGGGCGTAGGCGCCGACGCTGTTGCGGCGGAACGCGGCGGCCGCCGACAGCCGCGACGACACCCCGACGATCGCCCGGTGCTTCCACACGTCGACGCCGGCCACCATGCCGCCGCCGTATTGCCGCAACGCCGCCGGTTCGTCGCCGCCGGGCCCGAACGCGTACGGTGTCAACTGCAGCCGATGGGTTGCCCAGAACGCCTTGACCTGCGTCGGGTAGGCGGTGTCGCCCGCGTCGTTGCCGTTGCGAATGAACGCCAGGGGATCCGGCAAGCCAATTCCGCTCGGCATCTCGTCGCGTCCGATCGCCAGCTCGTAGTTCTCCTTCGGGCGGTACTGGTAGAGAGCCTTGTAGACGACGATGTTGCCCGCGGTGGTGCTGCTCGAGGCCGTGCTCAGCACCGGCGTCTCGAGGCCGAACGCGGCACTCAAGCGGTTGTGCGCGCTCATCAGCAGCGAGGTGCGGCCCTGGAGACGAAACGTCGTCGACGTGATCGAGCGATCGGTCCCGAGCATCTCGGCCAGCTGCGACGCGGTGACGAACCGGAAATCGTAGAGCAGCCGCGTCGCGGCGGTATCGACGGGGTGCACTTCCTGGTGGCGCAGGCTCTGCGCTTCGTCGACGCCCTTGCCGTACGTCGTGAGCAGGCCACCACCTTGAGGTGAGATGTGGCAGCTCACACAATCGCTGTATCCCAGGCGAATCATCGTCGGCGACGCACGCGCGGCCGTCACATGAGCTCCCATGAACACGAGGAGAGACAGCGCTATCCTGGTCAACTTCATTCGATCTCCTAGCAGAACGGGGTTCGCGTGGCGATTCAGCAAGGGGACTGCCACGAGGGATGCTTGAGCGTGGAACTCTAGACGCTCGACATTCGGATAAGTGACTCTCGCTTCTAAGGTTGGGGCGGCTCACACAAAAAACCAACCGACCCGACGCCTGCGATCGCCATCGATGTGACCTATGACACGAGCAGGCAGGGAGCGCGTTCAGCGCGCTCGGTCATGACCAGCTGAATGCAATTACTGCGCGGATTCACTGGCGATGTGAAAAAAATGCTCTCCGCCGACGAATTTTCACGCTTGTTACGTCGCGCACCTCGACGTTTTGGACCCGCGCGCGTCGAGTGTTTGCGGCATCGTGATCGTTGATGTCATGCGCGTGCACCACGATCGAACGTCGTGTCCTTCGACACAGAAAAACGCCTACAACAATGTCGGGCCCCTCTCGAGGATGAACGAATTCATCGTGAATGCAAAAACTACAGTGAGGCTAAAACGGTGGGGTTGCGCCCTTCACACTTCGGCGGAACGACGCCAGGTAGTGGGGGATGGAGGCACGTTCGCGTCACCGCGATGTTCGTGTGCGACGCGCTCGAGGAGAGGGAACAACTCAGGGACAGCCCCGACAGGAGAGCGCAGCGTGGACTACCGCTGGTTGGCCCGCGCGACCTGTCGTGACGTGGGCGCCGGCGGCATCCGGGCCAGCCGCGCTCGGACGGAGTCGAACGCGGGTCCGGTGCTCGCAGTGCCTGTGATCCTCAGCGATCTTGCCTCGCGGACGATCGCGTCGTAGCGGTTGCCGGGATCCGGGTGATCGCTCAAGAACTCGGGACCGCTGCTGCCACCCTGCTGCTGGATCGTCCTGAACATGTTGGCCATCTGACGCGGGTCGTAGCCGGCGCGCGCCATCAACTGCGCACCGAGCAGATCCGCCTCACGCTCGTATTCGCGGCTGTACTTCAGGAAGTAGGTGCCGAGGCCGATCTGCGATCCCTGCGCGATGATCGCGCCCTTCTGGCCGCCGACAATCGCCCCAAGCACCTGGCCGGCGATCGCGCCAAGCTGAAACTTCTGCGCTTTCGCCGCCTGCAGCGTCCCATGGCGCAAGATCACGTGACTCAGTTCGTGCGCCATGACGCCGGCCACTTCATCGTCGGTGCGTGCGGCCTGGAGCATGCCGCGGTGCAGGAACATCGGCCCGCCGGGCAACGCGAACGCGTTGATCTCCCGCAGGTTGACGACGTCGAATGAGTAGCGAAACGCCGGCTGCTGAAATCGGGGAGGCACGCTGGCGACGAGGCGGTGCCCAATCCCGTCGACGAGCGCGTCCGTCGGCCGATCGCGCAGCATCGGCAGCTGCTGGCGAACTTCGGCCGCGGCCTGGCGGCCCAGCTGGACGTCCTCCGACGGCTTGAAACTGTTCTTCCGTGGCTCGATCCTCGTCTGGGCAGAGAGGCTCGCGCCGACCAGAATCGCGCCGATGACGGAGGCTGTGCCGAGTGCTCGCTTTCGGGCCATGCGGCCAGATTTTGCAAATGTGAGGCCGTCAGATTTGCTGAATTCGTGTGTGTTTTGAGGTAGAGGTGTACCTTCCAGCGGCCGGTAGAGCCCGCGTTGTCAGGGTTATTCTTTGATGAAGGATTCGGTCATGCACAAACTCCCGCTGAGCGTAGTAACCGCCGCTGCCGTGCTCAACGCGACCTGCGCCAATGGAGTTCCAAAACCGGCCGGCGTCGCCGCGCCGGGCACGCCGCAGGTTTCCTGGGTGATCATGAGCGGCGACAGCGACAATCCGGATCGGGAATTCGTCTGCCAGTCCAATCCTCGGAACGATTGTGTGCTGCCGGTAAGCAGGCAGGGTGAACAGGTGTTCTCAGACGTCCATTTCTACTATCACGGCGCGGGCGCGGAGACGAAATACACGGGATCGATCGAGATCGGATTCTTTCAGGGCTCGCCCGCTGCTCACAAGATTCAGGCGAATAACACCGTGAAAAAGACGGGATCCATCATGCCCCAGAGCGTGACGGGCATCGTGACGTCGACACCAGGTGACTATGCGATCACGTTTGCGCTGAACGCGACCGTGGACACCGGCAAGAGCCAGGCGATTCGCGATCGAGTGCCAGCAGTGGTGAAGTGATCGCGTAAATCGAACGCGACCCCTTAGCCGCGAAACTCTAACGGGTCAGTTTGCGTGTCGTCACCTGATCATCGCCGCAGCTGCAGCCACACCTTTGCTGGAGGATACCGTGAGTGTGGGCACATCCGCGTCGCCGAAATCGATGCGCCCAGTGATGTCGACGGCGGTGCCTGGGGCCACCGGGGCGCCGGTAAGAAGGAAGCGCTCTCCCGTGACCGCGACCTCGAACAGATTCCGGCCCTCGATCGTAACCGGACGGCCACGGGCAGCGATCTCGGCTTGCTTGCTGACAAAGCCGTTGTTCTTGATCACCGTGCGGAGGTCCGCCAGGCGAACGGTGTTCCCGGGTCTCAAATCGAGAATCGTCAGGCCTTCGTTGAGGCTGACTCGAACCGTCTCGACGCCTTTAACCTTCTGCATGGCCACGCGCACGGCGTGGGCGCAGATCTCTCAGTCCATGCCGAGTGTTTTCATTTCCACATGACGAAGCTCCGCCCCCGCGGAGGCTGCGAACAAGAGGCTGAGCGCGAACGCGACGCTTGCATGCCGAATCATGTCAATCCTCATTTCAGCCAGAAGAAGTACGCCACGTTGACGGCGACACGCAGTCGCTCCCGGGCGCTTCCCTCGTCTGCACGTTGGTAGGCAGGAAATAGAACGCCGCCCTCGATGGCGACCGCCTTGTAGAGCAGCAGCGACGTCGGTCCGAGAAACACCGTGCGGGAGCCGCCTGCATCGACGGCGCCGCTTCGGTTCGGAGCGCGATCTTCCGCGGTTGCCTCGACGAAGAAGCGCAGGTCCGGTCTGCCCGATTCGGTGCGTAATGCCGGAGGACGATAGCCGTACACGATCGTGCCGAGGCGCGATTCGCCGATCCGTTCGCCAGAGCGATCGGCGAAGTGCTGGAGTCCGCCGCCCACCCAGACATAGTGAGCTCGCGATGCATATCCGGTAGCCACCCCCACCTGGAGAGATGGTCCGGCCGTGATTCCACGTCGTTGCGCGTCGAACGGCACCGTCCCGCCAACGTAGACCGTGCTTTCCTGGCGTGCGCCGATGCCAACCGTCCGCCTTTGAAAGCGATACCCGACCAGGCCCTCGAGCTCGCGATCGCTCGACATCAGGCTCATCATCCGCGCGTTCGCGAGCGTGTCGCCGCCCATGGAGAGCGGGAACGAGCCCGAGATCTGCAGGTTCTCGGTGATGCCAAACGTCAGCATCGTCTTCACCATGTGCTCGCGCGCCGCGTCGTCGCCGACGCGAACGGTGAATGCCTGGTCGAGGCTCCATCCGCCGCGGCCGAGCGTCGGTGTCGCGGCGCCAAAGACCGGTCCATGCCCCGAGGCGCGCAGATCGGACGAGAGGACAGCGATGAACAAGCCTGATGCGGCGCTCCGAACGATGTTCCGGTTCATGGCTGCATCCGTATCCACACGAGAGCGGCGTAGTAGAAGACCACCGCGCCGGCGTAAATCGCGACCGACACCCAGTAGAGGCGGCGGTTCAACCGCATGGCCGGGCTGTCGACGTAACAGGTCTCTCCGGGCGCGCAGTTCAGGCGCGCCGGCCGGACGACCGCCAACCAGTAGTTGAGGACGAGCAAGCCGCCGACACCGAGGAACACCACGCCCTTGTGCCGGCCGACAACCATCAGCCACGGTGCCGTTTCGAGAGCCGTTGCGACCACGGAGCCTAGACCTAGGCTCACGAGCACAATCGGCAGCGTTCAACAAACGAGCGTCGTCAACGACGATGCCAGGCCGAATACGGCCGGCAAACGCGCGCGCATGATTCCTCCTTCCGTTCGCGGGTGAAACGCGACGGAGAGGGAATCAGATCAGCAGGCTGAAGGTGTGGAGGTGCGGCGGGTCGTGCGGCCGTATGAAGTCGAGGGCTGCAGCCTCAACGCGCCGCATGCGTGTTGGAAGGGAAACGGCCGCATCAGGTGCGGCGGTCATCGAGGCGTCCAGCGGATTCGGCGCGGCTGCGACGGTGGACGGCACCGTGCCGGAGGTGCCCTGATGCATCTGATTGCAGCAGTCGTCGGGCGTCCTGAAGCCTGCGCACTCGTAGCTGGTTTTCGCGCAGCAGTCCATCGCCTCGGCAGCTGAGCGGAGGTCGGCCATTTCATCAGAGGCCCAGGCGACCGAGAGGATCAGAACAGCGGCAAGCGGCGCGCTGAATCGGCGTCCCACGCACCGATTCTCAGCGCCCTGCCTTGCCGAAGTCAAACGAGAACAATTCGTTGAGCTTCGCGATAACCAGAAGGACGACCGCGCTGCTGAGGCCCGCCTTCACGCGCAGCGCGACAGGGGGCGACAGCAACTCCTGCGCACTGCTAAAGACTGGGACCGTACCCGCTCACATGCAACAGCGCCAACAGCAGCAGAATCGCAATCGCGATAACCCCTTCATCCCGGCTGGTCAAGCCGACGACCGCCAGGGCGAGGAAGACGACGACTGCTCCGGCCCAGGCGAGAGAAGAGGTCAGGTGCGCGGTGAACGTGAGCTTACGAAGTGCAGGCCCCATCGTCATAGATGCACTCACGGCTCTGAACGACGGAAGTCTACGCGTCACGAGTTGAATGGGACCTGAACAACCGACTCGGCACTTCGCCACACCTGCGCAGCGTTGCCGTAAACTAAGCCGATGCCCACGACGGGCGCCCTCGCCCTTTGCATCGCCGCCGCCGGCCTTTGCGTCTTCGCGGATGTTGGCCGACCCGCTGCGACGGCGGTTGCGGTCGGGCGACTTCCCGACGGCGGAATCCAGCCGCAGGCGGCCATCGATAGCAAGGGCGGCGTTCACATGATTTTCTTCCGCGGCACGCCCGCGCGTGGCGACCTGTTCTATATGGTGTCGGCGGACGGCGGTCGCAGCTTTGCGACGCCAATCCAGGTGAATTCGATTCCAGACTCAGCGATTGCGACCGGCACGGTGCGCGGCGGCCAGATCGCCGTCGGCCGTTCCGGTCGCGTCCACGTCGCGTGGAATGGCTCGCAGTCCGCAGGTCCCGGGGCGACGCCGATGTTCTACACGCGGCTCAACTCGGAACGGACCGCATTCGAGCCGCAGCGCAACGTCATGCGCGGCGGCTACAACATCGACGGCGGAGGCGCGGTCGCTGCCGACCGCGACGGGCACGTGTATGTCGTTTGGCATGCAAACGTTGCCGGGGAGCGCGAAGAAGGGCAGCGGCGCGTATGGATCGCGCGATCGGAAGACGACGGGCGCACGTTCGAGAGCGAGCGAGCGGTGTTCGATGAACCCACGGGCGCGTGCGGCTGCTGTGGGCTCGGCGCATTCGCCGATCGCCGCGGCGCGCTGTACGTGCTGTTCCGGTCGGCGTTCGAGTTGGCGAATCGGGATATGTACCTGCTCACGTCGCGCGACCTTGGAAGGCATTTCGACGGCCAGCGCATCGATCGTTGGAACGTGGGCGCGTGCGTCATGAGCACCCAGGCATTCGCCGAGGGTGTGTCCGGGGTGTTCACCGCGTGGGAAACGAAAGGCCAGATCTACATGGCCCGAGTCGACGCCAACAGTGGCAGCGTCTCGCAGGTTGTCGCAGCGCCGGGCGACGACCGCACGCGTAAACATCCCGCTCTTGCGGTTGGTGACGACGGCACCGTACTCCTGGCCTGGACCGAAGGGACCGCGTGGAACAAGGGCGGCGCGGCGGCGTGGCAGCTGTTCAGTGCGAATGGACATCCAATTGGCGAAACGGATCGCGCCGATGGCGTTCCCGTCTGGGGTCTCGTGGCGGCGTATGCTCGGCCCGGCGGCGGCTTCGCCCTGACGTATTAGCGGCTGAGCATCTGGTTCCTCCACATCCTTCGGACGGTCCCGCAATACCTGAGGGCGCTGCCGCCCGAAGTCAAACCCGCAAAGGTGGTTGCATGCGCGTGGCGCGCCGCGCGACGAGGAGCCCGAGCCCGAGCACGATGCCGGTCGGCCACGTCATCAGGCTCTCGAGCAGCTTGCGCTCGCCGAGCGTGCCGGCAGTGGTCGCGAGCAGCCGTTCCGGTTCGTAGGCGACGCCATCCTTGAACACCAGCTCCACCTGCCGGATGTCCGAGATCTGACGCGACGGGTTGCCGCGGACGACAACGATGTCGGCCTGCTTCCCTTCGACAAGTTGTCCGACTCCGCGCTCGTTGAGGAAGGCGGCGCCGTTGGACGTGGCGATTTCGATCGCCTGCTCGGGCGTGAACCCGGCGGCGACGAGCAACTCGATGCCGCGCTGGTTCCCGTAGCCGGCGACGATTGCGCCCCAGCCGGTCGGGTCAGCGCCGGCGAGAAGCTTGCCGCCAGCCTTCGCGAACGCCCGCTCGAAGGCCATTTCCTGGCGCAGGACCGACGACCACCACGATTGTGTGTTCCGATCCGTCCGCTGTTCACGCGCGGCCTGAAACGCGTCGTGAAGACGTGACGAGAGCAGCACCGGGACGCGCCGGTCCGCTTCCGACCCGTCCATCGCGTAGCTCTCGAACACGGCCAGCGTCGAGGTAACGGCGACGCCGTGCCGCACCAACTCGCCGATGGTCCGCCGGATCTCGGCATCGCCGGGATCCATGCTCAGCAGCGCGCGGAACGCGGACCACTGATCCGGACACTCATCCTCGCGCTTGGCCGGATCGAACTCGCTGTCGACCGCGATGCCGTGCTCCAGGTTGTCGATGCCCAGGGCGGCTGCCTGGCGAAATCCGACGGCGCACAGGTGCCCGGTAATCCTCAGGCCCCGCTCGTGTGCGGCGGCGATCGCGGCCTTCAGCTCCGGCGCGCGCAGCGTCGTGTACGCCTTGAACGAAGTGGCGCCTCGATCGGCGTCGTACGCGACCTGCTTCGCGATCCCAGCCGGGTCGGGAACCGCGCTCGTGGCCTGAAGGTAGGTGCCGGTCAGGTGAATCTTCGGCCCCGGCTCCAGGCCGGCGTCGATACGCTGCTTGATACGCGCGTCGGCGTCGAAGTCGGTCGCGCCCGCGGTCCGAATGGTGGTCACCCCATTGGCCAGGTACAGGCGCGCGAAGGTCCGTTGGGCGGGTACCGCCAGGAGCGTGCCGGGCGGTTGCAGCTGGTAGAAGAGGTGATCGTGCATGCCGACGAGACCCGGCATCAGCGTGCGCCCGGCGAGATCGAGCGTCGACGCGCCGGCCGGGATCTTCACGCGTGCGGCATCGCCGATCGCGGTAATCCGGCCGCCTTCGATGATCACCGTCTGGTCGTCCCTGCCCGGGGCACCGGTGCCGTCGATCACGCGCGCGTGCGTCAGCGCCACGACCGTCGCCAGCGGTCGAACGAAGGTGTCGGCGCCGCCGCCAAGCGCGGGAATCAGCGCCGCCAGCATCAGCCAGAACCTGGTCATTGGATTACTCGGGTTGCGCTGCCTGCGCCAGGTCTGCGCGCATCAGCTCGAAATGACAGGCGCCGGCACTGTCACACGACAGCGTCCCGCGCCTGAGAATCTTGACGGGCGCGTTGTCCGGGAAGGTGGTCTTGTAGTCGGCTTTGCTCAGCGCGGCTGTGAGCGTCCGGAGGCGCTCGTCGCCGCTGATGAACGACACGGCGTCGACCGCCGGACTGCCGGGTTGATTCTCCAGCAGCACGAAAAAGTCCGCGGCCGCGCCCGCGGCGCCGGTCACGTTGACCGCGATCGTGTTGTCTCGCTGCAGTTGATCGCGGTGCTGCTGCGCGAGCGCATCAGCGCGATCGGGCCCTCCTGCCAGCCGCGCCAGACGTTCCCGGATAGCCCGATTGGGCCGCTCGGCATTCATTGCCAGCGCATACGTTCGAATCGCGTCCTCGCGTCGTCCCTGTTTTTCGAAGATCTGCGCCAGGTGATCGCCGATCTCCGGGTTCTGCCACACGCGCCATGCGGCGCCTACCAGCGTCGCCGCCCGGTCAACGTCGCCCTTCGCGAAGTACACCCAGCCGAGCGTGTCCCAGTACGACGCGATCGACACGGTGTGCCACACGGCTCTCTTCGTCACGTGATCGAGCGAGGTGGTGCGCGACGCGGCGGCCACGGCGGCGACGGCCGATTCCGCATAACGCTGCGCGAGTTCGAGGTCGGTTCCGGTCAAGGTCAGCTGGTAGGCGATGTCATTCCACGTCAGCGGGCTCGGGTCGAGCTCGACCGCGCGGCTGAACGCCGCGCGCGCACGCCCGTACTCGTGGAGGTTGAGCAGCGCCTCGCCCAGTCGAACGCGAACCGGCGCGCTCTTCGGCGACAGCGACACTGCCTTCTCCAGCGCCGACGCGGCAGCTTCGTACCGATGTTCTTCCAGGTACATCCCGCCGAGGCTCTCGTGCGCGAAGGCATCGAGCGGGTCGATTTCGAGCTGCTTCCGGAACGCGGCTTCCGCACCCTCGAAGTTCTGCTGGGTGCGGTAGGCGAGGCCCAGATTGTTGTACGCGTAGAGATCGTACGGGTTGACCGCGATCTCTCGCCGGAAGGCATCAATCGCCTCGTCGACCTGGCGCAGCCCGAAGTAGGCACGCCCCAGGTTCGTCCACGCATCCGGGTAGGTGGGCTCGAGCTCGACCGCGCGCTTCAGGAGCGTGACCGCCTCCGCGAAGCGCTGCTGCTCGACTGCGTCCGTGCCGCGGTTGTACAGCTCTTTGACCTTGGTTGCAGGCGTCCCGCCGACCGGTAGCGCATGAGTGGTTTCAAGCGCCAGCGATTGGCGCAGATCGCCGGACACCGCCCTGCTGAACGCGGTGTAGTCGCCCCGTCGTGCCGACGCCAGCTCCGTCTGGCGAATCTCCAGCGTTCGCGTCGCCGTGAAACGGCGGCCGTCGAGCGCGTAGTCAGCCTTGTAATCGGCGTAGTCGCGCTTCAACGAAACCGGGAGCGGCGTGCGAACCTCCCATTGGGCGGGCAGCTCGATGCGGAACCGGTACGTCGCCTGCCGGGCCGCGCCGAGAGCGATCGGCGACGTCGTGTCGGGCGAAGATGTGATGCGCGCGATCGATGTCCAGTCCGACAGCGGCAAGGCGAGCTCGAGCTTTTTCATCGAGCTGACGACGTCCGGGTTCGTCACGCGGTACTCGATGCTGAAGGGCTCGTGCAAGGCGGCGGGGTTCGCGACCGTCCAGTCGCTGACCTCGCCGTCCAGATCACTACGATTCGACATCGTTTCAAGAACGGTCTTCCACTGCGCGCGCGGTGTGCGGCGGAAGATCGCCCGCATCATCAGCTCGTAGTCGCCGCTGAAGGTGAGCCGGACTCGCGCCGCCAGCGCGCCAGCGTCGCTGAGGGTGGCGTCGATCTCAGCCCCGGTCGTGTTCGGCATCGGCGTCGACGCCGGCGATTCTTCCAGGCGAGCCGCGCCGCCGGGATCGACGACGAGCGACGTCTTTTTCCGGAGCGTGGGTGAAAGCAGCCGGAACGGCGCGACCTCCGCCGTCGTGTCGAGCCACACCGCGTCCGACCCGAGCGCCACCCGGGTCATCACATGGTCGAATTGAGATGGCGAGGGGAAATCGGCGTCGAGCTCGACGGACGAGTGAATCAGCGCCGCCGACACCTGCAGGCCGATGCTGGTGGCGAGGCTGGCGAGCAGCGTGTGCTTGTCCTTGCAGTCGCCGTACTGGTTGTGCAGCACATCGAGGGCCGCGTGCGGCTGGTATCGGCCGACGCCGAACGACAGGCTCACGTATCTGACGTTGGTGGCGACGTATTCGTAGAGCGCTTCGAGCCGTTCCAGGTCCGTCGCTCGGCCTGCGGTGAGCTCTTCGGCTTTCCGGCGAATCTCGGCGCTGGGCGCCCGCTGGGGACGTTCGAGCTCGCCGAACCACCGGCCGAGCTCATCCCAGCTGGCAAACGTGGTCAGGCGCACGGCCGCGCGCTCGGTCTTCGAGGGCGGCTCCGCGAGATCTTCATCATCCTTATCCTTGCGGCTGTCCGGTGTCAGGCGTGCGCTGTGCCACTCGTACACCCGGCGCCCGTCCCGCCTGATGATCGTCGGCTCGAAGCCCGCACGAGTTTTCAAGCTGATGGCGCGGTCGTCCGGCACGTCGATTTCCAGCCGATCGTCGAGCACGATGCCGTGGCTGATGAATTCGTGCTCGCCCCAGAAATGGCCGCGCGCGAGCGGCGTGTGCACGATGTTCGCGAGCGA
>Ga0111538_10008860_pt1 | contig 13469 bp, 8 predicted proteins | sample SoiMethybrSBSTD1_FD_79669 | JGI IMG/M metagenome (GOLD analysis project Ga0111538, IMG submission 79669) | Bulk soil microbial communities from a Populus tree surrounding site in Tennessee, USA - Soil MetaG P. TD hybrid SBSTD1 (version 2)... | ecosystem: Environmental > Terrestrial > Soil > Tree...
GCGTGGCCGAAGACGCCGATGACGACGGCCAACGTCTCGTCGCCGTCGACTAGGCGCGCTTCGACGTGTGTCGCGCTCTTGCCTCGCCGCAGCACATGGGCACGCGCGGTGACCGGCCCCTCGCGGACCGGCGCGACGAACGTGGCTTGCAGCGTGCGGAGCACGGTGCTCGGCACGAGGGTCCGCATCGCTTCCAGCGCGATGACCACCTGCAGTCCGCCAAACACACTGCGGCCTTGCATCCAATCGGACGGTACGTCGACCTCCAGGGTTCCAGGCCGGCGTTTTGCTCGCTGCAACAATTGCGAAAAAGAGAGGCTCATGACCGAGCCACGGCTTATGCGGCTCGGCCCAGCGGGTCAAGCCGAAGCGATGCCGTGCTCGACCGCGGCGCGCCCGATCGTGTCGAGCAGCTCCCGCGCTTCGTCGAAGGTGCCGAGCCCCAGTTGACCCACGGCGTGCGATCGAACCGTGACCTTGCCCTTCGTCGTGAGCTCTACGTGAAAAAAGCCGAGGAGCGCTCCGTCGGGCACGCGCCCCACCATGAAGCGATCTTCTTCGCGGTAGATCCAGAACTTCCCTTCCGGGACTTCGACCTCGCGGCGATGCGTATCGACCTTAATGCTCTTGGCAACCATCGAACGAAGCTAAGAATCACGGCGACAAAGGAAACCGCCGAGGTCGCTCCCTCGGACAAAAGCCCATGTACATGTACGCGAACGCCGTCAACGCAGGTGCGTTTCGCGATGTCCGACGCTGCGCCGCACGCGCGGGAGCACTTCGTCGCCATAGAAGGCGATGACGCGGCGTTGATCGGGCTGCCCCGAATGAACGTTGACCTCGGTGGCGCCGGCGTCGAACAAATCGAGGATCGCTTTGGCGTGAACGTTGGGATCGGTGCTCACGACCCAATCTTTGTAGACTTCCTCGAGCGGGATCTCCGCTTCGGCGAGCTCTTCGATCCGATCGGGGTCGGAGATGTTGTAGTAAGGCTTCCACGCCTTGGGACCGAACCGCCAAAGCTCCGCCGCTGCGCGCGCATCGTCTTCGCTGCCCACGATGGCGTAGTGCTCGATGAACACCGCGCGCGTCCCCCGCGGCTTTCCCGTGAGGTTCCAGCCGCGTTCGAACTCGCTGCGGTGCTTCTTCCAGGTCGCATGATCGGTGACGAGGCCGTCGGCGAATTGACCGGCACGGGTCATCGCCTTGGGGCCATTCGCGGCCATGAGCAACGGTATCGATCGCTCCGGGGGATCGTAGAGGCGCGCATTCAACGTGTAGTACTTGCCCTGGTGATCCGTTTTCGCCCCAGACCACAGCCGTCGAATGATCTCCGAGGCTTCGATGAGCCGCTCCGAGCGCTCGTTCCAATTCGGCCACTCGCCCGTCGCGGCCTGCTCGTTCAACGCTTCGCCCGATCCGACGCCGAGAAAGATGCGGCCGGGATAAAGGGCGGCCAGCGACGCGAACCCCTGCGCCACGACGGCGGGGTGGTAGCGAAAGGTCGGACAGGTCACGGTGGTTCCCAGCCAGACGCGTTTCGTGCGCTGGCCTATGGCGGCGAGCGCGAGCCAGCCGAAACCCGAGTGCCCCTGATTGCTCTGCCACGGTTGAAGGTGATCGCTCGTGGTCACGACGTCGAAACCCGCATTTTCGGCGAGGACGCCCAGCTCGACCAGCTCGGGCATCGTGAATTGCTCTTGCGCGAGCTGAAAGCCCACGTTGCGCTGCTGCAGGTTGTGCCCCGCGTCGACGAGCGTTCGCGATTCGGCGACGAGCTCGTCCCCCACGCCGCGGCCATTCGTCTGGCACCCCGCCGCGCCGAGCAGAGCGCCCGCACTCACGAGCCAGGTGCGCCGGTCCACGGTGCTCGAGTCGCCCCAACGTGCCGGCCGTCGCCGCAATTGCGCCATGATGCACCTTTCCCCGAGCGTGATTCGCCCGGTCCATCGAGTATGAGCGACCGAACATGGCCGCCCCATGGAGCGATGGCCCGTACACTGCGGCGCCGCGACCTTCGTCCGACTGCGTCACTATCACCGCGCAGGAGGTCGGCGGGTTCCCTGCTTGCGCATTCGCTCGTTTCGATTTCCTTCGATTATGGGGACGGCGAGTGAGCCTTCTTGCCGACGAGCTTCAGCGCGGCCTCGTAGATCTCTTCTTCCGATACGAGCACCAAGTTGGCCGCATCGCCGAGCGGAATGAAGCTGTCCGCTGAATTCACGCGCATGAATCGGCACGGCGTGGCGTCGTCGAGAACTGCGGCCGCCAGTGCTTCCGAAACGTTGCCGGAGCGCCGGCACTCGTCCACCACCAATAGCTTTCCGACCGCGCGCGCATGCGTGAGCACGTCGTCCACCGGAAGGGGCGCGATCCACCTGAGATCGATGACCCGCGCGGCAATGCCGTGCTCGCGCTCGAGCCGCGTGGCCACGCGCAGGCTCATCCAAACGCCGTTGCCGTAAGTCGCAATGGCCAGATCGGCGCCCCCTTCGCGATAGACCCGCGCCCTCGGCCATTCGGCGCGCCCCTTGGGAGCGGTCGCGAGCCAAGCGCCGTCGCCGTCCATCAAGTCCTTGGTGTGGTAGAGGGCGATAGGCTCGATGATGACCACCACGCGCCGCGCGTCTTCGGCCAGCGCGAACGCGGACCGGTAGATCTCGATCGCGTCGTCGCCCCGGGCGGGTACAGCCACGACGATTCCCGGGATGTCGCGCAACACGGCGAGCGAATCGTCGTTGTGAAAGTGGCCGCCGAACCCCTTTTGGTACGCCAGCCCCGCGATGCGTACGACCATCGGGTTGTCGTACTCGCGCTGCGAGAAGAACTGCATGGTCGAGGCTTCGCCGCGCAGCTGATCCTCGGCGTTGTGCAGGTAGGCGAGGTACTGAATCTCCGGGATGGGCAAGAGGCCGAGCGTCGCTGCCCCGAGCGAGATACCGAGGATGCTCTGCTCGTCGAGCAGCGTATTGAAGACGCGGTGAGCCCCGAATTTCGCCAAGAGCCCCTTGGTGACGCCGTAAACGCCCCCCTTTTTGGCGACGTCTTCCCCGAAGACGAGCGCGCCGGGGATGCGTTCCAGCGCTTCGGCGAGGGCGGCGTTGATCCCCTGCGCGAGCGTCAGCGGACCTTCGCCGCCTGCTGCCCCGCGTGGCGAACGCCCCATTGCCTCGGCGCCCGGTGTCGTCAATGCCTCCATCACCGCGGCACGCGTGGTGATGCGCGGGCTTCGCCGCGCGACCTCGGCTTCGGCTTTCACCTCCTCGGCGATCTGCGCTTCGAGGGCGAGCACCTCCTTGTCGTCCAACGCGCCGGCGACGATGAGATCGATCGCGGCTCGGAGCACGGGATCGCGCTCTGTCGCGCGATCGAGCTCCGCTTGGGTGCGGTACGCGACGTCGGCGTCGCTCCCCGCATGACCGAGGAGGCGCACGCACTCCAAGTGCAGCACGGCGGTCCGGCGCGTCGTTCGCACGTGCTCCACCGCTTCGCGCGCCACCGCATACGTCTCCGCGATGTCCCACCCGCGCGCGTGAAAATAGCGAAGGTGCGGCTGGGCTCTGAGGCGCGCCTCCACCCAGCCTTCTGGTGTGCGGGTGCTGATCCCGAGCCCGTTGTCTTCGCAAATTAGCAGGAGGGGTGCCGCCAGCCCCTGATGCACGCCCCACGAGGCCGCGTTGATGGCACCGAGCGCAGTGCTGTGATTGAGGCTCGCGTCGCCGAAGCTGGCGACGGCGATCGCGTCACGCGGTCCGGGTTCCACGCCTTTCAGTCGCGCTTTGCGTTCGATGGCGAAAGCGAGCCCCATCGCGCGCGGCAAATGCGAGGCGATCGTGCTCGTCGAGGGGATCATCCCGAGGTGCTTGCCGCCGAAGACCTTGTGACGTCCGCCGCTCGTGGGCTCGTCGCTCGACGCCACGAGTGACAGCGCGATGTCGCGCACCGCGTCGGTCCCCGGCACCTGGCGGGCGCGCTCGAGCTGAAAGGCGGCGCTACGGTAGTGAACGATGGCGGGATCGGTCGGCCGGGTGAGCCGGCCGAGCACCGCATTGGCCTCGTGACCGGTGCTGCAGATCGTGTAGTGACCGTGACCGGTCGCGCGAAGCTCGTGCGCCGCCAAATCGAGGTGCCTGGCCCGGAGCATCGACTCGAGGACCTCTTTCAAGGTATCGACGGAGCACGGCAGCGTGCGGGGACCCTCGAAACGGGCCGCGGCCACGTCGCTGCGAAACCGCGTCATGATCTTCTGGAGGCGATCGAGGCTCATACGCTCGCCCCGTAGCTCGAATCGCCACGTGCCGTCAAATCCGAGCGATCGACGGCAACATGCGACATTCAGCAGTCACAACGACGTATTGACCTGCAACGTCACCACGTGAACCGAGCCCGGGGGGATGATGAGCGGCGCTCCGCCCGAGAACATCTGGCCCGCGTCATTGGTGCTCACGCTCGCCGGCAATTGCTGATGGCCGAAGGCATAGCGCGCCTTGAAGAACACCTGTGGAGCATGAAGGTACCACGTGCCGCACGCCTCGATTCCGTAGCCCACGTCGTTCGACTTATCGAGATTCACGTCGGCGAGGGAGAAACGCACGCTCGCGTCGAGCTCGCGCTCGTAGAGCAGAACGCCCACTTGGGCGAAACCTCCGGCCGATGTGTACTTGGGGGCCCCTTTGCCGGGATCGGTACGCCGGACGTACCCTTCCACGAGCGACACGACACGCGGGGTAACCAAGAAGACGTCGGCCCCTCCGGCCTGGTTGATCGTCGTTTCCCCCGTCACCGTCGTTTCGAACTTAAACGTCGATGGGTTGAAGTTTTCGACCGAAGAAGTCGCCTTCGACGCGTAACCGTTGGCACCGAGGGCCAGTCGGACCGGCGCGGGTTTCGCCGCATCGGTGTACGCGAACTCGCTGCCCACCGGGCCGAGCGGATTCAAACCTACTCTACCCACGAAGAGATAGTTGCCATGGATCGGCTCGAATTGGCGGAGCGGCGAGCCGAGGTAGGCGCCCACCGCGTAGTCGAAGACCTGATCGGTCGTCGCGCCAAAGATCGTCGCCCCCTTGTCACGGCCGCTCCAGAAGTAGTCGGCCACGACGTCCCAGTCCGGAAGCAGGAGATCCATCGGTCCATAAATCGCCTCGTGGCGAGAAAACGGCGTCCACTGCTGCCCTAGGCGAAACCCCAGCAGATCGAGCGGCTGAATCTCGACGTACGAATCCAGGAGATAAGTCGGATTCGAGGCAAGCTCGAGGCTCGTCCAGAATCGAATCCACTTCTTGAAGATATTTCCCTCGATCAGCGGCCGCAGCGTCATGAACGGATTGGCCACTCGCGGATCTTCCCCCTCTCGAAAACGGACTTGCCCACGCAACGCGGATTGCAAGCCGATCCGAAGCCTGTAGGACTTGTTCTCCGTGCGTAAGACGAATCCCCCTCCGCTGCCGCCGAAATAGCCGCCTTGCGCAGCTGGGTCCGGAGTGCCGGGTGGCGCCGGCGACTCGGAGGGAAGCGCCGGAGCCGATGGCGCGCCCGGCTTTTCGATCGACGGCGGTTCGCCCTGCGCGGCAGGCGCGGCGGGCGGCGCAGAGGGGACGAATGGAGGAGGTACGACGACCGCCGGAGGTTCGACGGGCCGCTCACTCTCCGGTGAAACCGGCACGACGGGCGTCTGCTGCGAGAGCGCCCTTGGCGCGACGAAGAACAGCGCGTTCAACGTTGCGGCCGCGACCGGCCTTTTCATGCTCGAACCGCCACCCAACCGCCTTCCAGCTTTGCGTCGTTGCATTGCGTATCGACCCTCCTTCGGGCGCGCCAATGTGTATAGGCGCGAGCGACCTCATGACTCGCTTACCGCTCGCGAGCGCCCTCATCATGAAAGCCGGTTGCTCGTCTGGTCCGCATCGAGCGGAAGGCACGAATTGCCAACTGCGTCGGCCCGAGCGATCTATCTCGCCCGCTGATCGATCTAGAAGGATCCCGGTAGCCAATTCTCCTATCGCTATTCGAACTTACGTCCACTCCCCTACGTCGCGGCATCGCCCCAGGTTGCCAGCCGAGGACGTCGTCGTGCGGATATCGCAGCCGGTCGTCCCGATGCGAAGGAGACCGAAATGGCGACGACAGACGCGGCCGCGGCAAGCGACGCCGCCGATAACCTCGATGCCTTGAGCCCGTTCGAGCTCAAAGACAAGCTCATCGCATATGCGACGGACTACAGCCAACAGAAGTCTGCCACCAAGTCATTTCTCAATGCCGGAAGGGGCAATCCCAATTGGGTCGCTACGATTCCGCGCGAAGCCTTCTTCCTGCTCGGGCAGTTTGCACTCGAGGAATCGAAACGCATCTGGAGCGAGCCGGGGATCGGCGGTATGCCGCATGCTCCCGGTTGCGCCGCGCGGCTGCAAGCGTTCTTGTCGAGTGGCGCCGGCGACGACGCGACGCTCATCAAGCGTTCGATCGAATACGGCGTGAAACAACTAGGGTTCGATGCTGATGCGTTCGTGCACGAGTTGGTCGATTCGATCATCGGGGACAACTACCCCGTCCCCGATCGCATGCTCGCTCACGCCGAACAGGTGGTCCATCGCTATCTCGAGCGCGAGATGTGGGGAGAAGAGTCCCCTGGGCGACGCCGCCTCTTCGCGGTGGAGGGTGGAACCGCCGCGATGTGTTACGTGTTCGACAGCCTCCTCACGAACTTCATTCTGCACAAGGGGGACACGGTCGCGCTCGGCACGCCGATCTTCACGCCATACATCGAATTGCCGCATCTCGAAGAATTCGGATTGAAGACAATCGAGGTTGGCCAGACGACGATGTCGAATGGCATGCACACGTGGCAGTACCCGGAGTCTGAGCTCTCCAAGCTCGAGGACCCTCGGGTCAAGGCGTTCTTCATCGTGAACCCGTCCAATCCGGCGTCTTATTCGATGGACGAAAGCGCCCACCGGTTCCTCGTGAATCTCGTGCAAACCAAGCGCCCCGACCTGCTGATACTCACCGACGACGTCTACGGCACCTTCGTTCCCGGCTTTCGCTCGCTCGCCAGCTCGCTGCCGCACAACACGATCCTGGTCTACTCCTTTTCGAAGTACTTCGGATGCACCGGTTGGCGGCTCGGCGTCATCGCGATTCACGAAGACAACATCCTCGACGACAAGCTGAAGAAGCTGCCGAAAGTCGAGCAAGAGGCGCTCCACCGCCGTTACCGCTCGCTCACCCCCGACCCGTCGGGCATGGCCTTCATCGATCGTATGGTCGCCGATAGCCGTGACGTGGCGCTTAACCACACCGCCGGCCTTTCGCTCCCGCAGCAAGCGCAGATGGCGCTGTTCTCGCTTTTCGCGTTGCTCGACGAGGATGACGAGTACAAGAAGCGATGCCAGGGGATCGTTCATCGCCGCTGGCAAAAGCTTCTCGAAGGGCTGGGCGTCACCGCACCGGAAGACCCGCTCCGCGTCGGCTACTACGCCGATCTCGATCTCGAAGCGTGGGGGCGCCGCACCTTCGGCGAGGACTTCGTGAGGTTCGCCGAGGCGCACCACGAGCCCCTCGACATCGTGCTCAGCCTGGCCAAGCGCTTCGGCACGGTCCTACTCAACGGGAGCGGCTTCGCGGGACCGCCATGGTCGGCGCGCGTCTCGCTCGCCAACCTGGACGAAGACGACTACGTGGCCATCGGCCAGCACCTGCGCGACTTGGTCGGTGGAGCCGTCGAACGATGGCGAAGCTCCCAGGGAGACGATGGCCACAATGGGAGCCGCGGGGCCAACGGCTCCTCACAGCGAAATGGGGGGCGTTCATGACCAGGTTTCTCGCGCCGATTTTGAGCGGAGCCATCAGCCTCCTCGCGTGTTCGAACGCGTCGACCGCCGCGCCGGATGCCAGCCTCTCGGCAGAGCCTCGGTCGGGCGCCACCGAGCCGGCCAACGCGCCTGCCGCCAACGCACCGAAGACGGGCGCCGCACGCCCGGCCGCGCCTGCCGCCAAGGCCGAAAAGCGGATCGCCATCCTGGCAACCGGCGGCACCATCGCGGGAGCTGGCTCCTCGGGCGAATACGGTTACAAGGCGGGTGAGTTCAAAGTCGAGGATCTGATCAAGGCCGTCCCCGACATCGACAAGCTGGCGCGCCTGTCGGGCGAACAAGTTGCCAACATCGGCAGCCAGGACATGAACGACCAGGTTTGGATCAAGCTCGCCGCGCGAATCAATCAGCTCTTCGACTCCAAGACCGTCGACGGCATCGTCGTCACGCACGGCACCGACACCCTCGAAGAAACGGCCTATTTCCTGAACCTCGTGGTCAAGAGCGAAAAACCGGTGGTACTGGTCGGATCGATGCGCCCGGCGACGGCGGTGAGCGCCGACGGACCGGGGAATTTGTACAACGGCGTCGCCGTCGCAGCGAGCCAGGATGCCTCAGCGCGAGGCGTGCTCACCGTCCTCAACGACAAGATCCAGGGGGCGCGCGACGTCACGAAGATGAACACCACCAACGTCGAGACGTTCGAGAGCCCGAACCGCGGCCCGGCGGGTCTCGTCAATAGCGGCAAGATCATGTGGTTTCAGCGGCCCAACAAGAAGCACACTCGCGGAACGGAATTCACCGTCGACGCCAATACCAAGCTGCCGCGCGTCGAAATCATCTACGCCCATTCCAACATGGACGCGGCGATGATCCGCCGCGCGATCGAAGACGGCGCCCAAGGCATCGTGATCGCCGGCGTGGGCGACGGAAACATGTCCAAAGAGGCCATCGACGCCCTGGCCGGCGCGGTCAAGAACCACATCATGGTGGTGCGCAGCACACGCGTACCCACGGGCGTCGTTCTTCTCAACAACGAGATCAACGACGACGAGCTCGGCTTCGTCGCTTCCGGCGAGCTGAATCCAGCGAAATCGCGCATCTTGCTGCAGCTCGCGCTGATGAAGACTCGCGATCCGAAACAGGTGCAACGAATTTTCAACGAATACTGATTTCGCCGCCGCGGCGCTTCAACGCACGTCGGCCGCCAGCGTGCACGGCCGGCGTCGCACGTCGTTCGGAGATTGTCGACATGTTAGGGAGCTCCATGCTCAAGGGGCTGAGCAACCAGCCGTTCATCCTGCTGTTTCTCTTGGTGGCCGCTGGATATGCCGTCGGAAGAGTGAAGATCAAAGGGATCAGCCTGGGCGCCACGGCATCCACGCTGGTCTTGTCCTTGGCCGTCAGTCTGTGGGCGGCTCACTCTTACGGCATTCGTTTCAACGTCCCGGACTTTGCAAGCACGGTCTTCTTCAACCTCTTCATGTTCTCGGTGGGTATGAAGGTCGGGCCGCAGTTCATTTCTGGTCTGCGCCGGGATGCCAAGCAGTTCCTTTTCATGGGCCTCTTCATCCCACTTCTGTCCGTTGGTCTCATCTTCCTCATCAAGGCCGCCTTCCATCCGGCACCGGGCATCATTCCCGGCGTCTTCGCCGGTGCCAACACGGCGACGCCGGGGCTCGGTGCCGCGCAAGCCGCCTACAACGGCGGCGCGGCCAAGCTCCCCGCGGGAGCGTCGGTGGCCGATGCGGTTGCCAATCTCTCGACGGCGTTCGCCTTTTCTTATTGCATCAGCATGGTTCTCTTCATCGTGATGACCAAGGTGCCGGATCTCTTCGGCGCCAATACCAAAGCGGCCGCCAAAGCCTTCGAAGCGTCCATCAAGACGGGGGGAGGCGCCGAGCTGCCGGGTTCCGCTCAAGAGTTCTTCAGCACGTCGATCGCCATCCCCAAGATCGGCCTCCGCACCTACGAGATCGATTTGCCGGAGGTCATCGGCATTCCCTTGAAGACCCTGCGTGAGCAGTTTCCGCTCGTCGCCGTGGAGAGCATCGTGCGCGGCGACGAGGTCATCGAACCCGCCGACCAGACGGTCTTGGAAACGCACGACAAGGTGACCCTCTCCGGAGAGATTCCAGTCCTACTCGCGGCCGGGTCGCACATCGGTCCCGAAATCTACGACCGCGTGGGGCGCGACTTTCGAGCGCAGACCGTCGACGTCGTGATTCAAGAGCGCGCCGCCGGCCGGACGCTCGGTGATCTGGCCAAGGACGCCGGCCATGGCCTTTATCTCAATGCGATGTTTCGCGGCGGCGAAGAGATCCCGGTGGGTCCCGCGACGACGCTGCAGAAGGGGGATGTCCTGCGCGTGACGGGAAACCAGTGGCGCGTCAACAACCTCGAAAAGGAGGGGGTCAAGATGATTCGGCCGAGTCTGGCGACCGATATCGTCACGCTCGCCCTCGGTCTCGCCTTGGGTGCGCTGATCGGCACCATCACGATTCCTTTGGGGGCGATTCACATCGCGGTCGGCTCCGCCGTCGGCCTCTTGCTCGTCGGTATCGCCTTGAGCACGATCCGAACGCGCTATCCGCTCTTCGGCGGCCCCTACCCGGAGCCTGCGCGCCAGCTCATCGAAGACTTGGGCCTCAACGTCTTCATCGCGATTCTCGGGATCAACTCGGGGGCCGGTGTGCTCAAAGCAATTGCGCAGGGGGCCATCGGCCCGGTCGTCATCGGCTGCCTCGTCGTCGGGTTCGTCCCCGCGATCGTGGCGTGGTTCGTGGGCAGTGGCCCGCTGAAAATGAATCTCGCGTTGCTGATGGGAGCCGTGGCGGGGGGTCGCTGTAACAGCGCAGGCATGCGAGCCTCGCAAGAAGCCACGCAAAGCGCCGTTCCTGCCATCTCCTACCCCGTGACGTTCGCCATTTCGAATATCGTCTTCACCTTCCTGTCGTACGTCATGGTCATGGTGGGGTGAGTCGCTAGGTCAATCCCGTCAGCGGCCCCGTGCAGTACTTCGGATCGCCGAAGGTCGTCATCGTCGTGAGCCCCATGGCGTGACAGATGGAGAGAAGCAGGTTGTTGTTCGACGCATTCTGGAACGTGAGATACCGTCCGGTCTTGAAGTACCAATTTCCTCCGATGAGCACGAAGGGAATGTTGTCGGGGCTGTGGGACGCGCCCACGCCGTGCTCACTGCAAACGAGAATGAGCGTGTTGTCGAAAAGGGTCCCCGTGCCCTCGGGGATCTTTTTGAGCTGCTCGATCAAATAGGCAAGCTGCTTCATGTACCAGCGCTTGAGCAGCACGTAGATGCCGTTCATGGCGTCCATCTTGGCGTCGCTCGTACCGAGGTGGGAGATGAGGTGCTCGTTCTCGCCCCCGCCGGGGATGGCGTCGCTCCCCATCACGCTGAAGTAAGATCCGCGACCAGCCGCTCCCCATTGGAGACTTGCCACGCGCGTCAGATCGCACGCCAGCGCCTGAACCAGAATATCCATGTGAGCCTTGCCGAGATCGGCGTAGTACTTATCGAGCTCGCAAGCCTTGGCGGCATTGTCGTTGACCCCGCAATCGCCCGTCGGCACGTTGATGCTGAGGGCCGGCTCTTTCGGCGCGCAGCCCCCGCCGGTGGGCGGAGGTGGAGGGGGCGTGGTGGGGACGCTGAACCGCTGCTGCAGCGATGCGACCGCCGCAAGATGGGCGTCGATCTTGGCCCGGTCCGCCGCACCCACCGTTTGGCGCAGCTTGTTCAATCGCGCGGTCGAGTGGTCGAGGATGCCGAGTCTTCCTCGATTGAGCTGCGACTGCGTGGGTGGCGCGCCCCCGTCGCTCCCTCCCGTACCGGGTGGCGTGAAGCCTTCGAAGATGCGCTTGTAAGCCGCGCGTGGGTCGCGCATGCCGGTGATGGGTTGGTCGGCGCCCTTGTAGATCACGCGGTACTGCGTCTTGAGCTGGTCGACGGCGCCGACATTGTGAAACTCGAGCGATGGGAACTTGGTCTTCGAAGCGAGCGACGTCGCGATCACCTGATCAACCGAAGGCCCCGCCGCCCAACCGTATTTGGTTCCGGCTTCGTCGAAGGCCCCCGTGGGGACCGTGTACCCGGTGAGGAGCGGGGCCATGCACGAGATGTGGACGATCTTCACGCCGTCGTCGTACGCGTTGAGACGAATGCCTTTGAGGACGAGAAGCCGGTCCTTGTAGGCCGTCAGCGGCTCCAGGATCCGCGTCATCTCGAAATTGGCCCCCGTCGTCGTGGGGAAGAAAGCGGCGGGCAGCGTCCCATTCGGCACGAACCACACGATGAGGCGCTTGGGAAACGCCGTCGTCTGACCCCTGGCGTCCCCTTCCAAGAGCGGCACCAAAGGCATAAGCGTTGCCCCTGCCGCGATCCCGGCGAGCAAGCTGCGGCGCGACCACTTGTCGTTCTTCATGTCGTTTCTCGCTCCTCAAGGGGTGATGCGCACGTAGCGAAAAGCGTCGCTCTTCATCACCGACGAAATCAGGTCGCGCAGGTTGTAGCCGGACGCCGCAAAACCGTTTTGGGACTGCTCGAGGCTGCACGCGTCCTCTTTGCCCGGCACGCGTTGCAGCGCGAACTCGAGCCAGAGCTGCGACACGCAGCTCTTGAGCTGCCCGCTGCCCTGCAGCCGCTGCACGAGCTCGAGGGCACCGTTGAACGGGCCGTCGACGTCGGTGCCCGTGACCGAGCCGGACACGTCGAGCGCTTTGCCGTTCTCCGACGTGCGAAACTTGCCCGTCGCGTCGTACCCCTCTAACCCAAAGCCGATGGGGTCCATCATGCGATGACAGGTCGCGCACGTCGGATTGGCCGTATGTTGGTTGAAGCGTTCTCGCGTCGTCGCGTTGGGATCGGGATTGGGGGGCGTGGTGTCGACATTGGGGGGCGGCGGCGGGATCTGCGTGCAAAGGACGTTCGTGAGCACGAAGAGCCCGCGGCGCACGGGGGACGTCTGGTTGGCGTGGGCGTGCGCCGCGAGCACGCTCGCCTGCGTGAAAATGCCGGCGCGCTGCGCCGCCGGAAGGTCGACCTTCACGAACCCCGTTCCCGTGCCGGGGTAAGGCACGCCGTAAAGCTTGGCCAGCCCGGGATTCACATATGAGAACGGCGCGGAAAGCAGCGTGGCGAGCCGGCCATCGCCATCCTGAAAGAGATGTCGAATGAACTCTCGCGTCTCGGTGATCGCTGCAGCGGCAAGCTCGGGCGTAAAATCCGGAAAGACGATGGGGTCCTTCGTCACGGCGCTCGAGTCTTGAATGCCTAGCCACTGCGCGTGAAACGAATCGACGGCGCGCAGGAATTTGGGATCGCCCATCATGCGCGTCACCTGCGTTCCGATGTTGGCGGGCGTCGAAAGCTCCCCCGAAGCGGCGGCGTTGACGAGGGTCTCGTCAGGGACCGAGTTCCAAAGTGCAAACGACATGCGGCGCGCGAGCTCGTTCTGCGAAAGGGGCATCAGCGCCGCCGCGGTCCCCTGCCCTTTTTCAGGCTGGTAGAGAAAGTCCGGCGACTGAAGCACCGCTTGCATCACGAGCGAGATGCGATCGGCGAACGTGGGGGCGGGGGTCGCCGCCGCGTCGAGGCTTCGATACACGGTGACGAACGCGTCGATTTCGTCGGTAGCGATCGGA
>Ga0111538_10008862_pt1 | contig 13468 bp, 18 predicted proteins | sample SoiMethybrSBSTD1_FD_79669 | JGI IMG/M metagenome (GOLD analysis project Ga0111538, IMG submission 79669) | Bulk soil microbial communities from a Populus tree surrounding site in Tennessee, USA - Soil MetaG P. TD hybrid SBSTD1 (version 2)... | ecosystem: Environmental > Terrestrial > Soil >...
GCCGGCGACTCCGGCTCCATCCCGGGATAAACGAACGAGACGATGAAAAGGAAACTCCGTTAATGCTTGATCAAGCGTCCGTATTAAGAAACATCGCATACCTATCGAGAGGCGTTTCGCACTCGGTTCCTCCAAGCGATCAGCCTGTCGCGATCGCGATTACGAGCGGCAAAGGGGGCGTTGGAAAGACTAACGTTGTCGCCAATCTTGCTGTCGCCCTGGCGAACATGCGCAAGCGAGTTACGATTCTCGATGCCGACTTCGGTCTCGCCAATGTCGACGTTCTGCTCGGGCTCGCACCGAAACACAACCTGCGCGATTTCATTTTTGGCGGTCTGGAACTGGAAGACATCATCATCGAGGGGCCGCAGGGAATTCGAGTTATTCCGGCGAGTTGCGGCACTGAAGCGATGGCCGACCTCACGCCCGAGCAACAGGTCCGGCTGATTCACGCGATCTCTTCACTGGGCGCCGACACCGACTACCTTCTTATCGACACGGCAGCGGGAATTTCGAGCAACGTTATTAACTTTCTTTTGGCTGCCGGAATGGTGATTGTCGTCACGACGCCGGAACCCACTGCGATCGTCGATGCGTACCTGGTAATCAAGATCCTGTCTCGCCGTGAGCCTCAAAAAAACGTTTCCGTTCTCGTTAATTCCGTCTCAGGCGCAGACGAAGCAAAGAGCGTCTTTCGGCAGATCGACACCGCGTCACGACGCTTCCTCGATAAGCCTCTGGACCTGCTCGGCTTTATCGAGCGCGATGGGAATGTCCTGGAGGCTGTTCGACAACAGGAGCCTTTTGCCATTCGGTATCCGCAGTCCGCGGCGACTTCGTGCATCAAAGGCATCGCAAGAAAACTTGAACAGCAATGCAAATCCATGAAGGAACGGCAAAACGTCGGATTGTCGTGGAAAGAATTCTTTGAGATTTCGGAGTAGATGCGATGGATAAAATTCTCTCGCAGCAGGAAGTTAACACGTTGCTGAATTCGCCTGTGGGTGCTGAGCAGAATGGCGATTCGGGCCATTCGGGCGCCATTGTTGGGAAACTTTCGGTCTACAACTTTCGCCGGCCCGAACGCTTCCCCAAGCCAGTACTGAGCTCCCTACAGCGCATCCACGATCGTTTTTGCACAAACGCGGCAGCATCATTCTCCGGGTATTTCCGCACCGCGACTGAAATGTCGGTCGTTTCTGCAGAGCAGTCCACTTATGGTGACTTCCTGAAGTCACTCGCGGACCCGACATGCGTCAGCACCCTTGCGATGAGGCCCTTACAAGGCACGGCCATACTCGAATTGACGGCCGACATTGCCTTTCCTCTCATCGATCGACTGCTTGGTGGCGCCGGAGGCCCCGCGGACTCGAGCCGCAAGATAACGGAGATTGAAAGAAACATCGTCCGGGGCGTAATCAACCTGGTTACAACGGATCTGACGGAAGCCTGGAAACCTACAATCGAAGTCAGCTTCAATGCAGTGTCCACGGAAACAAACCCCGAAGTCCTGCAAGCCGGTTTTCCAAACGAAGCTCTTCTCGTGTTCGCCGTGGAGATCAAACTGGGAGACACACGCGGAACTCTACGGATTGGTCTTCCGTTCTCTACGCTCGAACCCATACTCGACATCTTCGACAAAGGCAGCGCGGTAGAAACAAAAGAAGAGGACACCAATGACCGTCCCAAGGTACTTCGACGGGTGCTTCGCGCTCCGGTAGCAGTGACCTGCGAACTCTCTCCGACAATGGTCGCCGTGTCTGATCTGCTCAATCTCGCGGGCGGCGACATCATCGTTCTGGACAGCAAGCTGGGCGACAGCGTGCAACTGCTGGTCGAGGGCAAACCGTCGTATTCCGCCTCGTTGATGGACGTGGAAGGACACAAGAGCGCGGGCGTCATCGATCGAATAACGGACTGACCGTGGAGGCTATTACATGCAGGAAGGTTTGAACATTTCTGAATCGTCACTGGAACTGATCATGGATGTGGAAGTTCCCATCACTGTCCGCTTCGGCGAAAAACAGATGTTGCTCGAGGAAGTTCTGAAGCTAAGTCAGGGGTCATACATCCAGCTCGACAAAACGATTGAGGACCCCGTGCAACTTTTCGTCAATCACAGGCTCATGGCAACCGGCGAAGTTGTGGTCGTTGATGATCACTACGCCATTCGGATCACTCAAGTTGCCAGCAGGGCCGATCGCATCAAATCTTTGGGAGCATAAGGAGAAGCAATGTCGCAATGGGTTGTCTGGACGATGTGTTTAATGAGTGCGAGTGTCCTGTACTTCTATCTCCGCGAAAGAAAGTCATTCGCCGAGAAGATGGGTGAAATGGTTCGACGCCAGGCCGGAACTGAACGCGTCCTGGGAGAGTTCATTCAGGAATCCGAAAAGGTCGCGAGGGAGCTATCCCGGCGGCTATCGGCAGCATCAAATGTTGTGAGTCCTACCGAGACGCAGGAGCCCGTCGTAGCGACAACGCGAAAACGTCGCGCCGGGGAAAAAAGACACCAGGTGCTGAACCTGGCGGAAAAGGGCCAACCCGCAAACGAGATCGCCGAACGACTGATGATTCCGAACGGCGAAGTGGAATTGATCCTCAATCTCAATCAAAGCCGGAAGGCGCGGGCTCACGCATGAGTTGCCACGCAAACGGCTGCTCAGCGGAGCAGAACTGGTTCCGCCGGTCCATTCGCAAATGGTCCGGATATACCTTTGAGTCCCAGTGGTACTGCAGCGAACCCTGTCTCAAGGGCGGCGTGCTACAAAAGCTCGAAGCCCAGCCCCCGGTCAAAGGAGCCACGGATTCCCCTCTTTTCCAGCGGAAACTCGCACAGTCATTAATTGCCACGGGGCTTGTGACAAAGGAACAACTGGCGAGCGCGGACCCGGAAGCGAACCTTACGCAACACCTGCTGGCGGCAGGTCTGGTTGGAGAGCGGGATATCACACGTGCTCTGAGCCGCATCCATCATCTTCCGCTGATCAAATTGAACAATCGACGAATTCACGCGAGCGCGCTCAACACGGTGCCTGCCGAAATCGTGACAACGCACCAGTTTTTCCCGTTGGAGTTCAGGACCAAAGAGAACTGTCTGGTACTGGTCACAAGCAATCCCGCGAGCGTTCCCGTGATGATCGATCTGCGCAGGCTGCTGGGTTGCGACGTGGAAATCTATCTTGGAGCCGAGTCCGTCGTGAAAAGCATGATCGAGCAGTACTGCAGCCTTTCGGAACAAACGGTTTCTGAGGAGGGCATTCCAGCACCGGCACTGAGCAGCAGTCCTCGAGATCTCGCGGATCGTATTGTCCGGCGCGCCAGAGCGACAGGAGCGAGTGAGCTTCAAGTGGAGCGATTTGGGGATTTTGTCTGGACTCGATTCGTCGTGGACGACCACGCACTCAACCTGGTGCTGTGACGCCTCAACCGGGCAAAAAAGGAGCCATGGGCACAATTTGCCCATCGACTGCGAGTCGCCCGGCAAGCATCAACGGGAAATTGGCGCGAGAACGACAACTTTGGACAACTTTGGACATGGCATGAGATGTGCATTGGCAGTCTGGATCTTCAGGAGGCTTGATGGATAGCGGACTTTATACGGCGTACTCGGGTTTGCGAGCAACGGCAGATCTACTGGACGTCGTCTCGAACAATCTCGCGAACGTCAACACAACCGGATTCAAAAGCGACGAAACGTTTCAAAAGATGTACAACCGCGCGGTCGCCGAAGCCGGGGCAGGGCCTCTGGAAGATGCCATCAATAACTCTGCTGCGATCGGCGGCAGCGTCATCAATCTTGAGCCCGGCGTCATGAAGAGCACCGGACGCGATCTGGACGTCGCGATCGAAGGTAAAGGGTTTTTGGCAGTCCAGGGAGCATCTGAAGTTCTTTACACTCGCAACGGCAGTCTACATCTCAACAACGACGGCACCCTTGTGACATCGGATGGGCTGACCGTGCTTGGAGAAGGCGGTCCTATCCAGATTCCACAGGGACGCGTTTCGATTTCAGCCGCAGGAGATATCGAAGTCGAGGGCAAGGCGGTCGATACCCTGCGAATCGTAGGCTTCGCCAACCCCATGGCTCTGGAAAAGGTGGGCAATTCCCTGTTCCGAAGTGTCGCTGAAGGAGCGACGGTCGAGCCGGGCCAGCGGACCGTTCGCCAGGGCACGCTCGAACAGTCCAACGTCAACCCGGTCCGAGAAATGGTGGTCATGATCGACATCATGCGCCGCTTCGAATCGCTGCAGAAGACGATATTCACGATGATGAACAACATCAATGAGCGCTCGATCAACCAGATCGGCGATGTAGTCGGCTAATTCTAAGGAGAGAACGGAATGATCAGAGCTTTGTATTCGGCAGCCAGCGGCCTTCAGGCCCAGCAGCTCAACATCGATGTGATCGCAAACAACCTTGCCAATGTCAACACGGCAGGGTTCAAGCAGAGCCGCGCGGAATTCCAGGACCTGCTCTACCAGAATGGGCGTGCTGCAGGTGCAGCGTCATCTACTTCGACAGAGTATCCAGTCGGACTGCAGGTGGGCCTCGGGTCGCGGCCCGTCGCCACTACTCGACTGTTCACCCAGGGCGACTTCCGACAGACCGGGAATCCTCTCGACATGGTGATCGAGGGACAGGGCTTCTTCCAGGTACGACAGCCCAGCGGAGAAACGGCATATACCCGGGCAGGATCGTTTCACTTGAATCGCGAAGGCGCGATCGTGACGGCAGATGGGGGGCTCCTCGATCCCCAGATTTCCATTCCCCCGGACGCACTGACGATTACTGTTGCGGCTGACGGCACCGTCTCCGTAACGCAACCCGGGCAGGCTCAGGCCCAACAGGTTGGCACCATTCAGCTGGCCAATTTTCCGAATCCCGCCGGCTTGAATGCCATCGGAAGAAATCTCTTTTTACCTACGGCTTCGTCCGGCGAAGCGACAACCGGCACTCCTGGAGAGAACGGAATCGGAACGGTGAATCAGGGATTCCTGGAGCAGTCGAACGTCAGCGTCGTCGAGGAAATGGTGAACATGATCGTCGGCCAGCGAGCGTACGAGATAAATTCGAAGGTTGTGAAAACTGCCGACGAAATGCTGCAAACAATGAATAACGTAGTCCGGTAAGAGTGAATGAAGAGACGCGAAATCGCAGGAATGCGCAGACAGGCTCGCCGACTATTTGGCGTAATCGCCGTGCTGTGCGCCGCGGCAAGCCTTGGCGCAAAAGCTGAATTGCCGACCCTGGCAGTCCTGCCTGAGATTTCCGTGAAAGGGACGAAAGTGTTTGTCGCCGATCTGCTTACAGAAGGCAGCCAGGCCGTGCTCAACGGCGACGATCGCATGAAAGGTGCCGCTGTTACCGTATCTCCGCTTCCCGGCAAATCGAAGTTGCTCGATGGAAAGGTTGTGCGCGACAGACTCGCCGATCTTGGCATTACTCCCGCAAATTTCTCCATTCGAGTGCCTGAACAAATTCGGATCCAACGGCAGGGCCAGATTCTCCTGGTCATCGACATCGAGAACAGGATCCGGGAACAGTTCCTTCCAACGTTGCCCTTCCCCGATGTGCGCCTGGAGGAGATCGGAATCTCGGAACCCGCGCTGCTGCCCTACGGCAACGTGGAGCTTATCTTTCAACGTCCGCCGCGCACCGACTTCGCGCGCCCCTTCTACATGAGCATCGACTTTCGCGTGGATGGTCAGATCGCGAAGCGCGCATATGTACGAACAGTCCTGACGATCATCGACACGGTCGCCGTCGCGCGCAGAGACCTGACTGCGAAGGAAAGCGTCACAGCCGACGATGTCCGATGGGAAAAACGCGCCCTGCGATCGACACTGCAAACCCCGATTCGTGAATCGTCTTTCTTCGACGGAAGAAGACCACGGTCCAACATTGCCGCCGGCGAGCCTCTGCTCGAAGGCATGTTCATGACTGTGCCCCTGATTCGACGCGGCGACAACGTCACCATGCTGTTCGATGACGGGAAAATTCGAATTGCTACCCAGGGTCAATCGCTCGCCGCAGGTTCAAGAGGCGATCGCATTCGGGTCATGAACGTCACTTCACGCGTCCAGCTAATCGCCGAAGTCGTCGACGAGAAGACGGTTCGCATCGTCAACCGCATTCAGGAAAGGACTGAACAGTGAAACGACTGCTTTCTCTATCTCTGCTTCTTGCTTTGTCTTCAGCAACCCTTAAAGCGGAAGACCGCTTCGACATGAGCAAGAGTCTCGAGGAATACATTCGAGACGCACGCGCCGCTCAGCCTCAGCTCCAGACCTCCGAGGGCTCGCTCTATTCCGGATCGGCGATCAACGCAGAACTCTTTACCGACATTAAAGCCCGGCACGTGAATGACATTCTCACGATCCGAATTCTCGAAAGCACCCAGGCCGAGAGCGCAGCAAATGCTCAGACCAAACGATCCAGTTCCGTGAATCTGGGCGTTCCTCACTTGTTCGGCGTCGAGAACCGCACAAGCCTCCCCATGGACACATTGTTGACAGCCAACACCGACATGAGTTTCCAGGGTGACGGCAGCACGAATCGGAGTGGGAGCGTGAACGCGTTCCTTTCGGCCCGCGTCAAAGAAGTTTTACCCAACGGCGATCTGGTTATCGAAGGCGTGAAGGAGATCAAGGTCAACAATGAGCGCCAGATGCTGAGACTCTTCGGAGTGGTTCGGTCCAGGGACGTCGGGCCGGCCAACGTCGTTCTTTCGACCGCGATCGCCAACATGATGGTCCAGGTCGACGGAAAGGGTCTTCTGAGCGACAACATCAAACGCGGATGGCTTCTGGGCATTCTGAACCGCGCCTGGCCTTTTTAATGAGAATGACAATGAAACACTTATCCAGACATGGCTTCGCCGCTATCTTCCTGATCAGTTGTTTCGCTCTCCAGGTCGAAGCGCAGATACGGCTGAAGGATGTCGCCCAATGGCAAGGCGTTCGCGATAACCAACTCGTGGGATATGGCCTCGTCGTTGGACTAAACAAGACCGGCGACCGGCGGCAGACGATCTTCTCCACACAGAGTCTCATCAGCATGCTCAACCGGATGGGCGTGACAATAGACACTTCGGATATTCGCGTCGAAAACATCGCGGCCGTCATGATTACCGGCACACTTACTCCGTTTCTGCGTGCGGGAAGCCGCATGGATGTCACCGTTTCCTCTATTGGCGATGCGCGAAGCCTGCAGGGAGGAATCCTCGTCCAGACGCCGTTGAAAGCAGCGAACGGCGAGGTTTATGCCGTGGCGCAAGGCCCCGTCGCAATCGGAGGATTCACAGCGGGCGACTCGCAGAATGGCGTCCAACTCAACCATCCGACAACCGGACGCATTGCCGGGGGAGCGATCGTTGAGCGTGAAGTACAAATGGATATGTTGAATCGGGCGCAACTCGCGCTCGTGTTGAATGAGAGTGATTTCACGACAGCTTCCCGCGTTCAGTCGGCGATCACCGGCAAGCTCGGACCCGGAGCGGCGCGTACTATTGATGGTCGAACGATCAGCATAACGGTTCCGGAGGACTTCAAAGGCAGGACCGTCGAGCTGATTGCCGAACTCGAATCCATTCAGATCACCACAGATCAAAAAGCCAAGGTTGTGCTGAATGAACGTACCGGAACCGTCGTTATCGGCCGCGATGTGCGCATCTCCGCGGTGGCGATCACGCAGGGCAGCCTGTCGATTCAGGTCGGAACAACTCTCAATGTTTCACAGCCTCTCGAGTTCTCGCGCGGCCAGACAGTCGTTACGCCTCAAAAAGACGTTTCGGTGGAAGAGAGCCGAAGGAATCTTGTAATGGTGCCCGAAGGCGCAAATGTTGAAGATCTCATCCGCGCCTTGAACGGACTCGGGGTGACACCCAAAGAGATGGTTTCAATTTTCCAGGCTTTGAAGGCGGCAGGAGCGCTGCAGGCTGAGCTGGAGCTTATTTGATGAGGGCCGGAAACATTCGCGCGAATCACCCATGAACATCGACGCAAGACTCTCCTTCAATCAAATTCGTCAAGGCTTTGAGCCAGACGATAAGACTGCGCTGAAAACCGCGACTGAGGAATTCGAAGGGATGTTCATCGGATATCTCCTCAAAGTGATGCGGTCCACTCTCGACTCCGACGAAGGTGGTGAACTGACGCTGGGGAAAGACCTGTACATGGATCTGTTCGACAACGAGATTGCGCTCAGCATTGCCAAAAACCGCAGCCTCGGGATCGGAGAGATGATGTTCAGGCAATTGATCGAAGCCGGGCAGGAAACGGCTTCGGCACCGGCTGAAAGTTCTGAACGTGCGCCGCTGACAATGCCTGTGCAGGGACGCCTCACGTCGGATTTTGGCTCTCGAATCAATCCCATAACCGGCAGAGCGCAAATCCATAAAGGAATAGATATTGCCGCACCCGCAGGCACGCCGTTCAAAGCGGCCCGCAGTGGCACCGTCGTGTTCGCGGGAGCGATGAATGGCTATGGGAACACCGTTGTGGTCGAGCACGAAGGCGGCGAACGAACACTCTATGGGCACGCGGCCGTAATTCTCGTCAAAGCCGGCGACCCGGTTCAGGCCGACCAGCCTCTTGGGCTTATTGGGTCAACGGGTCAATCCACTGGCCCCCATCTGCATTTCGAGACGCTGACGGGTGGCCAACAGGTTGATCCCAAAACACTTCTTGCTCTGCAAGATTCCCGTAAAGTCCATCATGAAAACTCACGATAACCAGAAGGAGCTCCCTCTCCCGATGCGGAGCCCAACGCTGAGGAACAACGACAATGACGATGGGAATCGACGGAATTCAAGGCAACCGAGACGGTCTAAAGGTTGAGAAACAACGTGGCCAGAACACCAGCGCGAGCAATCGCACAACATCGAATGCCTCCGAAAGCGAAGACAGTATCGAATTGTCTTCCCAGACACAGGAGTATCTCTGCATTCGAAAGCTTGCCGACGCGCTGCCTGACGTTCGTCACGAGAAGGTCGAACAACTCAAACAAGAGATTTCCAACGGCACCTATAACGTTCCAGCTTCGGATATCGCGCAAGCGATCCTGGACGAGTGGATTTAGCTACGGCCCCATGGTGGACGACATCGGCAAAGTCGACGGCGTCATTCGGCCGCAGCTGCTGAAAACCAGTCGGGATCGGGGCAACAATCAGGGCAGCAGCAACGACCAATCCCCTCCTGCAAGTCCGGAAAATAAGAACCAAAACGAAAACGAAGAGGAGCAAAAGTCGACGCATTTGCTCGACATCCGCATCTGAGAATCGTCATGAAGCAACACCAGCAAACCGGAACAAAAGAACAGACACACGCAGCTGCATGGCTTCAGCAATGCTGCATCGTTGCGAAACGTAAGGAATCTGCTCTCCTGCAGAATGATCTGTCCGCCCTTGAAGCCTGCCTCGAGGAGGAAGGGCAGCTTCTCTCGCGGCGACCGATCCTTCATAAGAGAGACTTCACGATTCCGCGTTCACTTGTCTCGGACCTTCGCTCGATAAACATGACGAATCGCGCATTGATCACAAACGGACTGGATTTTGCACGGACATTGCTCGACACGATTCATCCTCCTGCAACGTACTCGATGACGCCACAGCAAGGCTCCGCGCCGGGCAATGTTGGGCCCGTGATTTCTCTGAAGGGTTGATATGTGGAGCCTGTTCGATAGTCTCGAAATCGGTAAGAAGTCACTTGCGGCACAGCAAGCAGCTCTTCAGGTAACCGGCAACAACATCGCCAACGTCAACACGCCAGGCTACCACCGGCAGAGAGCCGTCCTGGAACCGACGTCGCCGGTTCCCACTTTGATTGGAGATCTCGGCACCGGTGTGACGGTGAGCCAGGTCATCTCGGTTCGAGATCAGTTCCTCGAGCTGCGAATCAGTCAGGCGACCCAGAACGTGTCCATGCAGGACACCATGGCCGCCTTTCTCAAACAAGTAGGCACAACGTTTGACACTGAAGACAGCGGCATTCAAGAAGGCCTCAGCCGATTCTTTAACAGCTTCACAGTGCTGGCAACCGACCCGGCATCCAGCCCTCTGCGTTACGGTGTGCTCTCCGCTGCCCAGGATGTTGCGACCAGCTTCCGGAACACGGCACGTCAGCTCATCGAGATCCAGAGCCAGGCAAATTCGGCAGCTGAAGAAACGGTGCACCATATAAATGAACTGACTGCGAGAATCGGCCAACTCAATACCCAGATAACCATCGCCGAAGCAGGTGGACATGAGGCGGCAACGTTGCGCGATGAACGATCCTCAGCCATTCAGGAACTCGCCGCATCGATCGATATTCACTACTACGAAGCGGAGGATGGCACCGTCAACGTTTCGACCGCAGGCGGGGACTCCCTGGTCACTGCAGGATTCGTCTCAGAAGTGCGGACGGAAACTCAGCCGCCAAACGGTTTCATTGGCGCATTCGTGGGAACCCGCGAAATAACCGACTCCGTTCGCGGAGGAAAACTCGGGGGCCTTCTTGAAGTACGAGACAGGCTGATTCCCGCATACCAGCAAGAGCTGGATGCCCTTGCGGCACAGATCATCGCGCAGGTTAATGCGGCTCATGCTGCCGGTACTGACCTTCAAACGCCGTCCACATCGCCTGCGGCGAACCTTTTCGTTCCCGCCGCTTCTGTAGCGGGCGCCGCTGCGGCGTTCTCGGTGAATCCGACGGTTGCTGCCGATGTGCGTTACATCGCGGCGGGGCAGTCGGGATCACCGGGAGACAACTCCAACGCGCTCGCGATCGCCGCATTGGCATTTCAAAAGACGTTGGCCGGAGGCACACAAACTTTCTCGGAGTCTTTCGCGGCCCTTCAGTTCGAGGTTGGAACCGACGAGCACAGTGCGACCCTGCAATCCGGGATTGGCAACGCGATGTTGACGCAGCTGGAGAACAGCAGGGACTCGTACTCGGGCGTGTCGCTCGACGAAGAAGCCACGGACCTCATCCGTTTTCAGCGAGCCTATCAGGCCGCGGCGAGATACGTCAGCGTGATCGACCAGTTGACGGAAGAACTACTGCAAACCCTGGGAAGGTAGCCGGATGAAAATCACTCCATCAACGCAAACACGAACATTCCTCGAGAATATTTACCGGCTGAGAACACGCGAAAATCAGGCTCATGCAGAGCTCGCCACAGGCAAGTCGGTCAATCGGCTCTCCGACAATCCTTTTGCGGCCGCGCAAGCATCGAGACTCACTGCGGTCATGGCGGAAAACGATCAATTCCTCGCGATCAGTCAACAACTCCGCGGGAAACTGGAAACAACGGACTCCGTTCTGCAGGCTCTCATTCTGAGGGTGGACGAGGCAAAGACCCTGGCAGCGCAGGCATTGTCTGGCACGACCACACCGGAATCCCGGGCGGCTCTGGCCACAGCCATAGAAGGAGTTCGGCAGGAGGTCCTCAGCGCGAGCAACACGCAGTTTGACGGCAACTTCCTTTTCGCCGGCACAGAGACTTCAACAACCCCGTTTGTAGAGAGTGGCGGCGCCGTGACCTACCAGGGCAATGACGATCCCATATACCAGCGTCTCGATCGCTCCGTTGTCATTCAATCGAACGTGACGGGCCAAAGCCTCTTTATCGACTCACCCTCTGTGTTCGAAGTGCTCGAAGACCTGAAGACCGCCGTTGTGAACAACGACGCGGCAGCGATCCGTTCCGGGTTTGCCGATCTTGAAACGGTATCGAGCCGGATGAATTCAACCGCTGCGGTGGTCGGCAACAACATTCGGTTGACGGAACAGTTGGAGAACGCTTTGCGCACGCACACGCAAACCCTTCAGGAACATGTCTCCAACATGACAGACGCGAATCTCGCAAAATCGATCAGTGATTTGAACATTACAACCCAGGCAATCAGTGCCGCGCTGGGAGCACAAGCACAAGTTCAGCAGTTCTCGCTGCTCGACTTCTTGAGGTAAATGATGGAATCCACGACCAACAGTCTCGCATCAGGCATAGACGAAACTTCTATTCTCCAGCTACCCGAAGGGATGCTCGGCTTCTCGCGTCTGACGAGATATGTTCTCGTCGATGACGAGAGGATCCGGCCTTTGCTCTGGTTGCAATGCATGGATGATCCGAATCTGGCCTTTCCCGTAGTCGACCCCCGACTCATCGAGCCCACTTACTTCCATCTGCTTCCAACAGGAGAACTGGGAAGGTTAAAAATTCGCAGCCAGTCTGAACTGGTTCTGTTAGTTGTGGCCATCATTCGGCCTGCTCCCGAGCGCTCCAGCGTAAACCTCAAAGCCCCCGTCCTGATCAATCTCACAACAATGACTGGTCGTCAGATCATTCTGGAAGAGCCACGAGCCGAGATTCGAGCGATATTCCCGGATCTGGAAGCCGCGACGTCCAGTGGTCCCTCTGCGACGGCAAGGTGATAGAATCCGCACGTGTTATTTATTACGCGTAAAGAAACTGAAAAGGTGATGCTCTCCAATGAAGTGGAGCTTCAAATCGTGAAAATTGATGAAGACCGCGTTCAGATCGGCATCACAGCCCCTCCCGACGTTCCCATTCATCGTATTGAGGTGATGCGGAAAATTGCCGCCAGGAAGTCTCGCGCCGAAAAACGAAAGTCCGAGTAGGCCACGCCGGAGGCGTGGCCAGAGAGTGACCACAAAGGTTCTCGTTCTCTGGAAAGCTACGCGGTGACGCTTTCCGGCTCATCCAGCATGGAGAACCGTCGCAGCTTCTCAATCAGTGTGGTGCGTTTGAGCTGAAGCAACTGCGCAGCCTCGCGCTTGTTGCCTTTTGCCTTTCGCATGGATTCCAGAATCAGTTTTCGTTCGAGTTCGGAAATCTCCGTATTGAAGTCGATTCCCTCGTCCGGAATGTAGATCTCCGAGATGAACAGATTCCCGCCGGCCTGCTGCGCTTCCTCGGGCAAGTCCGAACTGGTGATCGTGCTGCGGCTCGCGGTAATCGCGGCTGCCCGTTCGATCGCGTTTTCCAGTTCACGGACATTGCCTGGCCAGTTGTAGTTCATCAGAGTCTTCATGGCTTCCTGGGTAATCGTCTTCTCGACGCCGAGGCTCCTGGAGAACTTCGCCAGAAAGTGCGTCACAAGCAGCGGAATGTCCGTTCGCCGCTCGCGTAACGCCGGTATCTGCACCGGAATCACGTTCAATCTGTAAAAGAGGTCGCTTCGAAACTCGTTTCGCGCGACCATTTCCCTCAGATTTGCACTCGTTGCGGCGATGATCCGCACGTCGACCTTGATTTTCTCGAGTCCACCGACTCTCTCGAACTCTCTCTCCTGAAGCACACGCAGCAACTTCACCTGGAGGCTAAGGCTCATATTACCGATCTCGTCGAGGAAGATCGTTCCGCCGTTAGCCTGTTCGAAACGCCCGATACGCGTCTGATGAGCACCAGTAAAGGCTCCCTTGACGTGTCCAAAGAGTTCGCTCTCCAGAAGGTTTTCAGGAA
>Ga0111538_10008864_pt1 | contig 13466 bp, 6 predicted proteins | sample SoiMethybrSBSTD1_FD_79669 | JGI IMG/M metagenome (GOLD analysis project Ga0111538, IMG submission 79669) | Bulk soil microbial communities from a Populus tree surrounding site in Tennessee, USA - Soil MetaG P. TD hybrid SBSTD1 (version 2)... | ecosystem: Environmental > Terrestrial > Soil > Tree...
GCCGGCGGTTTCAGCGGGCACCGTGTCAGATGTACCGGGCAGTCGAGTCGCTGGTGTTGTTGAGGACCCGCGCGCTGAACTCACCGCGGGCGGGGAAGTCATACCTGAGGCCTGTGAGTTAGATGGCTTCCGGTCACCCGCTTCCCGATTCGGTGCCGGCCGCGCTCGCGCGCGGGGCGAGCATCGGCCGCTACATCGTGCTGGCGATGGTCGGGCGCGGCGGGATGGGCGAGGTCTACGCGGCATACGATCCTGAGCTGGACCGCAAGGTCGCCGTCAAGCTGCTGCGCGTGAAGCCGGGCAACGGCGTCTCGCTGTCCGAGGGACGGCAGCGGACGTTGCGCGAGGCGCAGGCGATCGCGCGCCTGTCGCATCCGAACGTCGTCGTCGCGTACGACGTCGGGACGTTCGAAGACAAGGTCTTCATCGCGATGGAGTACGTGGAGGGAAACACCGTCACGTACTGGCTGCAGGTGCAGCCGCGCAGCTGGCGCGAGATCCTGGGGGTGTTCAAGGACGCGGGGCGCGGGCTGGCGGCCGCACACGAGAAGGGGCTGGTCCACCGCGACTTCAAGACCGACAACGTGATGGTCAGCCGCGATCGCCACGTGCGCGTCATGGACTTCGGCCTCGCGCGCCAAGCGGAGAAGCCCGGTGCCGCGGGCGCCGAACCGGCGGAACCGACGACCACGCCGAAGCCGATTCCGATCCGCATTCTCGGCAGCGGCCCATCCCTCGACGGCCCGCCCGAGTCGCCCACCATGGTCGTCACGAACGAGCAATCGGCCCCGGTCCCGCTCGCCGGCCATTCCAGTTCGGGCATGTTCGACGCACGCCTGACCCGCACGGGCGCGATGATGGGGACGCCCGCGTACATGGCGCCCGAGCAGTTCCTCGGTACGCCGACCGACGCGCGCAGCGATCAGTTCAGCTTCTGCATCTCTCTGTACGAGGCGCTGTACCGAGAGCGCCCGTTCGAGGGGTCGTCGATGACGACGCTGACGGCGAACGTGGTGCAGGGGAACGTTCGCGAGGCGCCCGCCGGATCGAAGGTCCCGCTCTGGGTCCGCAAAGTGCTGCTGCGCGGCCTGCGCCCGCGCGCCCGCGATCGTTGGCCGTCGATGGAGGCGCTCATCGAGGCGCTCGAGAAAGACCCGAACATCCAGCGGAAGAAGTGGGCCTCTGCCGCTGTGGGGGTCGCCATTATCAGCGGCGCAGCATTTGGTGGCTGGCGGCTTCTCAGTGATCAGCGACAGGTGTGCAGCGGAGGCCCCTCGAAGCTCGTCGGGATTTGGGACCTACGTCAGCCAGGCGATCCGGAGCCCGCCCGCCACGCGCAGATTCGCAAGGTCTTCATGGCTACGGGCAAAAGCTACGCCCCCGACGTGTTCGCCACGGTGAGCCGGGCGCTCACGACGTACGCCCAGAACTGGGCGAACACGCACAGGGAAGCGTGCGAGGCGACGCAGGTGCGGCGCGAGCAGTCCACGGAGGTGATGGACCTTCGGATGGAGTGCCTGCAAGAGCGACTTGGTGGGGTACGCGCGTTGACGGACGTATTCAGCGCAGCTGACGGTCAGGTCGTAGAGAACGCGACGAACGCCACCAATGCTCTTAGCTCACTCGACAGGTGTTCCGATGTGCCGCTGCTCCGTGCGGTCATTCGGCCCCCTGATGATTACTCGACCAGGGCAAAGGTCCACGATCTGCGTCGGCAAATGGCGGACGCCAAGGCGCAATTCGAAACAGGCCGTTGGAAAGAGATGCTGAGCAAGGTTCCGAAGGTAGTCGAGCAGGCGCGCTCGCTTGGCTATCAGCCGCTCACGACGGAGAGTCTGGCGCTGCTGGGAATGATGCGTGCAAAAGCTAACGACAATTCGCGCGCCGCAGAGGCGACTCTGACCGAGGCATTTTGGGAGGCAGACGCCTCTCGCCACGATGAGGTCCGAGCGGAAGTAGCGGCGCATCTCGTCTTTGTGGTGGGTTACCAACAGGGCAGGTATGCCGAGGCTCGTCGGTGGGCTACTGCGGCCGAATCCGTGTTGAATCGCATGGGCGGTCACGACCTTCTGCGCGCCTGGTTGTTCAACGACCTCGGAGCCGTAATCGAGATGGAGGGCGACAAAGAAGAAGCCCTTCGGCTGCACCGGCAGGCGATCGCGCTGAAGGAAAGAGTGCTAGGTGCCCATCATCCGGACGTGGCCACGACTGAAGCAAATCTGGCGATTGCGCTCAACGGGATGGGCAAAAATGAGGAAGCCCTCGTCCATCTTGAGAAGGCGATCGCAATTGAGAAGGAAGGCCTGGGTGAGGGTCACCCTGACTTGGCGCGGGAGTTGAACAATCGCGGTGAGATTCTCCGGCTCCTTGGTCGCTACCGCGAAGCGCGCGCCGCTCTCGAGCAAGCCCGCCAGATCTGGGAGAGAGAACTCGGATCAGAGAGCGCCCTGGTCGCGTATGCGCTGACGGGCATTGGTGAGGCGTTTGTCGCCGAGGGACGCGCGAATGAGGCGCTTGTACCACTCGCCCGCGCGCTGAAGATCCGGCAGATCCATGATGCAGATCCCGCGCGCCGAGGGGAGACGGGATTTGCCTACGCTCGTGCGCTGTGGGATTCGAACCGCGATCGCACGCGCGCCTTGGCCCTGGCGGAGGAAGCACGCACCCTCTACGCCACGACAGCAGCGAAGGACAAGGTCGGCGCAATCGATACCTGGCTTCGCAAGGCGGGCGAGGATAGACCTCCGCCTCGTATTGCACGACGCTAGTCGCGAAGGCCGATTCATGCCCGAGCGGTTCTAGGCGACCGCGATCATCCGGACGTTGTGGTTGCTCGCTCGAATCAGCTCTCCACCCTTGACGCCGCTGCGCACCTTGAGGGCGGATCTGTTGTGGTTGCTCGCTCGAATCAGCTCTCCACCCTTGACGCCGCTGCGCACCTTGAGGGCGGGGCCGTTGTGGTTCATGCCCGCTGTGAAGCCTCCACCTTTGATGGCGCTGCGCACCTTGAGGCCTGAACGGGAATGATTCATGCCCGCTGTGAAGCCCCCCGCCTTCACGCCAGCGGTCACCTTGATGCCCGTGTTGTTCTTCGTGGTCTTCATGGTGGTTTCCCTTTCGGTTTTCAGTGATGCGTTTCTGAGCGCCGCGCTCATCGCGCGGCGGCGAGATGTACGGAACTTCTGAGATGTCGCCATTGCTTGCGGCCGACTATGCCGTCCCTCGGCGGTCGCGGCCATCACTAACGTCGTCTGTAGCCTGATTTTCGGTCAGGCGTCACCTTACAGCGCAAATTTTTTTCACGCGAAGGTGTGTTAGCCAACGAACGAACAGATGTTTACTGTTCGTTAACAGCAACAGTCCGCGGTGTTTCCAAGCTCAATTCCTGTGGAAAAGTTTTCCACAGCGCGCTTGAGGCGTCACCACGCATACACGTTGCGCGCGATACGTCGACAAACGTTGCGTGCACAGTACGGGAAGCCCCGTAAGGCAACGCCGTACCTTTGCCTAAGGCAACGCCTTACGGGCGCTAGTCGGACTCTTTGGCGGGCGGCGGCGAGGTTTCTTCCGAAGGCTCGCTGCGCTTCTCCGCTTTGTCGCCGTGCTTCTCCGCCTTGTCGCCGTGCTTCTCGGGACGCTCATCTTGTTTCTCGGAGCGCGACTCGCTGTCTTTGTCTTTTCTGGCGGGCGCATCGGCCGCGGGTTCGGGCCTGCGAATCGTCACGCGAACGAAGTCGTCGGTGATCTCGACTTGGGGATCGAACGTCTGGCTCAGGATGAGCCGCAGCTTCGTTCCATTCGCCGGCTGCGCGTTCGCTTCGTCCTGATCGATCCAGAGTTTTTTGAACGACGGGTGCTTGAGGTTGTAGACCTTCATCGTGACCATCGAGACCGCCCTCGGCAGCGTCACGACGACCGTCCGCGATTTCTTCAGAATCTTGAAGTCGGAGCCTTTGATCGATCCTTTGATCGGCACCAGGACCGACGTCTTGTTGCCGGTCACGCTGATGTCGGGGCGATTGCGCCGCCACGCTTCGCGCGCGAGATCCCTGTCGGCCTGCTTCTGCTTGTCGATCGGCTTGCGGTCGGCTGGCGCCTCGTCTCCGATCGGTGGTTCAGCGGCCTCGTCGGTCTTCTTTTCGGCGACCGCGGCGCCGGCGTCGGCGACCTTCGTCGCCGCGGTGCCTGCGTCCGAAGCGGGCGGCGTCGCGGCGGCTACGGCGGCGTCGACCGCGGGTGGCGCGACGACGGGTGGCGGCGTAGCGACAACGGGCGCGGGGGGCGGTGGCTCCTGGCGCGGGCGTACCGGAAACAGCTGCTGGCCGATCACGAACACGACCGCCGCGGTCACGCCCGCGACCGCCATGCCGGGGCCGCGGGCGATCCTCGCGTCCGCGGCGCGCGTCCGCACCGGCGGCTGGTCAGAACGTGGGGGTTGACGCAATTTGTCCGAGGGGCGGCTCATTTCGCGTGACGCAGACTACATCATCGCTCAGCGCACGTCGCCCGACTAGAAAACTGTCCGAGTGGCCTCACAAGACGTTCGGCTTATGGTCGGCGAGCCACTGGACGACGGCACGTTCTCGCCGCGGAAACCTATGCGTTGAGAGGACGGTCCTCGCCTGCAGGCCGAGCCGAACCGCGCGCTTTCGATCTCGTCCGCTCTCCTAGAGCGCGCGCGCCAACGAGAATCGCGTCTCCGCGATGAGGATCTTGACGGGCTCGCGGGCCTCGCGAATCCGCAAGGCCTCTTCCAAGGGTGGGATGGCGGCATCTGGCGGCCCCTGGATGAGCCGAGCGTTGCCGATGCCCTGCAGGGCAAATGAACGCATGCGATCGGCGTCGTCCCCATGCCGCTCATAGATGCGCAAAGCGATAGTGAAGGCAGCCTCCGCCTCGGACCCTCTGCCCAGATCCACCAGCGCCTCTCCCCTCGTGGTCTGCTCGGCGGCAAACTGGTCCGATTCAGGGTCACCGTTTCTACCGAGAATATCGAGCGCCCGGTCTGTGCCTTCGAGGGCACCCAGCGGGTGTCCCTGCTCCTGGAGGATGCTAGAAAGAGTCCCCCAGGACAGCGCAACATCCGGATGATGTTTCCCCATCACCTGTTCCTTCAGGGCGATGGCCTGCCTCGCAAAGCCTAGCGCGCGCTCGAAGTCTCCGGTCATCCACAAGGCGCCAGCGAAGTTGTTCGCTGCCCAAGCGCGAACCCGTTCGTGACCGGGGCCGAGACGATCGAGAATCGCCTTGCTGAGGCGCATCCACATCTCCGCTTGTTGGGGCTTGTTCAGGAACACGCCTGCCAAGTAGATCAGCGCGACGGCCGCACGGGCTGCCGTGACATCGTCGCGGGCCGCCTCGGCGGTGAACAGCGCCTCATGCAAGATCGCCTCGCTGCTCGCGGGATCGTCGGTCAGCATGGACGTGCAACCGATCAGCTCGAGCAACTCTGCCAGGAGAGGACCGTACCCCGTCGCCTGGACCCGGGGTACGAGCGCGACGGCACGCGTACGAGCGGCGCGGAAATTAGCGACGTCTCGCAGTGCCTGCGCCTCCCTCAACGAGCTGCGTAGCTCCCTCACGGCTTCGAGCGTTCGCTGATCGCGCGGAAGCGTGACCGCCGATCGGAGCAAGGCGATGTCGGCGCACCGCGAGACCGGCGTCAAATCGTACGCGGCGGCCACGGCCCGACCGATGGCGGTGCCGTCGTCGCTTGCCAGGACGTTGGTCAGCGCTCGCACCTGGTCCAGGTTGTCGTTCAGGCAGGTCATGCGCAGATCAAGGACCTCCGCAGACTGCTCGCCGCGGACGTGCGTGGCTTCGCAGGTCTGGACGTACATCGCGGACCACTGGCGGAGGTAGTCGTCGAGCACGCGCGAGACGCGCTGCCACGAGGTGTCGGCGGTCGCGCGGCCGGTCGCGGCGAAGGCGCGGTGGACTAACTGGCGACGCGCATCGTCGCGCCCGGACCAGGCGGCCTCGATGCGCGCGGCCGGGACCGCGCAGTTGATGTGTCCACCGCGCGCGACGCGCCATCCGCCTAATGCGACGATCGCGACGGCGAGCGCGGCGCCAACGGTGACGGTGCGGCGTCTGGGTCGGGTGCGTCCTCTCTCCAGCGTGTGGATGAGGTCGTCCATCGTGGCCCAACGTTGCTCGCGTCGCGCGGCTAACCCGCGCGATACCGTCGCCCGCAGCCAGCCGGGTACACTCGCAGTGCGCGCAGCCTTGGCGTCTTCGCTGTCCGCCGCCCCCGGTACGTGTGCCAGCGCCGGTCGGTTCCCATATAGCGCCTCGTAGAACGCGACGCAGAAGCTGAACTGGTCGGCGCGGGCGTCAAGCGCCTCGCCGCGGAACTGCTCGGGCGCCATGTATGCGACCGTGCCGACCAGCGCGCCCGTCTTGGTGACGGTCGCCGGGCGCGGCCGTAAATCGGCGTCGAAGTGATCCTCCGACGCGTCTACGGGTTCTTCCGCCAGGCGCGCCAACCCGAAGTCCATGACGCGCACCGAACCATCCCGGCCGATCATGACGTTCTGGGGTTTGAAGTCGCGGTGGATGATGCCGGCGGCGTGCGCGGCCGCCAGCCCGCGCCCGGCCGCGATGAACACATCCAGGATCTCGCGCCAGCTCCGCGGCTGAGCGCGCAGCCACGCGTCGACTGTCTCGCCCTCGACGAACTCCATCGCGATGTAGACCCGGCCGTCGACGGTCCCAGCGTCGTGGATGGCGACGACATTCGGGTGCGAGAGGCGGGCGATGGCGCGCGCCTCGCGGAGCAGCCGGGCCCGGCGGTCGGGCGCGTTCGCGCCCATCTCGCTCACCACCTTCAGCGCGATGCGCCGGTCCAGATCCGGGTGATATGCGGCGTAGACCTCACCCATCCCGCCGCGTCCGACGCCACCCAGGATCTGATAGCGGTCGACGCGCGCACCGGGCGCCAGCGCTCCGATGAAGGGGTGTCCCTCGTCACCGGGAGCGCGACTTCCGTGCGCCAGCTCCGCCGCCGCCCAGGTCGTCAGGTCTGCGCACGCGCTGCACGCCGCGAGATGCGCCTCAACCGCGGAGCGGCTGTCGTCCGAGACCGTCCCCTCCAGGAACGCGACGACCGTCCTCTCATCAAGGCACGCGCTCTGCCCCACGCGTGGACGCTACGACGATTCGGGATGGCGATCACCGGTTTATGGAACCCTTGTGCTCGGCGAGCCACTCGGTTACGGCGCGCTCGTGTTTCCGGTAGCCGTCCGTCGCGTATGTGTGCTGCGCCTGGGCGGCCAGCTTCAAAGCGCGTCTTCGATCGCTTCCACTCTCCCACAGAGCGCGGGCCAATGAGAATCGCGTCTCGGCGACATTGTACTGAAGCGGTTCACCGGCCTCACGAATCCGAAGGGCTTCTTCCAAAAAGGGGAGGGCGGCCCGAGGCTGGCCCCGGGCGAGTCGCACCATGCCAAGACCCTGAAGCGGAAAGGCCTGCTGGCGATCCGACGCCCTGAAGTCCTGCTGATACATCCGCGATGTCGCCAGGAAGCAAGCCTCCGCTTCGGCGGTTCGGCCGAGAGCGACGAGGGCTGTGCCCCTCGTGTCCTGCAACGAAGCGACGTGATCCGGATCGAAATTGTCATTCTTCTGGAAGATCTCGAGAGCGCGGTCCGCGCTCGCAAGACCCTCGGCCGGTCGGCCATTTTCCGTGAGCACCATGCCGAGGAGGTACAAGCTGATCGCCACGTCGGGGTGATCCTTTCCCAGGGCGCCCTCCTTCAGGGCGACGGCGCGACGCGCGAATGGCTCAGCCTTGTCGAAGCTTCCGGCTAACGGAAGGGCCAGCCCGAAATTGTTCCAAGCCCAGGCCCGAGTTCGTTCATGTCCTGGCCCGAGGCGGTCCAGGATCGATTCGCTCAGGTGAAACCACACCTCCGCCTCGCGCAGATCATGTGACCGGAAGGCAGCGGACAAAATGAGGTCCGCTGCCACTTTTGCGGCGGTCGCGTCGTCGTGAGCAGCCTCCGCCGTGAAGAGGGCCCGGTGGAGCAGCGCTTCCGTCGTTGGATCGGTGAGAGACGTGCAGCCAATGAGCTCGAGAAGTTCCGCCAGCAAGGGGCCGTATCCCGTTGCCTCGACTTTCGATCGAAGCGCGACGGCATGCTGATGCGCCTTTGGAAGGTCTGCCAGGTCACGCCAGGCCTGCGCTTCGCGCAACGAGGATTGCAGCTCGCGCACAGCCTTTAGGGTGGGCTCGTCACGGGGCAGCGGAACCGCGGAGCGGAGCAGGGTCACGTCCGCGCACCGTGAAACAGCGGGGAGCCCCTGTGCGGCGGCTACGGCTTGGGCGACGGCACCGCCGGTCGCGTTGTTCAGGGCCTCCGTCAGTGCCCGCACTTGATCGAGGTTATCGGCCAGGCACGCCATGCGCAGGTCGAGGACCTCGCCGGACTGCTCGCCGCGGAGGTGGGTCGCTTCGCAGGTGTCGACGTACATGGCGGACCACTTGCCGACGTGGGCGTCGAGCACGCGCGAGACGCGTTGCCAGGCCGTCTCGGCGGTCGGGCGGCCGGTTTCGACGAACGCGCGATGGATCGATTGGCGGCGGGCGTCGTCCTGTCCCGACCACGCGGCGGCGAGGCGAACGGTGGGCACCTGGCAGCTGATGCGGCCGCCGCGGGCCGCGCGCCACCCGCCGAATGCGAGGAGCGCGACGGCGAGCCCCACGCTCGCGCCGACGGCCCGGCGGCGGGGCCGCGTGCGACCCTTCACGAGCGCGCGGATGAGATCGTCGATCGACGCGAATCGCTCTTCGCGGGTCTCGGCGAACCCGCGCGAGACGATCGAGCGCAGCCACGCCGGGACGCTCGCGGTCGGGCCCTTCTCGTCGTTGTCAGCAGCCGGCTGCAGGTGCGCTAGCGCCGGCCGGTTCCCGTACAGCGCCTCGTGGAGCGCGACGCAGAAGCTGAACTGGTCGGCGCGGGCGTCGAGCGCCTCGCCTCGGAACTGTTCGGGCGCCATGTATGCGATCGTGCCGACCAGCGCGCCGGTCTTGGTCACGGTGGCGGGGCGCGGTCGGGAATCGGCATCGATGCGGTCCTCGGACGCCTCGACGGGCACTTCCGCCAGACGCGCGAGCCCGAAGTCCATGACCCGAACAGATCCGTCGCGCCCGATCATGACGTTCTGGGGTTTGAAGTCGCGATGCACGATGCCGGCGGCGTGGGCGGCAGCCAGCCCGCGTCCGGCCGCAATGAACACGTCCAGGATCTCGCGCCAGCGGCGGGGTTTGGCGCGCAGCCACGCGTCGACCGTCTCGCCCTCGACGAATTCCATCGCGATGTAGACGCGATCGTCGACGGTGCCAGCGTCGTACACGGCGACGACGTTCGGGTGCGAAAGCCGTGCGATGGCGCGTGCCTCGCGCAGCAACCTCGCGCGGCGCTCGGGCGCATTCGCTCCCGCTTCGCTCACGACCTTGAGCGCGATCCGCCGGTCCAGATCCGGGTGGTACGCCGCGTAGACCTCGCCCATGCCGCCGCGCCCGACGCCACCCAGGATCTGATAGCGGTCGACGCGCGCGCCGGGTGATAGCTGCCCGACGAACGGACGGCCCTCCTCGCCGGGAGCGCGACTTCGGTGCGCCTGGTCGGCCGCCACCCAGGTCGTCAGCTCCGCGCAGGCGCTGCAGGCCGCGAGATGCGCCTCCACGTCGGAGCGGCCGTCTTCCGACAGCGTCCCGTCCAGGAACGCTAGGACGCGGCCTTCGTCCAGGCACGCGGTCGCCGTCGTCACCGGCGTGCTCCCCGGTGCGCCTCCAGCCAGGCCACGACCTCGTCACTCTTCTTGGGCGCGTCGTGGCTGGCGTACGCGGCTTGCGCGGCGGCGGCCAGCGTGCGGGCGCGCGTTGGATCCTGCCCGGCCGCCGCCAGCGCGCGTGCGAGCGCGAACTGGGTGTCCGCGACCTCGAGCGCATTGCTCTCCCGGCTGCCCACGCGGATTTTCAATGCCTCGTCGAACTGGCGGATGGCGGCGTCCGCGTCGCCTTGCCCAAGCTTGCTCTCGCCGAGCGCCTGAAGGACCGTCGCCACGTTGAAGTTCGACGGGCCGAGCTGCGCGCGCAGGACCCGCAGGGCAGCGACGAGCGATTCCTCCGCGGCCCGATATTGCCCGAGGATGTTCAGCGTCTCACCGCGATTGCCGAGCGCGTACGCGACCTGCACACCGTCGGGATCGAGGTGGGTGAAAATGTCGATGGCGCGATTCTCGAGGCGCAGAGCCTCCTCGGGACGACCCAGCTCGTTTAGCGCCCAGGCCAGGGTGCTGACCGTTCTCCCAACGTCGGGATGATTGGCGCCCAGCGCCGACTCCTTGAGGGCCAGCGATTGTTCCAGGAGGGCCCGGGCGGATTCGAACTTCCGGGACGTCAGGAGAATGCCTGCCTGATTCTGAAGCAGCCAGGCGCGGAGGCGGGGTTGCGGAGACGCCAGCCGATCCAGGATTGCGCCGGCGAGACTGGCCCATCGGTCGGTTTCCCGGGCCCGTTCCTGTCTGTATCCCGTGGCAGCGACGAGACAGACGGCGGCCTTCGCCGCGGTGAGGTCATCGCGTGCCGCCTCCGCCGCGTAGAGGGCCTTCTCCAGGGACACTTCTGCGTCCGCCGGGGCCGAATCGATCTGGATGTTGCCCAGCAGGACCAACACGTCCGCTATCAAGGGTTTGAATCCCGTGGCTTCGGCCTGCGGCAAGATCACCTGCGCCGCCTTCATCGCGGCGAGACTGTTGCCGACCTCCTCGAGCGCCATCGCATCGCGCAGCGACCGCCGCAGCGAATCGACGGTGCGCGCCGTCTTCTCGTCGCGCGGCGGTGCAACCGTCGATCGAAGGGTGGAGACGTCAGCGCAGCGGTTCAGCGGCGCCAGGCTGGATGCCGCCGTCACGGCCTGCGAGATCATCGCGCCGTCCGCGCGCGACAGCACCTCGGTCAGCGCGCGCACCCCGTCCAGGGTATCGGCCAGGCAGCCCATCCGCAGATCCAGCACCTCGCCGGACTGCTCGCCGTGGACGTGGGTCGCCTCGCAGGTCTGGACGTGCATGGCGGACCACTGGGTCGTGTAATCGTCGAGCGCCTTCGCGACCCGCTGCCAGACCGTCTCCGCCGTCGGTCGCCCGCTGGCGACGAACGCGCCGTGAATGGCCTGGCGGCGCGGGTTCGCCTCGTCGCCGGGCAGCCAGACCGCCGCCAGCCGATCCCGGGGCACGGTGCACGACGGATGTCGGCCGGCCGCCAGCCGCCAGCCGCCCAGCGAGAGCAGCAGCAGCACGGCGCCAACGCCCAGCACGGCCGCGCGCACGCGGACGCGCGTGTGCCCGCGGCTGACGGCGGCGAGCAGGGCATCCATCGACGGAAACCTGCGGCTTCGGTCCTCCGACATCCCCCGCACGACCACGCTGCGCAGCCAGGCCGGCGCGCCCGATCGGCGCGAAGATTGCGACGCGTCCGCATCCGATCCGGACGGCTCGGTCGAGGCCGTCGAAGCCGGAAGGTGCGACAGCAGCGGCCGGCTGCCGTACAGCGCCTCGTGCAGCGCGACGCAGAAGCTGAACTGATCGGCGCGCGCGTCGAGCGGCTCGCCGCGGAACTGTTCGGGCGCCATGTACGCCAGCGTTCCGACGAGCGCGCCGGTCTTGGTGACGGTCGCCGGGACCGGACGCGCGTCGACCGCATTGCCGACGTCCGGGGGATCCAGCGGCTCCTCCGCGAGCCGCGCGAGCCCGAAGTCCATGACGCGCACGGAGCCGTCGCGCCCGATCATGACGTTGTGGGGCTTGAAGTCGCGGTGGACGACGCCGGCGGCGTGCGCCGCCGCCAGACCGCGCCCGGCGGCGACGAACACGTCCAGCACCTCGCGCCAGCTTCGTGGCTGCGCGCGCCGCCACTCGTCGACGGTCTTACCTTCGACGAACTCCATCGCGATGTAAACGCGGTCATCGACGGTCCCCGCGTCGTGAACCGTGATGACGTTCGGATGCGACAGGCGCGCGATCGCGCGCGCCTCGCGCAACAGGCGCGCCCGGCGCTCGGGCGCTCCGGCGCCGGATTCGTTGACGACCTTCAGCGCGATCCGCCGGTCCAGATCCGGGTGGTAGGCGGCGTAGACCTCGCCCATGCCGCCCCTCCCGACGGCGGCCAGGATCTGATAGCGGTCGATGCGCGCGCCCGGCGGCAGGCGGCCGATGTACGGCCGACCTTCGTTGCCCGGGGCGCGGCTTCGATGCGCGTGCTCTGCCGCCGCCCAGGTCATCAGGTCCATGCAGCTCGGGCACGTCCCCAGATGGCTCTCGACCGCGGACCGCTCCGGCGCCGCCAGCGACCCCTCCAGGAACGCGACGACGGCGCTCTCGTCAAGGCATCCGTTCGGCCCCACGCGCCGACGCTACGACGATTCGATTGCGCTGACCATCGTTGCGACGCCCAGCTCGAGCAGGACGCCAGATGGCTCTCGACCGACGATTTGTGAGCCGTGACCATCGCCCCACCGCCCGTCGCTGCGCCGCCACGAAACGTTTCCGTCGACGGCACGATCATGGCAGGATGCCCGACGCATGAGCGCGCTGCTGCGTGCGTTTCGGGAGGCGGCTAGTTCCACGGTGGCCAGCATCGCCGAGCGTGATTGTGAGGGCGGCCCGCTGGGCCAGGTGCTGGCGTCGCTTTATGCGCGCGGTCGGGTGGCCAATCCGCGTGTCATCGTCAGCGAGCAGGCGTTCGCGCGGCATCTGGCCCGCTGCGCGAACGAACGGAAGGACGCCTCGCTGGCCAAGATCGTGGTCGAGGACGTCTACCTGGCGTGCGCGTGCATCGAGCGCGTCCGCGGTGCGGCGGCCGTGTTCGAAAACCGGTTCGGGCGCGTGATCCGGCGGGCGGTGTCGCGCGTGCTGGCCACGGCGGACGAACGTCAGGAGGCGGAGCAGCGCGCCTGGCAGCAGCTGCTCGTCGATTGCACGGACGGGCCGCCGCGCCTCGCGCACTACCTCGGCCAGGGTCCACTGGAGAAGTGGGTGTCGGTGGCGGCGATGCGCGTCGCGATCGCGTTCGGCAGGACGGAGAGCGCGGAGCGACGTCTGCGCGACAAGACGATCGCCGAGGCCGCGGGCGTCGATCCCGAGAAGCTGTTCATGAAGGGCGAGCTCCGCACGGCGTTCGAGGACGCGGTGGCGGCGGCGCTCAGCCGGCTCAGCCCGCGCGAACGGCTGGTGCTGAAGCTGTACCTGGTCAGCGGCATGACGCTGGACGCGATCGGCAAGAGCCTGGGCGTCACCCGCCAGGCGGTGGCGAAGACGCTGGCGCGCGCGCGCGAAACCGTCGTCGGCGAGGTCGAGGCCGCCGTCCAGAAGAGCCTCCGGATGTCGGAGGAGGAGCTGGCGTCGATCCTGCGGTTCGTCGCCAGCCAGTTGGACGTCAGCATCTCGCGCGTGCTGGCGAAGCC
>Ga0111538_10008865_pt1 | contig 13466 bp, 10 predicted proteins | sample SoiMethybrSBSTD1_FD_79669 | JGI IMG/M metagenome (GOLD analysis project Ga0111538, IMG submission 79669) | Bulk soil microbial communities from a Populus tree surrounding site in Tennessee, USA - Soil MetaG P. TD hybrid SBSTD1 (version 2)... | ecosystem: Environmental > Terrestrial > Soil >...
ACGCGCCGGCCGTCCAGCGCGCGCCCGCGCGCGCACTCGCCGCGAGCGTCGGCGCCGCTTCCGCGCTCACGAACGCGTCCCGGCGGCCGGATGGATGGGCGCGGGCCGCGCCGGCCCGAGCAGACGAATCACGGTGCGCACGAGGAGCCCGATGTCGGTCCACACCGAGCGCGTGTCGACATACTGAAGGCTGAGGGCAATCTTGTGCGGCAGGACGATCTCGCGATAGGCGCGCTCGGGATCGGGATAGCCCGCCAGCACCGCGGACTCGTCGTGGTAGTGGAGCGACGACGGATCGGTGATGCCCGGACGCACCGTGAAGATGCGCCGCTCGGCGTCGTCGTAGAGCGCGACGTAGGACGGCACCTCCGGACGGGGGCCGACGAGGCTCATGTCCCCTCGGAGCACGTTCAGGAGCTGCGGCAGCTCGTCGAGCTTCGTGCGGCGGAGCAGCGCGCCGACGGGCGTCACCCGCGGATCGGCGCCCACGGTGATCGCGGGCCCCCGCGACGGCGCATCCGCCACCATCGTGCGGAACTTGAGCAGGTGAAACGCCACCATGCCCCGCCCGACCCGCTCCTGACGGAAGAGCACCGGCCCGGCCGACGTCGCCCGCACCAGCAGCGCGATCACCGCGAGGAGCGGCGCGAGGACGAGCAGCCCGACCGCCGCGACCGCGACGTCCAGCCCGCGGCGCGCTGCCGCGTCGAGCCCGCTCTCTATCGGCGGAACCGGCGCGCTATGTCCCATACCGCCTCGACGACGTCGTCCACGTCGGAGTCGCGCATCGCGGGGTAGAGCGGCAGGCTGAGCGTGCTCGCGAAGGCGGTCTCGGCGCCGGCGAAGTCCCCGGGACGGTAGCCCCACGCCCGCTGGTAGTAGGGATGGAGGTGCAGAGGAATGAAGTGGACGCTGGTGCCGATGTTCCGCGCGCGCAGCTCCTCGATGAACTGGTCGCGATCGATGCTGAGCATCTCGGGCCTGAGCCGCAGGAGGTACAGATGCCAGGCATGCCGGGTGCCCGGGAGCTCCGCCGGCAGCGTCACGGCGTCCAGGTCCCGGAGGCCGGCGTGGTAGCGCGCCACCAGCGCCAGACGCCGCGCGTGGAAGCCGTCGAGCTTCTTCAGCTGGTGGATGCCGAGGCTCGAGGCGAGGTCGCTCAGATTGTACTTGTAGCCACCCTCGAGCACCTCGTAGCGCCAGGTGCCGGCGGCGGAGTAGCGCTTCCAGGCGTCGCGGCTGATGCCGTGCAGGGCGAGGATGCGGGCCTCGTCCATGCGCGCCGGGTCGGCCAGCGTGAGCGCGCCGCCCTCGCCGGTGGTGACGTTCTTCGTGGCGTAGAAGCTGAACGCCGTCGCGTCGCCGATGGTGCCGATCGTCCGCCCCTTGTAGCTCGCCGGGAGCGCGTGCGCCGCGTCCTCGACCACCGCCAGCTCGCGCGTGCGCGCCAGGTCGAGGATCGGGTCCATGTCGCAGGGGAGCCCGGCGATGTGCACCGGCATGACGGCACGGGTGCGGCGGGTGAGCGCGCGCTCGAGGTGCTCGGCGGTCACGTTGCAGGTGACCGGATCCACGTCCGCGAGCAACGGCCGCGCGCCGAGGTAGGTCACGACCTCCGCCGTCGCCGTGAACGTGTAGGTGGGAACGACGACGTGATCGCCCGGCTGGACGCCGCAGACGCGGAGCGCGAGGTGGAGCGCCGCGGTGCCCGAGGCGAGGGCCAGGACCGACGGCACGCCGAGACGCTCGGCTAGATCACGCTCCAGCCGCTGCGTCTTGGCGCCGGTCGTCACCCAGCCCGAGCGCAGGGTGTCCACGACCTCGGCGATCTCCTCCTCCCCGATCGACGGAAGGTGGAAGGGAAGCCACTCGGCGCGGCCACCCCTCAGCGGCGCGGTCGCTCCATCACGTACTGCCATTCCGGTTTCTCCTTCCGACCCTTCGAGAATCCCAGCCTGCCCGCCAGCCATCGCGCGGCCCCCCACAGCATGCCCGCGCCGTAGCCGAAGTGCACGCAGGCGATGGCGAGCGGCACGAGGAGCGCCTCGCGCCAGCCGCTGCGGGCCGCCTGCGCGCCCGCCAGCACGAGGATGCCGCCGTAGGCGGCCGCGAGCCCCAGGAGCAGCAGCCTGGCGATCGGAAGGGCCGGCGCACAAGAGGCAAGCACGACGACGCTCAGCACCAGCGCGCTCGGCACCAGGTGCCGCGGCGAGAGGAAGCCCGGGTGCTTCGTGAGCACCCGCAGCCGTCCCTGCCCGTAGTTCCAGTACTGCCGTGCGAGCGCCCCGAGCGAGGCTCGCGGCCGGTACTGCTGCGCCAGGCTGCCGCAGAGGTAGATCTCGCCGCCGGCCTGGCGGAGCCGCCAGTTGAGCTCCTCGTCCTCGCCGTACGCCATGGCGACGTCGAAGAGGCCGGCGTCGAGCACCGCCTGACGCCGATACGCCCCACACTGCACCGTGCGCACCGGATGGTCGTCGGACCGGCGGTCGACCCCGTAACCGCCGCCGACCCCGAGCCTCGACGCACGCGCCATGCCGGTCACGCGCTCGAGCAGCGTCTCGCCCGCGGGCAGGAACGGGCCACCGACGCCGACCGCATCGGGATGGCGCTCGAGCGCGGCGACCGCCGCCGCGACGTAGTCCGGCGGCACCCAGCTGTGCGCGTCGACACGCGCCACGACGTCGCCCTTCGCGGCGAGCACGCCGTCGTTCATCGCCGCCGCCTGATTGGTCGCCGTCGACGTGACGACCCGCACGCGCGGATCGCGCGCGGCATAGCCGAGCGCCACCTCCGCGGTACGGTCCGTCGACCCGTTCTCGACCACGACCACCTCCATCCGTTCCCGCGGGAAGCCCTGCGCGAGGATCGTGTCGAGGCAGCGGCCGAGGAATCCCTCCTCGTTCCGCGCCGGTACGACGACGGAGACCAGGGCCGGCTGCGGCGAGGCGGGGACGGATACGGATGCGGGCGCCGGCGGCGGCGCCGCGTCGAGCAGCCTGCGGCCGGTGACCACGTGCGCGAGCACGCGGCGGTGGGCGCGGAGGCGCCCGAGGAGCCGCCCGTTGCCGGGATGGCGGAGGGTCTGGATCAGGATGCCGAGCTCGGCCCAGGCGTAGGCCGGCCAAACCGCGCCGCCCATCGCGACGACGTCGCGGACGAAGAGGAAGCGGTTGATCACCCGCATCTCCTCGAGCCGCCCGGCGCGCGGGCGGCCGCCGCCGGTGTGGCGGTGGTCGACGCGGGCGCGCGGCGTCAGCACGAGCTTCCAGCGCCGCGACACGCGGTAGGAGAACTGGAGATCCTCTCCAATGGCGTAGCCCGTGAGGCGCTCGTCGAAGAGCTCGTCGGCGAAGACCTCGCGCCGGAAGCTCATGTTGCAGCCGGAGAGGAAGTCGACCTCCATCTCCACGGCGGGCGAGAGCGCGTACTCGGCGTAGCCCGAGGGCTTGAGCCGTCCCGCGCCGTAGCCCGCCAGGAGGAAGACCCGCGCGAATGCGCGGCGGGCCGCCGACTCGCGTGGCGTCGGGTCGGGCACCTGCGCGCCGCCGACGCCGCCGATCACGCGCGCCGTGTCGCGGTCGTACACGCGCGCCAGCTCCTGCAGGTAGTCGGGCTCCAGGACGACGTCGTCGTCGAAGAACATGACGACGTCCCCCCGCGCCGCGCGGATGCCGATGTTCCGCTGCCGCGGCAGGCCGGGCGCCGCGCGGATCAGCTCGACGGCGCAGGAGACGCGGCGCCGAAAGCCCTCGACGACCTCCGTGGGGGGCGTGGCGCTGGCGTCGACCACCAGCACTTCCAGCGGCGTGGACCGCTGCGCCGCGAGTGAATCGAGGCAGGTCCCGAGCTCGCGCGGGCGGTCTTTGGTGCAGATGACGACCGAGAGCCGGACCGGGCCGGTCGCCTCGTGCTGCGCGTCGAGCATCCGCGTCCCGCCTACTCGGCCAGACGCGGCACCGCCGCGCCGCGCGGCGGCAGGGTGACGGCCCCCACCTGCCAGCGGAGCCATCCCCACGCCTCGCCCGCGTAGCGGACCGCGTCGAGCGCGCTGTTGCCCTCGTCGCGGCGCGGGAACGCGGAGCGGAGCCCGCTGCGGAGGAGCTCCCGCGAGAGGTAGAGGAAGGTCCGCAGCTGCGGATAGTTCTCGTAATGGTGATAGCGCTGCGAGAGGAGGCAGTTGGCGATCGCGTTCTTCTCGTAGAGGCCGAAGAGGCCCCGGTAGGTCGTCCGGTGGCGGTGCCAGACGAAGGCGAGCGCCTCGTACACGAGGCGGAGCCCGGCCCCCGACTGCATGCGCCACGAGAAGTCGAGGTCGCCGCCGTAGATGAGCGTCGGGTCGAAGAGCCCGATGCGCTCGAAGACCTCGCGCTTGTAGGCGGCGTTGGCGGTCTGCGCGAAGGGCAGCACCTTGTGATGATAGGCGCGGTCGGCGCGGATGGCGCGGCTCGCCTGGTAGCGCTCGACCGGGGAGTCGGCGCGGAACGCCTCGATGGCCCCCGCGATCCCGCCGACGTCCGCGGGCGCGATGGCGTTGACGATGGCGCGGAGCCAGCTCCGCTCCGGGACGCAGTCGGCGTCGGTGAACGCGACGATGTCCCCCGTCGAGTGGCGGATGCCGAGGTTGCGCGCCGCGTACGAGCTCTGCGTCTTCGACTCCTCGAGCACCGTCACCGGATAGCCTTCCAGGAGCTTGCGGGTGCCGTCCGTCGAGCGGTTGTCGACGATGAAGGTCTGGAGGAGCTCGTGCGGGTAGTCGAGCCCGAGGATCGCCTCGATGCAGGTGCGGATCGTCGCCTCCCCGTTGTAGACCGGGACGACGACCGAGATCTTCGGGAGTGCGGCCGTCGGCTCAGCCATGGGCCTGCATCCGATCCTCGTAGCGGACGGCGGCACGGCTCACGAGCTGCCGCGCGCGGTCGCGATAGACCACGAGCTCCGTCTCCGCGCCGGGCGCCTCGTGCTCGATGGCGAGCAGCCCGTGGTACCCCGTCTCCGCGAGGGTGCCGATGAAGACGTCGAGGCCGTCGCCCGGCCTCGGCAGCGCCGGCTCCATCCGGTAGCGCTTCTGGAAGCGACGCCGGAAGACCTCGAGCCGACCCGGGGCGCGCACGGCCTTCAGATGCACGTTGAGGGTGCGGGCACCGAGCATGCGCGCCGCCTCGTCGAGATCGCAGCCGAGGAACGCGAAGTGCCCCGTGTCGATGTTGACGCCGATCGCCGGCGACGCGGTGGCCACCGCCGCGGCGCAATCCTCGGGGCGCGCGAGCTCGGCGTACCAGTGGTTCTCGATCGCGAAGCGGACGCCGTGCCGCCCGCAGAGATCGTCGGCGACGGCCACGGCCTCGCGGTCGACGATCCCGGTGACGAGATCGGTCCCGAGCCCGCGGGCGAAGCGGAAGGCACGGTCGAGACGCGCCTCCACGAGCCCCAGGGGCAGGCCAGACAGGCCCCCGATGCCGTAGGCATGGATCGCGAGACCCGACACCCGCGCCTCGGCGGCGACGGCGGCCGGGTCGACCTCGTCGCGGAGATAGCTCGCATGCCCGGTCCAGAGCTCCACGTCGCGCAGGCCGAGCGCCTGCATCTGCGCGAAGGCCTCGTACCGCGGCAGCCGCGAGAGGCTGTAACTGTTGCAGCCGACGATCATGGTCCCCCTTAGATGCCGTTCATCTGGCTCTCGACCTTGGGCGCGGTGCCTTTGGACGTCCACACGGTGGGCGTCCACCAGCTCCACTCGACGCAGTTCGCGCACGCGGGCGCCGTGAACGTGCCCTCGCGGTGCTTGCGGCGCAGCTCCTGCATCGCCGGTCCATTCCAGGTCTTGAGCACGCCGCCGTTCCTGACGTTCCCCAGCGGCGTCTTGATGTCGTAGTCGCGCTCGCACGAGGTGAGCGAGCCGTCCCAGAAGATGTAGCCGTGGTACCAGAGGTTCGGGCACGGCACGCGCTTCATCGGCAGGCGGATCTCCTCGATCTTGTGCTCGGTGATCGCGTCGACCTGATCGCCCCACGTATCGAGGTGCTTCACGTTCACCTGGTCGACCTCGGGCCGCCGCCAGCGCTCGAGGAAGGACTCGACGTCGGCGCGCGTCTCGTTCATGGCGATGATCTGCATGATCACCTGCGTGGGCGCGCCCATCTTGGCCTTGAGGTCGAGGAGCCCCTCGATGTTGCGCAGGCTCTTCTCCCACTTCGCGTTGACGCGCACGCGCTCGTAGGTCTCCTTCGTGGCGCCGTCCATCGCGAGGTAGAGCACGTCGAGCCCCGCGTCGAGCACGGCGCGCGCGCGCTCGGTGTTGAGGATGGTGATGTTCGTCGACGTCTCCATGCGCACGCCGTGCCGCTTGCCGATCCGGATCATCTCGAAGAGCTCGGGATGCATCAGCGGCTCGCCCCACGAGTGGAGCACCGCGGAGCCGATCAGCGGGCCGATCTCGTCCATGATCGCGCGGTAGAGCGTCATGTCCATGTAGCCCTTCGGGCGCTGGATGATCCCGAGCCCCGTCGGACACATGATGCACTTCAGATTGCAGTAGTTCGTGGACTCGATGTAGACGCGGTCGGGATACGTGGCGCCGGGAAACGCGTCCGTCCGATAGCTCGCCCACTTGAGCGGCATGTTGAGCTTCGTCCGGGCGGCCTTGGTCCAGCGCGCGAGCCGAGACGGGCCGCCGGGGATCGCGTGGCCGTTCGTCTCGCCGTTGTGCTCGCCGTTCGCCTGCATGAGGTTCGTGCCGTCTCGGGGCGCGCTAGGCCACCTTGGCCTGCGTGGGATGCTCGGCGGGCGCGGCGCCGCGGGCGCCGACGTGGACGCGCTTCTCGGCGCGCACGAAGAGATAGCGCGCGAAGACCTGCGGCCGCAGCCGGACCAGGCTCGGGTAGATGGCGTGCACCACGCGCGCGATGCCGCGCATGTAGAACCATCTCGGGTAGAGTGCGTGACACCAGAGCCCCGCGTGCCCGAGCAGCTCCTTCACCTCGAGCCCGTTGGCGCGGCAGAGTCGCAGCATCTCGAACGCCGTCAGGTGTCGGATGTGGTACGGGTCGGTCGGCGCCTCGGAGATGTACGGGAAGCGGCCGAACAGGAGCCAGAGCCGGTAGCGCCAGTGGCCGGTGTTCGGCTCCATCCAGATGAACTTGCCGCCCACGCGCAGCACGCGGATGCACTCCGCGAGGTTCTGCTCGAGGTGGAAGAGGTGCTCGAGGTTCGAGTTGCAGACGACCGTCTCGAAGCTCTGGTCTGCGAACGGGAGCTTCGTGGTGTCGAGATCGACGTGGTGGGCCTCGATCCCGCGTCGCACCGTCCGCTCCACCCCGACCGGCGAGACGTCGGCGCCGACGACGTGCGCGCCCTTGTCTTTCAGGAGCTTCGCGAGGAAGCCCGGGCCGCACCCCGCCTCGAGGACCCTCTCGCCCGGCTGGATGCGCGAGACGATCATGTCGAGCCGCTTGTAGTCGACCTGGCCCTCCGGGAGGTCGGTCCAGTGCTTGTCGTAGTAGTCCTGCAGGTCCATGGCGTTGCTCAGGCCGACAGCCGCGCGTGCTCGCGCACGCGCTTGGCGACCCGCTCCTGCGGCCCGAGCCCGTAGAGCTCGCGGTAGGCGCGTGCGATGCCGTCCCAGTCGAGCGCGATGCCCGCCGCGCGCGCGCACGCGGCGAGCGGCGCCGGGTCGATCAGGCGCGCCGTCTCGAGCGCACGGGGAAGGCCGTCGGGATCGGCGGGATCGTACGAGATGGCGGCGCCGACGTCGATGTCCTCGAGGCAGCCGAGGCGCGGCACGACGAGCGGCAGCCCGAACGACAGCGCGAGAATGGCCGCGCCCGACGTCAGCACCTCGCGATAGGGCAGCACGACGAGATCGGCGGCGTTGAAGAACACCTGCACCTCGTCATCGGGTACGAAGCGGAGGTGGAGCGAGATGCGCGGGTCGCCGACGGAGAGGCTGCGGACCGCCTCCGCGTCGGCCGCGACGGTCGCGCGGCCCGCGATCACCAGCTTGAGATGGCGATCGTCGATGGCCCGGAACGCCTGCACCAGGTTGGCGAGGCCCTTGTAGTCCCGCACCTGCCCGAAGCTCAGGAACACGCGGTCGCCGAGCCCGAGGCCGAGCCGGCGGCGCGCCTCGTCACGCTCGATCGTGTCGGGGTAGCAGCCGATGTAGTTCCCGTGCGGAACCACCGCCGGCAGGCCTCCGCCCGACGGCAGCGCCAGCCGCGCCGCGGGCGAATGCACCGTCGTGCGCGCGATGCGCATCAGTATCCAGCGCACCAGGCGATCGGCCGGATGCGGCTCGTGCGGCAGCGCGTTGTGGATCGTCCACACGATGCGATAGCCGAGCGCCCTCGCCACGCCGAGGCAGGTGAGGAAGCCCGCGACCCCGCGCAGCGTCGCGGCTCCGCCGCGGCCGCGGTAGTAGAACTCCGGCCAGTGTATGTGGAGGACGGCGACGCGACTGCGGTTGTGGAGCAGCCAGCTGACGGACATCTCCGCCTCGGGCTCGACGTGGACGCCGATCGCCTGCAGCCGGCGGTAGAGCAGGTCGCAATACGGGTTCCCCGCCACGTGGCGGGGGAACGGCGCCACGATGCTTCGGCTCACTAACCGTTCCTCCGGACCGCGCTGCCGCCGACCACCGCGAGGCGAACGGCGTCCGTCTCCGGGTTGCGCGCCGCCGCCTGCTCTTCCGCCGCGGCACGGCTACTCGCCGCCGCCTCGTAGTTGAGCACGTGGCCGTTGTCCGTCGGCGTGTACTCCGGGACGATGGTGCGGATGCCGTCGCGCACGTGGCCGGCCTCGCCGGCAATGGCCAGCTTCTCGAGGTCGATGATCTTCTTCTGCACCAGCTTCCAGTCGCGCTGGTTCTGCTCGCGCAGCTTGAAGATCTTCGGGTGGCTCGTCGGCGCGGCCACCTCGGAATCGGTGATCAGCTCCTCGTAGAGCTTCTCACCCGGCCGGAGTCCCGTGAACCGCACCTCGATGTCGTCGTGCGCCTCGACGCCGGAGAGCCGGATCATCGCGGTCGCGAGATCCAGGATACGGACCGGCTCGCCCATGTCGAGCAGGAAGATCTCGCCGCCTTCGCCGAGCGCGCTGGCATTCAGCACGAGGCGAACCGCCTCGTCGACGGACATGAAGTAGCGCACGACCTCGGGATGCGTGACCGTGACGGGCCCGCCGCGTGCGATCTGCCGTGCGAAGAGCTGTACGCAGCTCCCCTCGCTGCCGAGCACGTTCCCGAACCGCACCGTGACGAAGCGGGTGCGGCTGGTCGGCTGCATCCCCTGGAGGGCGAGCTCCGCGAGGCGCTTGCTGGCGCCCATGACGCTGGTCGGGTTGATCGCCTTGTCGGTCGAGATCTGCACCATGCGCTCGACGCCGTAGAACTCAGCGAGCTGCGCCATGACGCGGGTACCGAACACGTTGTTGCGGATCGCCTCGCTCGGATTCTCCTCCATCAGCGGGACGTGCTTGCAGGCGGCGGCGTTGAACACGATGCGCGGGCGCGCCGCGGCGATGAGCGGCTCCATGCGGACGAGATCCGTGATGTCCGCCACGATCGCCCACAGGCGCAGGCGCGGGAAGCGCTCGGCGAGCTCCGTCTCGAGGTAGTAGAGGTTGTTCTCGTAGCGATCGACCATCATGAGCATGGTCGGGTTGCAGGTGGCAATCTGGCGGCAGAGCTCGGAGCCGATCGAGCCTCCCGCGCCGGTGACGCAGACGACCGAGCCCTCGATCAGGGGGCGGACGGCGGTCAGGTCGAGCGCGATCGGCGAGCGCGGCAGGAGGTCCTCGATGCGCGCCTCGCGCAGGCGGTTCACCGTCACCCGGCCGTTCATCACGTCGCTGGTGGCGGGAAGCACGCGGAAGCGCACGCCGGTACGCTCGCACGCCTCCACGAGCTCGCGCATGCGCCGGCCGCGGGCCGACGGCATGGCGATGATGATGTCCTGTATCTGGTACTCGGACACGAGCTTGCCGATCTCGGCCACGGTGCCGAGCACGGGCACACCCTGGATGAGGCAGCCTTCCTTCTTCGGGTCGTCGTCGACGAAGGCCACCGGCACGGTGTTCAGGTTGCCGTTCTGGCGCATCTCGCGGGCGACGCGGTCCCCGGCGCGCCCGGCACCGACGATGAGCACGCGCTTGCCGACGCCGAGGTGCATCGACGGCCGGCCCTCGTGCAGCGTGCGCGAGATGATCATCATGCCGCCCACGAGGAGGAGCGTGAGCGCCGGCTCCATGAGGAGCAGCGAGCGCGGCACCTCGAGGTGCGCGAAGAGCTGTATCAGCACGAACGCGGCGCTGCCCGCGCCGGTCGCGGCACAGAGACCCGTCACGTCGGGGAGGGAGACGAATCGCCACCACTTCCGCGTCAGGCCCCAGTACCAGTTGGCGAGGGTGCGGGCCGCCAGGAGCAGGGGAAGCGTGTTCCAGAAACGCGCCCACTCGCTGCCGGGTACCGGCACGTCGAATCGGAGGACGTACGCGAGGAGGTACGCGATGGTGGTGGAGGCGGCGAGCGCCAGCCACTTGAGCACCGACGTCAGCACGACCATGGCTGTGTTGGACTTCTTCACCTGCGGACGGCTCCGTGATCTGGTTCGGTTGCGAGGATGAGGCCTTGGATCATGCCGAGGAGGATCCACGGCGTCTTGCGCCACAAGAACTCGATGGTGTTGGCGAACACGAGGAAGCTGATCATCATGCAGCAGAGCGCGAGCGCCAGCGCGGCGACCCGCGGGTCGCCGTAGAAGCGATACCGGCGCCACACGCGCAGCGCGCCCAGCCCATGCGCGGCGAAGGCCGACAGCAGGAGGCCGATGCCGACGATGCCGAGGTCGGCGAACGTGCTGAGGTAGACGTTGTGCGCCACGCGGCCGCCGCGGTAGTTCTTGAGCGCCCACACCGGATCGATGCCCGCGGTGGCCATGTACGAGTAGAACACGTCCTTGAAGGCCGCGTAGCCGGAACCCAGGAAGGGATGGTCGCCGATCGCGGCCATCGCCACCTTCCAGATGTCGAGGCGGTGCGCGAGACGGTCGGCCCCGGCGCCGGAGAAGCGCGTGATGACGTTGTCGATCATCTGCGTCGGCATGAGCAGCGGCGCGAGCATGGCCAGGATCAGGAGCACGCCCATCGCCCGCACGCCGACGCGAGGACGCGCGAGGAGCAGCATGCCGATGCCGGCGACGAATCCCACGATGCCGCCCCGCGAGCCCGCCGCGATGAGCCCGGCGCCGATCGGCACGATGACGGCGATGCGCCACCAGCCGAAGCTGCCGCCGGTTGGGCCGAGCGCCGCCGCGGCGACGGCCGGCAGCACCAGCGCCGCGGCGAGGTAGTTGGGATTGAAGCTCTGGTCGCCGTAGGTGAACGTCGCGCGCTCGAGCGCCTCACCGCCGTGCGGGAGCTGCCACAGCACGAGGACGCCGAGGATCGCGGTCGCCGCGATGAAGACGTTCAGCGTCCGCTCGAGCGACGGCAGGTTGCTCATGAGGTTCGCCGTGAGGACGTAGAGGAGGAAGAACTGGACGAGCCGCTGGAGCTGAAACCACGTCGTCTCCGGATACTCGGTCCAGTAGTAGCTGGCCCCGGCCAGCGCCACGTAGCCGGCGAGGAGCAGGCCCGGCGTCGTCAGCCGGACGCGAACGCGGTTGACCATCACCCAGACGCCCCAGCCGCCGATGACCGCGATGCCGAGGATGCGGGTGAGCGAGAGCGTCCGGTCCGGCAGCAGCGCGGCGACGGCGTCGAACGGCATGGCGCCGACGAAGAGCAGCAGCGCGTGCGCCGGATACATCACCAGGAGCGGCAGCGCCGGGAGCCCCAGCGCCGCCACGCCGAAGCGCGGATTCGCGAGGAACGCCGCCACGCCCAGCACCAGCAGCAGCGCGCCGACGCCGACCACGGCCGTCGTGAGCCCGCCGTCGGGCGCCGGGACCACGAGGCGACCGGCCGGCCGGCCGATCGCCGCAGACGTTCTCGAGCTGGCGTTCATTGCCCTCAGGCGGCGAAGTAGTACGAGTAGCTGCGGTAGTAGCCGCTGCCGGGATCGACGCCGTTCAGCACGCAGCCAACGACGTTGGCCTTCATGAAGTGGAGCCGCTCGAGCGCCTCGGTGGTGACCTGGCGGTTCGTGCGGTGGCCGCGGACGACCAGCACCACGCCGTCGACGACGGGCGCGAGGATGGCCGAGTCGGTGATGGGGAAGACCGGCGGCGAGTCGATGAGCACCATGTCGTACTGCTGGCTGAGCGCGTGCAGCACCTCGCGCATGCGCGGCGAGGCGATCAGCTCCGACGGGTCGCCCGGCGGCCGGCCGCTCTGCAGCAGGTGGAGCCGCGTCTCGCCCTCGCCGCTGCCGACCGTGATGCGGCCCTCCTCCAGGTTGAGCGCCAGGACGACGTTGGAGAGCTCGGCCTGTCCGCGCAGCACCTCGGCGAGCCCAGGGCCGGCGGGCACCCCGAGCGCGCGGTGGCACCGCGGCGCGCGCAGGTCGGCGTCGATGACCACGACGCGGTTGCCGAGCTGCGCGAGCGAGATGGCGAGGTTCACGGTGGTGGCGGTCTTCCCCTCGCGCGGCTCGCTCGAGGTGACGAGGAGCGTGCGGAGCGGCGTCTCGGGATTGAGGAAGAGGATGCTGGTCCGGATGCTGCGGTACGCCTCGGCGGGCACCGACTGGCGGCGCGTGAGGCTCAGCACCTCGGCGTTGGGGACGGCCACCGCCCGCGTCTCCCCCTCCTCGAGGGGCAGCGGCGCGGCGGCGGTCGGCGTGGCCGAGAGCTTGCCGAAGTCGGGCACGACGCCGAGCGTGGGGAGGCGGAGGCTCCGGCGCACGTCCTCGGGCGTCTTCAGCGAGCTGTCGAGGTTCTCCATCGCCAGGGCGAGCGCCGTCCCGAGCGCGCACCCGAAGAGCAGCCCGAAGGCGAGGTTCAGCGGAACGCGCGGATACGAGGGCCAGAGCGGCAGCTCGGCGGGGTCCATCACGGAGGCGTTGGAGAGCGTCACGCCCTTCACGACGTCCGTCTCCGCCTTCCGCTGCAGCAGGGTGCTGTAGAGGTTCCGCGTGTTGGTGACGTTCGTATCGAGCTTGATGTACTGCCCGGAGACCTCCTTCTGGTCGAGGACGGCCTCCTGCTGCCGCGCGAGCTCGGCGGCGAGGCTCTCCTCGCGGGCCTTGGCCGCGAGGTAGATCGACTCGACGCCGCCGACGGCGCGCGCGATCTCCTTGTCGAGACGCGCCCTCGCCTGGCGGAGCTGCGAGTTCGCCTCCTGGAGCTGCGGGCTGCCGCCGAGGAACACCTCGGAGAGCTGCGCCTGGCTGAGCTCGAGGCGGCTCACCTCGCTCTTCAGCGTGTTGACCAGCCCGTTGTTGATGACGGCCGGGAGGGAGTCGTACTCGCGGTTCTGGACCAGCCGGAAATCCGACTCTGCGGTGATGCGGTCGGCCTGCGCCTCGGTCACGC
>Ga0111538_10008866_pt1 | contig 13465 bp, 8 predicted proteins | sample SoiMethybrSBSTD1_FD_79669 | JGI IMG/M metagenome (GOLD analysis project Ga0111538, IMG submission 79669) | Bulk soil microbial communities from a Populus tree surrounding site in Tennessee, USA - Soil MetaG P. TD hybrid SBSTD1 (version 2)... | ecosystem: Environmental > Terrestrial > Soil > Tree...
AGCGCCGATCACGAACGTGCGATACGCCGTGACGTTCGACCGTACAACGGCGCGCAGCAGGCAACTGCTGGTATCCATGACGTTCAGCGTATCGGGGAATGACCCGGTGCTGCTTTCCGTGCCGGTGTGGACACCAGGCTCTTATGAGATCTCGGACTACGTGCGGAAGGCGACGAATCTCAGCGTGACCGGCGAGGGTGGGACGCCGCGCTGGGACAAGCTGGATCCCGATACGTGGCGAGTGGTGCCCAACGGCGCGAAGAGCATCACGCTCGCGTTTACGTACATCGCCGACTCGATGGACAACGCGATGTCGTGGGCGAGCAGGGAGTTCGCGTTTTTCAACGGCACCAACATCCTGCCGTTTCCCGAAGGGCGCAGCACGGATTTCACGGCGACGCTCACGATCAAGACCGAAGCGGACTGGCAGGTGGCGACGGGCATGACCCCAGCCGATGCGCCGCGCACGTTCGCGGCGCTCAACTATCACGACCTGGTCGACATGCCGTTTTTCATCGGGTCGCTCGATCTCGACAGTGTGCGCGTCGGGCAGACGATGTTCCGCACCGTGACGTACCCGAAGGGCATCATGCGTGGAGCGGATCGCGACCGTTTCCGCGATCATCTCGTGCGCATGGTCCCTCCCATGGTGGCGGTGTTCGGTGAAATGCCCGTTTCGTCGTACACGACGCTGATCCTCTTCGACTCGACCATGTCCGGTGCCGCCGCGCTGGAGCACCAGAACTCGCACCTTGGCATCTATTCGCCATTCATTGTCGATCACGAGTTCCTGCCGTCGATCACCGCGCACGAGATCTTCCACCTGTGGAACGTGAAACGGATGCGTCCGGCCGACATGGTGCCGTACCGCTACGACCGGCCGCAGCCCACGACCTGGTTGTGGGTAAGCGAGGGGATCACGGACTACTATGCGGACGTGGTGCAGCTGCGCGGCGGGGTCATCGACTCGGCGCAGTTCCTGGAGCTGGTGACGGGCAAGATCGGCGAGGTGGCCACCGCGCCTAACGTTGCACTCGAGGATGCGTCGCTCTCCTCGTGGATCCGGCCCGTGGACGGGACGCAGTACATCTACTATCCCAAGGGCTCGCTGGCGGGGTTCATGCTCGACATCATGATCCGGGACGCCAGCAACAACGCGCGGTCGCTGGATACCGTGATGCGTGAGGTGTACCAGACGACCTTCCGCGCCGGCAACGGTCGGGGATTCACATCGCAGGACTGGTGGGGTGCGGTGTCACGCGCGGCCAGCGGTCGCTCGTTCACGGATTTCAACACGCGCTACATCGACGGCCGCGAACCATTCCCCTGGTCCACGATTCTTCCACTGGCTGGCCTTCGGATGAACGTGGACTCGATCTATGAGCCCTGGATCGGCCTCGCGACGAATGTGGACTCCGCGGGCGTCAAGGTGATGGAGGTGGAACCAGACGGCGCGGCCCGCTCGGCTGGAGTTGAGGTCGGGGATTACCTGCTTCGCGTCGGCGACATCGCGGTTTCAGACCCCGACTTTGGCACACGTTACCGCGCGCGATATGCACGGCGGGACGGAGACAAGGTCCCTCTCGTCGTGCGCCGCGGGACGGAGGAGCGCACGCTCACGCTGCCGGTGCGGAACCGACTGCGCACCGTCGAAACGGTTGCCTTCGACCGTAATGCGTCGCCGAAGGCCTTGAGGATTCGTTCAGGAATCCTGAAGGGATCCTGACCTCGGGAATCGGGAATCGGGAATCGGGAATCGCGACTGCCGGCGGGTCAGTCCGCGGGTGGTAGTGCGATCCGGAGCAGCATGATCTGGCCGGCGTGGTAAGCGCTGTGCTGCGCGAGACCACTCAACAACGCGCGATACGAAACCGGACCTTCCACGTCCTTCCGATTCTTCGGGTCTACCGCATCATCCAGGCGGGCCGCGTCAAAATCGGCCAGCGTTACCAGGAGTTCCACCTGACGACGTTCGAGACGCGCCCGCACGTCTGACCACGCGGCGTCATCGACTCGGGCCGACTTCGGCGGGAAGTCGCCGTCCGCAGGCATTCCCGGCGGGTTCCCCTGCAGTCTCGACGTTACCTCGCCCATCCATGCCGCGATGTGGTGGGTGAGCTCGTAGATCGTGTGTGCCTCGCGGACTGGACGCGCCGCGGCCTGTTCGGCGCTCAGGTCGCGAATGGCATCCAGGACGGCCGGGCCGTGCCAGGCGTTGCCCTGGTACATCCGGCGAAGGTCAGCGGCGAGATGGTCGTTCATTGGGTCGGATGGCGGATGGCAGATGGCGGATCGAAGTCGTCCGAAGTCCGATGACCAGTTACGGGCGTCGGGGTTACATCTTCGGATTACAGGTCTTCGGCGCCGCCGCCGCGTTAGGCTTCGCCACCTTCGGATCCACGACTGCCGCGCCGTACCACGTAACGCGTTCCGCGTCACGACCCGCCGGTCCTTTCACCGGTTCGCGCATGAGCGCCTCAACCTCATCGGCCTCACGCGCGACGCACGAGACCCACTTTATGCCGTCGGCGGTGACGATGTAGTTGTCCTCGATGCGAACGCCCGTGTTGGCAAATTTGCGCACGGCCGGCGCTATACGGGCGATGAACGCCTCATTGCCGGCCTTCGGGATGATGTCCAGCAACTCCTGCCGCACATAAATCCCGGGCTCGATGCTGTAGGCGCTGCCCACCGCGATGCCGTCCCGGTCCTTCTGGTCAGGATCGTGAACAGCAAGCCCGATCCCGTGGCCAAGTCCGTGCATGTAGTATAGCGACGCCTGTGAGCAACGACCGCTGCGCGATTCGCACGCGTACGTCGCGGTGGCGGAGTCGATGAGCCCCAGCTTCGCGAGACCGTCTGAGATCACGGCTGACGCGGCGCGACTGACCTCGGCCCACCGCACGCCCGGCTTCGCCACGCGCTCCGCTGCCGCTTGCGCATCACGCACGACCTGGTAGACCTGCCGTTGCTCCGGCGTGAACTTGCCGCTCACCGGGAACGTGCGAGTGACGTCCGCGGCGTATCCTCCAAACGATGCCGCTGCGTCGATCAGCAGCAGGTCGCCTGCTTTCATGTAGCGATCGTCACGGTTGTAGTGCAGCACCGTGCTGTTCGGGCCCGAGCCCACGATCGAGGCGTACGCCGGCCGGTCGGCGCCGTAACGGCGGAAGGTGTATTCGAGCAGCGCCTGGATCTCGAACTCGTTCATTCCGGGCTCCAGCGCGCGCGCTGCCTCCGCGTGCCCTTCCATGCTGATTGCGGAAGCGCGCTGGATCAGGTCCATCTCAGCGGCGCTCTTCTTCGAACGCATCGTATTCACGATGTTGTTCGCGCTGGTGACCTGGAGGCCGGAATGTTTCTTCCGAAGCTCGTCGATGAACCGATCGTCGCGATTGAGGGTGTCGCCGCCCTCGGCGAGATCCGCATGGAACGAGAGCCGCGGCGTCGCTTTCAGGAGTGAGTCAACCATCGGCTCGAAGTCCGCTATCGCTCGTGTCGCCAGTCCGGTCGCCCTGGCGGCTGAATCCGGTCCATACCGGCGTCCCGACCAGACTTCCTGCGCCGGAATCTTGGTCTGCACGAACAGCGTCCACGTCTGCTCGGTGCCACGCTTGCTCAGCACGAGGGCGGCATCAGGCTCGCGATAGCCGCTCAGGTACAACATGCCGTTGTTCTGGTAGAACGACAGGTAATCCTGCACGGGCGACTCTGCGCCTCGCACGATGAACACACCATCCGGAACCTGGGACGCGAGCGTGGACCGGCGCTGGGCGTACTCCTCAGCGGTGATCTGGGCGGCGCCGCTGGCGGATACCGCGACGAGGAAGAGCAGGGAAAGGACCGGGGTTTTCACCGGAGCCTCCAGGATTGAACGTATGACTACTTGAGCAACTGCTTGGCGATCGTGTGCAGCTGCATGTTCGACGTGCCTTCGTAAATCGTGCCTATCTTGGCGTCACGGTAAAACTTCTCGACGGGGAAGTCCTTCGTGTACCCATATCCGCCGAAGAGTTCGACGCAGAGCGACGTCACGCGCTCGCAGACCTGTGACGAATAGAGTTTCGCCATGGCCCCTTCTTTCATGACGTCCTGTCCGGTGTCCCGCAGCCGTGCGGCATTGTAGACCAGCAGACGCGCCGCTTCGAGTTCAGTCGCCGCCTGGGCCAGCTGGAACTGGACGCCCTGGAATTCCGCGATGCTCTTCCCGAACTGCTGCCGTTCCCTCACGTAGGCGAGCGCGGCGTCGAGCGCACCACGTGCCACGCCAATCATCTGGGCGCCAATGCCGATGCGTCCGCCATTCAGCGTGTCGATCGCTATGCGATACCCTTGTCCAACGGGGCCGAGGACATTTTCGGCGGGAACTTCGCAGGCATCGAGGATCAGTTCGGTGGTGCTGGACGCGCGGATCCCGAGCTTGTCCTCCTTCCTGCCCACGGCAAAGCCCTTGAAATCGCGCTCGACGATGAATGCCGTGATGCCGCGATGACCCACGGCGGGATCGACGTTCGCAAACACGACGAAGATTCCCGCCTCGGCGCCATTGGTGATCCACATCTTGCGGCCGTTCAGGATCCAGTGGTCCCCCCGACGTTCGGCGCGCGAGGCGAGACCAAACGCATCTGAGCCGGAACCCGGTTCGGAGAGCGCGTACGCGCCAACGGTGTCCGTGGTCAGTCTCGTGAGATATCGCGTCTTCTGGGCGTCGTTGCCGTACCGGGAGATCGGGTAATTCGCCAGCGTGTTCTGCACGTCGACGATGATCGCCGACGAAGCGTCCACACGACTGATGGCTTCAACCGCGAGCGTTACCATCATGAGGCTGCCCGCCGCCCCCCCGTATTGCTCGTCTACCTCAATGCCCATGAGTCCCAGCTCAAAGGCGGCGCGAATGAGCGCGGGGTCCAGGTGTGCCGCCTTCTCCATTTCAGCAACGCGTGGGCGCACCTCGGCCTCGGCGAATGCGGTGACCGCGTCGCGGAACAGCGTTTCGTCCGGCGACAGGTGGGTGAGCGGTCCTGTGAGCTGTGAGGCGTCTACCGAAGACATGGCGAGGAGTTGACCGGAAGGGTCGCGCCCGGCGGTGCTCCCAACGATAGCGGTACGCGACGTTTGGACGAAGAGTCCGGGGGCGCAAACTCAGGCTCCGTCGCGTTGCACCGTTCTGCCGGGAGTGTATACTGCTCTCGCCTGATGGCCATCGCCGAATCGGACGCCCAGCCCACCGCCGACCCCTCCCGAGCCGCGCCGCTTCGTCTGGGACTTCTGGTTGATTCCCTGACACAGCCGGCCTGGGTGGAAAGGGCCCTTCGGCGGATCATTGAGTCGGGGGACGGCGAGTTCGTTGTCATCGTTCGAAACGACGCGACCGTTCCCTCCGGAAGCCGGCCTTCGTCACGGTTTTCGTCCTGGTGGCGGAACAGGCATCATCTCCTCTACGCCGCGTACCAGTGGCTGGATCGGCGGAGGCTCCGGGGTACCACCGACCCGTTCGCGCCTGTCGACGTCGCGCCCCTCCTGAAGGGTGTTCCCATTCTGGGTGCGGTACCTGTCACGACGAAGGTCACGGATACGATCGAGACGCCCGACATCGAGCGCATTCGCGCCTTTCGTCCGGATGTGCTGATCCGCCTCGGCTTCCGGATCCTTCGTGGAGGTATCCTGACAGCTGCTCCGCACGGAGTCTGGTCGTATCACCATGGCGACAACGATCGATATCGCGGCGGACCACCGGGCTTCTGGGAGGTGATGGAGGGAACGCCAGTCACAGGGACCATCCTCCAGCGCTTGACGGAGGCGCTCGACGACGGCCAGGTGCTGTACCGCTCGTGGGGGGCGACCAACCTTTTCTCAGTCAGCCGGGGCCGCGCCGAAGCCTGCTGGAAGGGATCGGAGTTCCTGGTGCGCGCGCTGCGCATGCTTCGCGACGGGACTCTTCCGTGTCCCCAGCGGGAAAAGGTTGCGGCACCGTACGGGTTCCGACTGTACGTCGCGCCAAGAAATGGAGAAATGGCGGCGGGGATGATGCGGATCTCACGCCGGAGGCTGTACGAGAAGTGGCGCTCCGCGACGTCGCACGACCAGTGGTTCATGGCGTACCGGCGTCGGCCAGGCCTGCCTGACGAGAACCGTGAGCCTGACCTGGCACCGTTTCGATTCAAGCCGATCATTCCGCCCCGGGATCGATTCTGGGCGGATCCGTTCCCCATGCGCGTGGGTGGCGGGGACTACGTGCTTTTCGAGGACTATCCCTACGCGACCAGGCGCGGTGTCATCTCGGCGATGGAACTTGGACCAGACGGGCCGGTCGGATCGCCGCAGGTTGTCCTGAGTCGCGACTACCATCTTTCCTATCCGTTCGTGTTTTCGTGGCGCGGCGAGCAGTTCATGGTGCCCGAAACAGCCGATGCCGGCCGTGTCGAGCTGTATCGCGCGGTGCGCGCGCCGATGGAATGGACGCTCGAGGCGACGCTGATGGCCGACCTGCCGCTTGCCGACTGCACGCTGGCCGAGATCGGTGGCAAATGGTGGATGTTTGCCAACGCCGCCGTGCCCGGCGCGTCGTACTGGGACGAGCTCCACGTCTTTCATGCGCCGTCACCAACAGGACCGTGGACGCCCCATCGCCGAAACCCGATCGTGTCCGATGTACGGGCGGCTCGCCCGGCGGGTGCATTGTTCCAGCGCGGTGGCGTGTGGTACCGCCCCTCCCAGGATTGCTCTCGCAGCTACGGCTATGCGCTGAACATCCAGCGCATTCGCCGGATTGACGAGTCAGCGTATGAGGAGGAGTCGGTGGGCCGGCTGCTCCCGGAGTGGGCGCCCGGACTGACGGGCATTCACACGGTTAACGCCCTCGGCGGTCTTACAGTCATCGACGCAAGACGCCGCATCTCGAAGGTGCCCCGGGGCTCATCGGGGTGATCGAAACGCGGGACGTCGGTTACTCAGTGGCGAGCAAGGCGCGGTTATTGCCCCCGATTAAGTCGATGAACATGCCCGCCGCGCGATCCCATCCGAAGTTTGCCCGGACATAGGTGGCGCCGGTGATCGCCATCGCCGACGCCTGTCGAGGGTCTGACAGCAGCGACAGCACGGCGTCCGCGAACGGCTTTGCCCCATCGGCGATGAGCGCGTGTACGCCATGCTCCAGCGGGAGGCCTTCGGCGCCGATGGCGGTGGAGACGAGCGGCCGCTCCATCGCCAGGGCTTCATAGATCTTGAGCCGGGTGCCGCCGCCGACTCGCAACGGCACCACGAAGACCGCGCCGCCCTCCATGTAGGGACGCACGTCGGGCACGGAGCCAGTCACGCGGAGTCGCTGGTCGCGCGCCGCCAGGGCCTGGATCCGTTGCGGCGGGTTCCTACCCACGACCGTGAGCGTCACCTCGGGCATCTTCTCATGGATGCGCCGCAGCACCTCGTCTACGAACCAGATGATCCCGTCTTCGTTAGGCAGCCAGTCCATCGCGCCAGTGAATACCAGGTTCCGCGCGTCCTGCGCGGCACGGCCATTGGGGCGGAAGTATTCGGTGTCGACGCCGGTGGGGACGTCCGCGACGCCGGTGACCCCGTAGTCCTGCTCGATCGCCTCGGCGTCTGTGCGGGAGACCGCCACGACCCGGTCGAACCGCTGGCACTCTCGCCGCTCGAATCGCTCCATGCGCCGCCACTGCTCGCGGAAATACGCCCGCGAGAGCGGGTTGCCGCGGACATCCGCATGCCGCCGCCAGATGGCGGCTTCAACGTTGTGCTGGAAGAGCACCGTCCGGCAGGGAAGTCCCTCCGGCACATTCTGGCTGGGTGCGAGAAAGTCACACACGACGACGTCGATCTTGCGGTCGCGGACGGCTTTTTCGATCGCCCGTCGCATCGGTTCCGACCGGTACTTCGAGATCGCGTAGGGGAGGGGTGAGGCCACGTTCCCGAGCAGCTCGAGCCAGAACCGCGGGGAGAGGCGTCGCGCCTCGTCGAACGGAACGCGTACGAGTTCGTCGCAATACTCCTGTGCGGTGTCCGCCGCGTCAGGCGCCGCCGCGCCGTTGTCCAGCGTCAGGTACGTCACGTGGTGCTGGCGCTTGAGTGCGCGCAGCATGTTGTACGTGCGGATGCGCCCACCCTTGTCGATTGGATGGAGTAGTTCGGTCTTGACCCAGAGCAGGTGCACCTAACGCGCAGCGGCCAGTGCCGGCTCGGTCACGCCGACGTCTCCTGGCGCCTCGCCGTCGATGAAGATCCGGTGCCAGATCTCGACGTTGACGAGGGCCCACAGCCGCTCCGTGTGATCACGCCCGCCTCCGGCGTGCTCATTTACCAGCAGCCTGAGGTACGTCGCGTCGAACAGGTTGCGGCTCGCCGCGCGCTCGCCGAGCACGAATTCATCGATCATCCCGCGATAGTCCTCGCGGAACCACCGGCCGATGGGAACCGGAAAACCCATCTTGCTGCGCGACAGGATTTCGGCGGGCAGGTAGTCCCGCAAGGCCTCGCGCAGGATGTACTTGGTGGTGCGTCCCCGAAGCTTCAGCCGTTCCGGGAGAGTCGCGGTGAATTCCACCAGCGGATGGTCGAGGAACGGGACCCGGCTTTCGATCGACGCGGCCATGCTCATCTGGTCCTGCTTCATGAGCAGCTCGTGCAGGTACGTGAACAGGTCCACGTGGAGCAGCTGGTTGAGCAGCGAGCCGGCGTCGGTGCGGGCCAGCAGGTCATGCTGCGCCGCGTAGGGATCGACGGCACCTAACGACTCGCGATGGGCGGGCGACAGGACGGCCCGGATCGCGCGGCGGTCGAAGACGGCGAAATTGTCGAAGTAGAGATCGTCGAGGGTCGGGGGACGCGTGAGGGCCGTTCGACGGAGCCTCGCCTGCCAGCGCGACCCTCGCGGCAGCCGCTCCACCACGGCGCTCCCAATACGACGGCCGGCCGACCCCGTCAGGTTCTTCGCCATGCGGCCCAACGCCATGTTCCAGACGGTGTATCGATACCGTCCGTAGCCCCCGAGGGTCTCGTCGCTGCCCTCGCCGGTCAGTACGACTTTCACGCGTTCGGCGGCCAGCCTCGACACGAAGTTGAGCGCGATGCTCGACGGATGCGCGATGGGTTCGTCCTCGTGCCAGACCAGCGAGGGCAGCGCGCCGAAGAATTCCCCGGGGGAGACCACGACCTCGTGATGGTCCGTCCGGTAGCGTGTCGCCACCAGCCGCGCGTACGCCAGCTCGTTCGCCTCGCGTTCGGCGAAGGCCACCGAAAACGTCTTGATCGGTTCGTCGACCAGGGTGCTCATCATGGCCGTGATGGCGGCCGAGTCGATGCCGCCGGAGAGAAACATGCCTAACGGGACGTCGGCCATGAGGCGGAGGCGTACCGACTCGCGGAACCGCTCGCGGTATTCGTCGATCAGCACGCGGTCCGGTCGCTGGTCGATCGCGGCCGGGTTGAAACTCAGGGACCAGAATCGCTCGAGGCTGACCGCGCCATTGCGCCAGACGAGCGTGTGGCCGGGTGGAAGGCGCTTCACGCCTTCGAACAGGGTGTCGTCGCCCGAGGTGCCGTGGTTCGCGAGGTAGTCCGGGAACGCGCGCAGGTTGAGCGCGGGTTGCATCACGCGGGCCGCCAGGATGCACTTGATCTCCGACCCGAAGTACAGTGCGCCATCGTCAGTGTGGACGTAATACAGCGGCTTCACGCCGAACCGATCACGGGCGAGCAGCAGCTCGCGGGACCGCGCATCCCAGATCGCGAAAGCGAACATGCCCCGGAGGCGCTTCGGCATCTCGCGACCTTCACGCTCGTACAGGTGAAGGATCGTCTCGGTGTCGCAGTGGGTCCGGTACTGTACGCCCGCTGACTGCAACTCGGGCATCAGCGTGGGGTGGTTGTAGACCTCCCCGTTGTAAACCATCTGCACTTCACCGTCTCGCACGGACATGGGCTGCGCGCCGTGCGCCACGTCGACGATACTGAGGCGCCGATGGCCAAGCCCGATGCCGCCCTGCATGAAGATCCCATCAGCGTCAGGACCGCGATGAACAATCGCGCGGTTCATGCGCTCGAGGAGATCGCGGTCGAGCCGGCGCGACGAGCCGTCCGGCAGCGCGACACCGCAGAAGCCGCACATCGTCAGGCTCCTCCGCCCGCGCGCAGGTTCGCAGGGACCTGGGACGTGGGCGCCCATACCGACCAGCGGCCACGCAACCCGTTGGAGATGGCGACGACCGGAACCAGCATGAGTTGCAGCGCCCACAGCACCTGTTCCTTCGTGCGGCGGAACGAGGCGGGCGCGAAGATGCGCGCCAGTAGAGCTGCGGCCGCGATTCCCATGACGACGAGGATGGTCTCGGAAAGTGCGCGCGGAATGAGCCACGCTGCTGCGGCGGTGATACCGGCGGCGAGCAGGATCGGCGTCAGGAGACGAAGCACCTTGTGAATGAAAAAGTGGCCCCAGACCGGGTTGCTCCAGGGCAACAACGCGCCCGGCTCGAGGATGCAGTACTGAATCAGCCCCGTGAGAGTGCGCACCCGTCGGGTGAACTGCTGGTCTCGTGAAAAGACGCGCGGATCGTAGGCGACGGCGTCGCGGCAGAACCCGACTCGCGCATGCTGCCTGACGACGGAGAGGCCGGTGTACAAGTCGTCGCAGATGAGCCCCGCGGGCAGCTCCCGCCAGAGGGAAGGGCGCATGGCGAGAATGGCGCCAGTCGCTGACACCACGCTACGTCCGGCGGCCTGGCCGGCCCGGATCATGGCCTCGAGGTCGGCATAGGCGGACATGATACCGTCGGTGCGCGGATGCGTGTACCGCCCCGTCGCCGCGCCGAAAGCGCCGTCGCGCAGCGCGTCCACGAGGCACGTCACTGCGCCCCGGGCGAAAACCTGCCCGACATCGGCAAACACCAGCACCTCAACACTCCCATCGACGGCGCGCACGGCGGCATTCAAGGTGGTTGCCTTGCCGCCAGGTGGGTCGCCGCTCACCACGTCTGCAACGCCCGCCAGCGTGGTGCGATAGGACTCCAGCTCATACACGGAGTTGACATCAACGGAAACCAGAACGCGGAGCAGGTGCGCCGGATACTCTGACGCGCGAAGGTTCAGTACGCGCGCCAACGCAAAGGCCGGGTCGTCGCGAGTTGCCACGATTACCGCGACGCGTTCGGTTGGCGGACTGTCCCTCGTTGCGGGAACCTTGACCCCCAGCGACCTCAACCACATCGCAGCCGGGTACAGAACCCACGCGAGCGCAACGAGCCCGAACGAGATGGCGGAAATGACAAACAGGGTCATCCGCTGGTACGCTGATCGTGAAATCCGGGCCTAACGACGGTAAACATTCGATCGGGAGGAAGGGGATTGGAATATGCGCAGCATGTCGCGTGCCCGTCGGCGTTGAAAGGCACCCCGATCGTCAGCGAACGAAGTCTGGCGACTGACCGTCGAGAGAGAGACGACTGACACCCCAGCGCCGTAAACGATTGCCAGTGAATATCTTACGTCGTTGGCGCAAAAACCTCGAGCGCCAGACTCACCTTGCCGAACGGCGCGGACACCTGAACGCCGTCCACAGTCTCCCGCACCTGGGAGAGCATTTCGCGCGCAATGGCGATTCCCTCGGCGACGGCGTGTTCGCGCGACTTGTCGTTCGCTCGCCGCATACGCTGCAGCACGGACTCTGGGACCACCACACCAGGGACTTCGTTGGCGAGGAATTCCGCATTACGTGCTGAAACCAGTGGCCAGATGCCGGCCACGACCGGAATGCGCACGCCGTCGATTTCGCGCAGGAATCGCGCAAGCTGCGCCACATCGAACACGGGTTGTGTCACGGCGAACTCGGCCCCCGCTTCGACCTTGTACATGAAGCGCTTGAGCTCCACTGCCGGATCAAGCGCCGCCGGGTTGCACCCGACGCCGATTGCATAACGCGTAGGCTCGCCGATCGGGTTTCCGCCCGGATCAAGCCCGTGGTTCAGGTTGCGCACCAGGTTGGTGAGCCCGATGGAATCGATGTCGAAGACCGCCGTGGCATCCGGGTACGGGCCCATCTTCGGCGGGTCGCCCGTGATGAGCAGGATGTTGCGCAATCCGACCGCCGACGCGCCCAACAAGTCGCTGAGCATGCCGAGCAGGTTGCGGTCGCGGCAGCAGTAGTGGGTGACGGTCTCGATGCCCACGCGCTGCTCAATGAGGAGACTCGTCATGAGCGCACCCATGCGGCTCTGGGCGCGCGGCCCGTCGGGAACGTTGACCGCATCGACGCCGGCGTCGCGGAGCGCACACACGTCCGCGAGCATCCGGTCCGCATTGACGCCGCGCGGCGGCACGATCTCGACGGAAGTGACGAACTGTTTCGCAGCGATCTTGGCGGCAAACTTCGATCGCGTGGCGAACGGGACGGGCTCGACGGCTTTCGACTCCAGCACCGCTACCCGGGGCTCGGTGGTTCCCCTGGCCTCCGGCTTCCCGGCTCCGTTCCCGGTGGATGGCTTGTGGCGGCCGAGCCGCGGCGAAAGCGGCCGGATGCCGTTGGCGATGGCGCGGATGTGATCGGGCGTCGTGCCGCAGCAGCCGCCGACGATCTTTGCGCCGGCGTGGACGAGGTGGCGCGCGTACGTGGCCATGTATTCGGCGCTGGCCATGTACATCGCGCGCCCGCCGACGTCCCGCGGCATGCCGGCGTTAGGCTGCGCGCTCAGCTTCCGGCGGGTGACGTGGACCATGCGCTCGATGCCCTCGAGGATCCCCTGGGGCCCGACGGAACAGTTGAGGCCGATGACGTCCGCGCCCAGCCCGTCCAGCCACGCGGCGACGTCTTCGGGTGAGGCCCCGAACGGCGTATGGCCGTCACTGCCGATGGTCATCTGGGCGACCACCGGCATGAGCGGGTCGACGTCGCGCGCCGCGCGCACGGCCTGCCCGATCTCCTCGAGGTCCCCGAAGGTCTCGATGATGAACAGGTCCGCGCCGCCTTCCTTGAGCGCCGCCATCTGTTCCGCGAAGGCGGTGCGCGCCTCCTCGTGGCTGGTGGGTCCGTAGGGCTCGAGGCGCACGCCTAACGGGCCGACCGCGCCAGCCACGAGGTGGGTGTCGCCGGCGACGTCGCGCGCCAGCTGCGCCGCCGCGCGGTTGAAGTCCCCGGTGTGCCCCTCGAGGCCGTATTGCGTGAGCTTCACGCGATTGGCGCCGAACGTGTTGGTCTCGAGAACCTCGGCGCCCGCCGCCGCGTATTCGGCGTGCACCGCGCGCACGAGGTCCGGGGCGCGGGTGTTCAGCTCGTCATAACACTGGTTGATGAAGACGCCCCGCGCGTACAGCATCGTTCCCATCGCGCCGTCGAAGACGACGACGCTTTCGGGATCGAGCAGGCGTTCGAGCAGGGTCGCGCGAGTGGTCATCCGCGGGAATCGGGAATCGGGAATCGGGAATCGATGCCATTACCGCTGCCCGTTGCCCGCTGTCCCTC
>Ga0111538_10008867_pt1 | contig 13464 bp, 14 predicted proteins | sample SoiMethybrSBSTD1_FD_79669 | JGI IMG/M metagenome (GOLD analysis project Ga0111538, IMG submission 79669) | Bulk soil microbial communities from a Populus tree surrounding site in Tennessee, USA - Soil MetaG P. TD hybrid SBSTD1 (version 2)... | ecosystem: Environmental > Terrestrial > Soil >...
AAGCAGATCGGCGTCGGCCTCGCCGCCGCGATCCTGATCGACGCGACGATCATCCGCGCGGTGCTGCTCCCGGCCACCATGAAGCTGCTGGGCGAGCGCAACTGGTACCTGCCCAAGCGCCTCGGCTGGCTGCCGCAGACCGCCGCCGCGCACGCCTGACGCATTGGACAGGATTACTGCGTGGTGATCCGTGGAAATCGGCACTCGTGGCGGGCGTGCTCGTTGTCGACGATCAGCCGGACTGGCGATCCACGTTGCGTGACCTCGTGCGCGCGATCCCCGAGCTGACCGTAGTGGGCGAGGCCGCCTCCGGCGAACAGGCGCTGGAGGCGGTCGCGCGACTGGCGCCGGAGCTCGTGCTGATGGACGTCCGGATGCCGGGGATAAGCGGCTTCGAGGCGAGCCGGCAGTTGATCGAGAGCCGCCCCGAGACGGTCGTCCTGCTGATCTCGGTCGACGGCCGCGACGCGGACGCGGTGCGCGCGAGCGGCGCCGCGGCGGTGATCCGCAAGCAGGAGCTCTCGGCCCAGGCACTCGCCGAGGCCTGGCGCGCGCACCGGTCGCGCTGATCAGGGCGCGGGCGCGGTGGGGATCGACGCGAGGATCCGCGTCCCCTCGCCGGCCGGGCTGTCGATCCGCAGCGTCCCGCCGACGGCCTCGACGCGGTCGCGCAGCCCTTCGAGGCCGGATCCCGGCTTTGGACCCGCGCCGCCGACGCCGTCGTCGGCGATCTCGACCTGCAGGACGCCGTTGTGGGCGGCGGCCCGCAGCGTCACGCCACTCGCGTGCGCGTGCTTGCGCGCGTTCGCCAGCGCCTCGGAGACGAGGAAGTAGGCGGCCGCCTCGGTGGTCGGGTCCAGGCGTGCGTCGGGCAGCTCGACAATCTGGATCGGCAGCCGGGAGCGCAGCGCGATGCTCTGCACGGCCCGGGCGAGCCCGAGGTCGCGGAGCTCGGACGGGTGGATGCCGTGCGCCAGCTCGCGCAGCTCGTCGATCGCGAGGATCACCTCCTGGCTGGCGTCGTCGAACAGGCCGGCCGCGACCCTCGGGTCGTCGTCGACGCGCTCGGCGAAGATGCCGAGTTGCACGACGAGCCCGGTGAGCCGCTGCTGCGCGCCGTCGTGCAGGTTCTGCTCGATGCGGCGCCGCTCGTTGTCGCCGGCCTCCAGGAGCCGCATCCGTGACGCGGCGAGCCGCTTCGCCGTGCGCTCGCGCTCGGTCACGACCGCGGCGAGGCACAGCGTGGAGACCGCCGCGACGGCGATGTAGAGCTGCGTGCTCAGCTCGCTGTAGGTGACGTTCGCGAACGCGAACGGGCCGACCTGGCGCGACGTCTCCCAGGCCGCGAAGCCGGCGGCGATCGAGATCGCGGCCGTCGCACCGTGGTGGCCGAGCCGCAGGGCGGCCCAGATCAGCGCGGGGAAGACGAGGTACGCGAGCGGCTCGCTCGTGCGCATGGCGAGCTCGGTCAAGGCGATCAGCGCCGCGAGCATCAGCCCGAACTCGACGCCGCGGCTGCGCCACCAGCTCCGCGACGGCGGCCGCGCCCACGCGAGCGCGAGCGGCAGCACGATCAGCATGCCGGACGCGTCTCCGAGCCACCACGTGCGCCACACGCGCGGGATCTCGTCACTCGCGATCACGTCGCCGAGCCAGAGCGACAGCGACCCGACCGTGGCGCTCACCGTCGTCCCCGCGACGATCGCGGCCAGCATGAGGCCGAGCTCCCGGACCGACCCGAGCGGGTCGCGGCTCGGGATCAGGCGCCGGAGGAGCAGCGTGATCAGCAGGACCTCGAGCAGGTTGCCCGCCGTCTGGCCGAGCGCCGAGCCGAGCGGGAGCAGGTCGTAGTCGTTCGAGAGCAGGTCGCCGATCAGGACGCCCGGCCAGAAGCGCAGCCCACAGAGGTAGAGGAACGCCACGCCGATGCCGACCGGCAGCCACACGATCGCCGCGACCGGACCGGCGATCTGCAGCGAGTAGCCGATCTCGGCGGCGCCGCGGTACAGCAGCGCGAGGATCGCGATGCCGAGGACGAGCCGCACGCGCTCGTCGGCCCATCCACCAGCGAACCGCGCATGCGGCGGCGCTGCGGTGGCAGTTCCGTCGGCACCCCCGCTCGGCATCTCCGGGTCAGAATCGCAAACCGGACGGCGACAAGCAACGCGCGCGCCCGGCCGCCGTGCGGCCTACACGCCAACCTCCTGCGCTTCGGTGAGGTCGCCCATCGACTGCGCGCGCGCGATCCGATCCTGCGGGCGGCTCACCAGCACGTAGATGAGGCCGATGACAGAGAGCACGCCGAAGATCAGGACGATCGCCCACACTTGGTAGAACTTCGCGCCCGGCACGGCCAGGACGGTGCGCGGCCAGGCGATGTTGATCGCCTCGAACGTCAGCCAGACAACGGCGGCGATGTTCACCGGCAGCGCGAAGCGGCCGAGGCTGAAGCGGCCCGCCGGCACCCAGCGGCCGCTCAGGCGCGCGTAGAGCGCGGCCACGCAGACCAGCCAGAACGTGATGTAGTAGCCGCCCGAGCCGAACGTGATCAGCGTGTTCACGGCGCGCGCGTTGAGGCCGAACAGCAGACCGGCGGCCGAGACGACCGATGCGGCGGCGAGCGCCCCCAGCGGCACCTTGTTCGCGCCGACGCGGCTGAGGAAGCCCGACCCCGGGAGCATCCGGTCGCGGCTGAGCGAGAACAGCACGCGCGTCGCGGTCGCCTGCACCGCGATCCCGCAGGCGACGAACGCGGCCAGCACCACGAGCTCGAACGGCTTCTCCACCCACGAGCCGAACGCAGCGACGACCGTCGGCGTCACGGGATCGAGGACCTCGCCCGACATCACGCCCGCGGTGTCCTCGTGCGACAGGCCGATCGCGATCGCGTTGAGGATGATCACGAAGCCGACCGAGGACAGCGAGAACAGGATCGCGCGCGGCACGCGCCGCATCGGATCCTTCGTCTCCTCGGACACGGAGCCGCACGAGTCGAACCCGACGAACGCCCAGCCGCTGATCGCGATCGCCGCCAGGAACGCGGCGAAGTAGCTGCCGCTGTTGAAGCTCGCCTGCGCGCCGAGCCCTTCCCACAGGTACGAGATCGGGTGGTTGCGGAAGAACAGCAGCAGCAGGACGCCGATCAGCACGCTGGCGATGCACTCGGCGACGATCCCGACGTTGACCACGTACTTGAGCGGGTTCAGGCCGATCGCGTTGACGAACGTCGTGACCACGAGCAGGCCGAGCGCCCACAGCACCTGCTCGTTGGCCGACGGCGTCGCGTCGAACACCGCCGCGAGCCAGACGGACCCGAAGTAGGCGACCGCGGTGACGGTCAGCATGATCGTCCAGACGTAGATCCAGCCGGCGAACCACGCGTACGTCGGCGTCGTCAGGCGGCGGCTCCACTGGTAGATGCCGCCGGCGATCGGGAACTGCGAGGCGAGCTCGGCGAACACGCTCGCCACCAGCAGCTGGCCGGCGAGCACGATGAACAGCGCCCACACCCACGCCGGACCGGCGGCGAACGTGGCGAGCGCGATGATCGCGTACAGGCCGACGACCGGCGAGATGAACGCGAAGCCGACGGCGAAGTTCGTCCAGAACGACAGCGACCGTTTCAGCTCCTGCTTGTAGCCGAAGCTCTCGAGGACGGCCTCGTCGCTTTGGTGCGCAGCGGTGCTCATGACACCCTCCCGTTGGCCGTCGCCGCGCGCCGCGCCAGGGCGACGAGCGACAGCATCTCGAAGATCGCGTTGGCCGCGAACAGAGCGGTGATCTGCCCGGGGCCGTCGTAGGTCGGGGCGACCTCCACCACGTCGAAGCCGACGAACGGGAGGTCCGTGCAGGCGCGCAGGAACCTGAGCGCCTCGAAGCTCGTCGGCCCACCGACTTCCGGCGTTCCTGTGCCGGGGCAGTAGGCGGGGTCGACGAAGTCCACGTCGAACGTCAGGAACGCCGGGCCTTCGCCCAGCCGCTCGCGGGCCCGCGCCGCCAGCTGGTCCGGCCGCCACTCGGCGAGCTCGATCCACGGGACCGTCTCGACCCCGAGCTCGGCCGGGATGTTCTCGTCGTCGGCCCCGTAGAGCGGGCCGCGCATGCCGACCTGCAGTGTGCGCGCCGGGTCGAGGATCCCCTCCTCGATCGCGCGCCGGAACATCGTCCCGTGGCTGTAGGGGCGCCCGTTGTAGGAGTCCCACAGGTCCGTGTGCGAGTCGAAGTGGAGCAGCCCGAGCTGCCCGTGCACCGACGCGACCGCGCGCAGCTCGGCGAGCGTGACCGTGTGGTCGCCGCCCATGCCGACCGGCACCACGCCGGCGGCGGCGATCGGCCGCACGAACGCCTCGATCCGCTCGAGCGTGTCCTCGACGTAGCCGGGCACCGTGTGCGCGTCGCCGTAGTCGATCGTCGACAGCTCGCCGAACACCTGCACGCGCTGGACCGCGTTGTAGGTCCGGATCATCCCCGACGCCGAGCGCACCCCCTCGGGCCCGAAGCGCGCGCCGGAGCGGAACGAGGTGCCGCCGTCCCACGGCATCCCGAACACGGCGGCATGCGCGCCCTCGAGCGAGTCGAGGTTCGGCAGCCGCGCATACGTGCGCGGCCCGGTGAACCGGGGCGCGGCGAGCGCATCCGGTGGCTGGTGGATCATCGCGTGGTACCTCCGTTGGGCTGCAAGACCTGGCCGACGAGCGCGATCGCGGGCTCTGAGCAGAGGAAGGCGACGACCTCGGCGATGTCCGCCGGATCGCCGACGCGGCCGAGCGGGACGTCGGCGGCGTACCGCTCGATCATCGCGGCGAGCGAGATGCCCGCGTCGTCGGCGTCGACCTGGAGCTGCGGCGTGTCCGTGATGCCCGGGGCGATCGCGTTGACCGCGATGTTGTGCGGGCCGAGCGCGCGGGCGGCGCTCTTGACGAGCGCGATCAGCCCGCCCTTGGAGGCCGCGTACGAGGTGGCGTTGGGCCAGCCGATCACGCCCCACTCGGAGGCGATCACGACGATCCGGCCGAAGCCGCGCTCGCGCATGCCGGGCGCGACGAGCTCGATCAGCGTGGCGGTGCCGAGCAGGTTGACGGCGATCGTGCGGTCCCAGTCGCCGGGATCCGCCGCCTCGAACGGCGCCATCGTCATGTACGCGTGGTTGGCGACCAGCAGGTCGACCGCTCCGATCGCGCGCACCGCGGCGGCCGCCGCGTCGGGGTCGGCGACGTCGAACGGGTGGGCCGTGCCGCCGATCCGGTCGGCGGTGGCGCGCGCGTTGTCGGCGACGATGTCGTTGACCGCGACGGCGTGGCCGTCGCGCGCCAGCCGTTCCGCGATCGCCGCGCCCATGCCCTGCCCGGCCCCGGTGACGAGCGCGGTGCTCACACCACGGCTCCGGCGTTGGGGGAGACGACCTGGCCGACCATGTTGTGCGCGCCGCGCGTGACGAACAGGACCGCGGCCGCGATCTCCTCGGGGGCGACGAGCCGCTTGAGCACGAGCGAGTCGATGTACTCGGGCGCGCGCAGCTCGGGGGTCATCAGCGGGGTGTCGGTCGGCCCGGGCGCGACGCAGTTGACCTGGATGCCGTGAGGCGCGGCCTCGACCGCGAGGCTCTTGGTGAATGCGTGGATCGCGCCCTTGGCGGCGGCGTAGTGGGCGGCGTCGCCGTCGCCGCACAGCGCCAGCTCGGAGCCGATCGTGCAGATCGCGCCGGTGCGGCGCTGCAGCATCCGCGCATAGACGCTGCGCACGACGTTGACCGTGCCGCCGAGCTGGACGCCGAGCATGCGCCGCCAGGCGTCGACGCCGGTCGCACCGACCGCCGCGCGCTCGTAGTACCCGGCCGCGGTGACCGCGACGGCGACCGGGCCGAGCTCGGCCTCCGCGCGCGCGACCGCCGCCTCGACGGCGTCCGCGTCGGAGACGTCGACCGTCAGCGAGAGGTCAGCGTCGGGCGCCGGCGAGAGGTCGAGCGCCGCGATCGCCAGGCCGTCTTCGCGCAGCGCCACCGCGCACGCTCGGCCGATGCCCGAGGCTGCGCCGCTGACGACCGCGCAGGGACGATCACCCGTCACCGCGCCCTCACCGCCTCGCGCGTCTGCCGCGTGGCCCTCATCCGACCCATCGTGGGCGGACGCTATCCACGGCCGGCGCGCGCGGATATTGTGCGATCGCACGATGAGCACGCCTACGGTTCGGATCCTGGCGGATGACCCGGCGCTCGGTCTGCGACTGCTCGCGGGCGCTCGTGCGGCCGATCGCACGGTCGCCGGCGCGCACACGACCGACCTCGATCAGCCCGCGCGCTACCTGCTGCCGGGCGAGGTGGTGCTCACCAACGGCCTCTGGACCGAGCACGTCGACGGCGCGACCTGGGCCGCCGACGTCGCGGCGGCGGGCGCCGCCGCGATCGGCTTCGGCCTCGCCGACCACCACCCCGAGGTCCCGCACGACCTGCTCGCCGCCTGTGAGGAGCTGGGCCTGCCGCTGCTCGAGGTGCCCGAGGACCTGTCGTTCTCGATGATCGCGGCCGCCGCGGTCGAGGGCGGCGACCCGTCGGGGCTGCGGCTGCAGCTGTCGCGCACGCGCCGCCTGTTGCAGCGGCTCGGCGCGGGCGGCGGCCACGCCGCGCTGCTCGACTTCCTGCGCCGCGAGACGCGCCTGCCGGTCTGGCTCGCCGGTCCCGGTGGGCGACCGCTCGACGGCTGCGACCCGGTGCCCGACGCCGACCTCGCGCGCAGCGCCGCGCGCGCCGCCCGGCGTGGCGAGCTGCCGGCGGCGATCGGCGACGGCGCGTGCGCGTTCGGCGCCGCGCCCGTGCTCGGCGCGCGCACCGCCGTGCTCGTCGGCGCGCCGCTCGGCGACATCGGCGACGACGCCCGGCTCGTGATCGAGCAGGTCACGGCCTACGTCGTGCTCGAGGACGCGCGGGCGCGCGCCGAGGAGGAGGGCCGCCGCACGCTGGCGGCCGAGCTCGTCGAGCTCGCCTGGAGCGGCGACCTCGGCAGCGCGACGCTGGCAGCGCGTCTGCGCGCGCTCGGCTTCGCCCCCGGCACCGCACTCACGCTCGTCGCGTCCGCCAACGACCCGCGCGACGTCACGTACGCCGGGCTCGGTTGCGGCGCGACGACCGTCGCCGCCCGCCACCGCGATGCCGTCGTCCTGCTCGTGGAGTCCGCTGCCGACGACCTGACCGACGAGCTCGCCGGCCTGATCGCCGACGGCGGCGACGACCCGGTGCTCGGCGCCGGCCGCCCGATCGAGGACGCCGATCCGGCGGCGCTGCGACAGTCGCTCGCCGAGGCGATCACCGCGCTCGCGCTCGCCCGCTCACGCCCGGAGGGCCAGCGCGTCGTGCGCCACTTCGACATCGGCTCGCACGCGCTGCTGGTCGACTTCGTCGACCGCCAGGTGCTGCTCGCGTTCCGGGAGGCGGTCCTCGGCCCGCTCGAGCGCTGGGACGGCGTCGACCTCGTCCACACCCTGCAGGCGTTCCTGGCCAACGACGGTCAATGGCGCGTGACCGCCGCCCAGCTCGGCATCCACCACAACACCCTCCGCTACCGCATCACCCGCATCGCCGAGCTGACGGGCCGCGACGCGGAGACCACCGCCGGCCGCGTCGACTTCGCGCTGGCGCTCGCGGTGCCCGCTTAGACGGGCTGCGCGTCTTTCTCCACGAGGCGATTCCACTCCGCCTTGTCCTCGCGCCAGCCCTCCTCGGTGCGCGTGCGCTTCCAGTAGCCGGAGATCGAGAGCGCCTCGCGCGCGAGGCCGCGATCCACGAGCAGGTGGCGCCGGACCTCCCGCACCGCGGTCGCCTCCCCGTGCACGAACGCGTGAACGCTCCCGGCGGGGAAGTCGAGGCCGGCCACCGCGGCGACGAGCGCGTCGTCGTCCGGCAGCCAGCGCAGGTGCAGGTCGCCCGGCGTGGTGAGCGGCTGCTCCTCCTCGGGCCCGTCGACCGCGAGGAGCACGTGGACGGGAACCCCCTCCGGGATGCGCGCGAGCGAGGCGGCGATCGCCGGGATGACGCTGGAGTCGCCGACCATCAGGTGCCAGTCGGCGTGCGGGTCGGGCGTGTAGGCACCGCCGGGCCCGCGCAGCTCGAGCTCGTCGCCCGGCCGGGCGGCGGCCGCCCACGGGCCGGCCACGCCCTCGTCACCGTGCACCACGAAGTCGATCGTCAGGCGCTCGCCGTCCCAGTCGCGGACCGTGTACGTGCGCGTGCGTTCGCCGATCCGCAGCTTCACGTAGTGGTCGGTGAACTCGCCGGCGCCGAAGCCGGCGAGCTCGTCACCGCCGAGCACGACACGGATCATCTGAGGGGTGAGCGCGCGCGTCTCGAGAACGCGCGCGCGGCGGGGAGCGGCCATGGCGAGTTAGGGTAGCCTAACCCGCCTGCTGCGCCGCGAGACCGTCCGGGGCTACTCGAACTCGCGCAGGTACCGCTCGAACTGGCGGAGGTGACCCTCTTCGTCGCGCAGGATGTCGATCACCATGTCCTGCGTGGCCCAGTCGACGCCGTCGCAGGCCTCGATGATGCGCGTGTAGTGCTCGATCGCGCCGGCCTCGGCCTCGATCACGCCGCGGATGACCGTCACCACGTCGGTCGCGTCGGCGGGCGGCTGCAGCGACGCCTGCTCAGCCGTGAAGGCCTCCGAGCCCGGAGGCGTGCCGTACAGGTCCTTGATGCGCGCGGCGAACTTGCGCGCGTGGCCGAGCTCCTCGTCGACGTCCGCGTCGAGCGCCTCGGAGATCTCTTCGGCCCGGATGCCGTCGAGCGCGGCCGCGTTGGCCACGTACGACATCACGGTCTCCATCTCCATCCAGTACGCGCGCTCGAGCAGCGCGAGGATCTCGGTCCGCTTGGCTTCATTGGCCGGGGCGAGGATCCCGGCGGTCACGTGCGTCTCAGTCTTCGGCATGGCGACGATAATAGCAAATAATTCAAAATAGCTCATCCGTTAGGAGAGCCTAAGAGTTGCGCTAAGCTGAACCACATGACTGCCGTGATGGAGAGCAGCCTCGCCGCCGCCCTGCGCGAGCGCGGCCAGCGGGTGACGCCGCAGCGCCTGATGGTCGCCCGCGTGCTGAGCGACCTCGATCGCCACGTCACCGCCGAGGTCGTGTTCGACGAGGTCAGCCGCCGCATGCCCGGCGTCTCGCTCCCCACCGTCTACGCGACGCTCGAGCTGCTCGAAGGCATCGGGCTGATCCATCGCGTCGCCTCCGAGCGCGGCGCCGTGATCTACGACCCGCGCACCGATGCGCACCATCACCTCGTCTGCCGGCGGTGCGGAGCGATCGTCGACGTCGACGCGCCGGTCGAGGCCGCGGCGCTGCTCAGCGCGGCGCGCTCAGCGGGATTCGCGCCCGATCACGCGCAGGTCGTGGTCCGCGGGCTCTGCGCCGACTGCGCGAGCGGCTGACCACGTCGCGAACCGCCCCTCGGCGGTGCTGAGCCAGGCCTGCAGGTCGCGCTCGAAGCGCTTCAGCGCACGGGCTCGCGACCCGGCGGCGGGGAAGTCCGCGCGTTCCTCCTGCGGCATCGTCTCGACCACTTAGGGCAGCCTAACAGGAGTCAACCGGCGCATGACGACGGCGTCGCACCTAAAGTCGGGGCAATGCGGGGGATCGCGGTCGCGCTGGCGGGAGCGGCGCTCTTCAACCCGGCCACAGAGGCCAAGAACTTCTCGAAGACGACCGAGCGGGCGGCGGTCTACGCCACCCCGCAGGCGCAGCTGCAGCTGCGGCAGGTCGGCACCGCGAACGAGCTTGCCGCGCTGCAGGCACAGGCGAACGACCCCGAGCGCTCGTTCTTCGCCACCCTCTGCGCGCGCGGCGAGGACGGCTGCGCGGGCGAGTTCCGGCTCTACGACTACAACGGCCTCGTCGAGCCCGTGCTCTTCACCGCCCGCAACGGCGCCACTTTGTCGGGCCACGTGTGGGCGTCCCGCTCGGGCCCCGCGAGCCGCCCCGGCGTCGTGATCACCAACGGATCGGTCCAGGCCGACGAGCAGATGTACTGGTACGCCGCCCAGGCGCTCGCGAAGTCGGGCTACGTCGTCCTCACGTTCGACCCGCAGGGCCAGGGGCAGTCGGACGTGCTCGGTGAGGGGCCGGATGCGCAGGAGGGCGTGCCCGCGCAGTCAGACGGCCGGCCGTTCTACGACGGCACGGTCGACGCGCTCGACTTCTTTTTGTCGACCGCGACCCGGCCGTACGTGCCGCGCCCGAGCTGCGAGACCGGCGCGAGCCACGCGCCGAAGCAGGACCGCCGCGCCGCGGCCGGCCTCAACGCCGCCTACAACCCGCTGTGGCAGCTGCTCGACCGCGATCGCATCGGGATCGCGGGCCACTCGTACGGCGCCGCCGGGGTCTCGTACGTCGGCCAGTGGGATCCGCGCGTGAAGGCGATCGTCGCATGGGACAACCTCGGTCCGGCCGAGCCGACGTCGGGCGGCGGCCGCCTCGGCGAGCAGTCGTGCCCGGCCGATCCTGACGCTCGCCGTCCCGTGCCGCTCACCAAGCCCGCGCTCGGCATGTCCGCCGACTACGGGATCGTCGCGACGCCGAACACGAGCGACCCGGATCCGCAGTCCAAGTCGACCCAGTCGCTCGCGTACAGCCAGGCCGGCGTGGATACCGGCGAGCTGATCATCCGCGGCGGCACGCACCTGGACTTCAGCTTCATCCCGAACCCGGCGTTCGGCGCGACGCTGCGCGGCGCCGACATGATCGCCTGGTACACGACGGCCTGGTTCGACAAGTACGTCAAGGGCGACCCGACCGCGCAGGCGCGTCTGCTCACCACCCGCTGGCGAGACGACGCGCAGGAGGCGGCCGTCGACCCCGACGGCGACGGCAACATGTTCTCCTTCTACTACCGCTCGCGGCTCGACATCGACGGCTTCGCGTGCGAGGACCTGCGCGCCGCCTGCCCGGGCATGGCGCCGGACGGCGGCGGCCCGTACAGCTACTACGACCTCGCTACGGCACCCGACGCAGGAACGGGATGACGGTCTTCAGGAACGCGTTCTTGCCCGGGAGCGCCGACAGCGGGTCGATGTGGTCGTACGTGCGGTGGCGGTCGACCAGCTTCACGCGCACGTGCGACCGCCGCGCCAGCGCCCGCGCGCCCTTCAGCACGCGGCCGGCGCCGAGCGACGTCTCGATCGCGTAGATCGGCACGTCGACGTCGTCGCCGTGCGTCGCGCGCACGCCGAGCACCTTCTGGGCGCCGTTCCGCACGCCGCCGTTCACCGCGCCGCCGTCGATGCTGAGCCGGACCGGGTGGTACCAGGCGGTGCCGTCGATCCCGCGGATCCCCGAGAACATCGTCGCCGCGCGCTGGACCGTGCCGAGCTCGCCGTCGACCCACGGCCGCGGGTCGCCGCTCGCCGCCAGCGACCCGATGTGCATGTGGATCAGGCTCAGGCTGTCGGGCGACGTGTCGTGGTCGAACGCGTACCCGTAGCCGCCGGCGTTCGTGGTCTCCACCGGCGGGCGCAGGTTGGCGGGCAGCAGCGGCCAGCCGGCGAGGACCGACCGCGCGTCCGGCTCGATGCGCGCGGCCGCCGAGCCGACGATGTTGAACACGCCGGCCGACCACGGCAGCGTGGCGCCCGTCAGGTCGAGCCACGGTGAGCGCTGCTGGAGATCGGCGAGCTGCGTGCGCGCCGTCGCGCGCGTGAGCGTCGCGTTGCGGCTGCTGCCGCCGTCGATCAGCACGAGCCCGTCGAGGTCCTTCGCGCCCGCCCGGCCGCCGAAGTCCCAGGTCGCGTAGGCGACCGTGATGGTGCCGCCCAGCGAGTGGCCGCCGAGCACGACCCGGCGCCCGCCGCGGCCGGCGGCGCGGATCACATTGCGCAGGTCGCGGATCGCCACGCCCATGCCCCAAAGGCGCGCGTACGCGACGTCGCCGACCGGCTTGAAGTGCGGCGTGATCGACGTGTCGCCGAGCCACTCGAGGTAGTAGCGGAACAGGTCGCGCGGAGCGATCTGCCGCGCGAGCGCGCGGTCGAGCGCCGAGTGGTCCTCGAGCCGGTTCTCGCGCCGGTCGACCGACCACACGCGCCAGCCCTCGAGCCGCTTGACGATGTCGGCGGCAACGGGGCGGAAGTACGCCGCCCCGCCCGACGTTCCGGGCACGAGGACGAGCGTGTTGCGGGCGCGCCGCGGGCCCTGCTCGATCACGCGGATGCGGTCGTAGCGCGCCGGCCCCGGAGCGTCGGCCCCGCGCACGGTGAACACGCGGTCGGCGGAGGCCGGCGCGGCCGCTGCCGCCATCAGCACGATCGTCGACAATGGGACCAGCCAGATACGGCGCAATGTCTCCTCCTGTTACAGAACGCCACGATGTTACGCCGCGCCCGACCGGGCTCGACGCGTTCCTGCGCGCCCGCAAGCGCTTCCTCGCCGCCGAGCGGATCGACATGAGCGCGCTCGCCGCCGAGCTCGGCGTGAGCCGCGTGACGCTCTACCGCTGGGTCGGCACGCGCGACCGGCTGCTCGTCGAGGTCATCTGGTCGCTCGCGCGGCGGACGCTCGACACCATCGAGGCGGAGGCCGACGACGCCGGGCCCGAGCGGATCGTCCGCGTCGTCACGCGCTTCCTCGAGGACGTGATCGCCAACCAGGGCATGCGGCGCTGGCTGGCCGAGGAGGGGGAGTCCGCCATGCGGCTGCTGACCCGCGGCGAGTCGGGCTTCCAGCCGCGGCTGATCGACGCGATGCACGACCTGCTGCTGGTGGAGGCCGACGCCGGCGCCCTCGACCTGCCCGCCGACCTGCGCGAGGTCGCGTACGTGATCGTGCGGCTGATCGAGTCCTACACGTACCTGGACCTGATCACGGGGGAGGAGCCCGACGCCCAGCGCGCCGAGCCCATCCTTCGCCTCCTGCTGCGTCACCAGTAGCCCAGGACCTGCACCGCGCCGCGCGGGAACGTGCGCTGCGCGCGGACATGGCGACGGATCTTCGTCATGGCCGGCGAGTGCCCACCGCCCCAAACGGTGCCGGGGCTGTCCGGCAACGGGAGCTCGCGCACGGCATCGACGATCTCGGTCGCGGGCATCCAGCGCAGGTCGACGTCCGCGCGGATCTCGATCTCCTGCGGGTCGTCGGCGCCGGCGATCGCGATCCCGGTGTGCCCGGCGGGCAGCGTCTCGAGGATCGCGAGCAACGCCGGCAGGCCGGTCTCGTCGGCGACGAGCAGCGACCAGTCGTAGCCGTTGAGGCCCTTCCAGTGCAGCCGCGGCCCGGCGAAGCCGACCGGGTCGCCGGGCCGCGCGCGCTCGGCCCACGCCGAGGCGCGGCCGGCGTCGCCGTGCAGGAAGAAGTCGACGTCGAGCTCGGCGCGCTGCGGCCGGATCGCGCGCACCGTGTAGTTGCGCCAATGCTGTTCGCGCCCACCTGGAAACCGCCACCCGAGCTGTGGCAGCACGAGCTCCTCGCCCTCGTCGCACCAGC
>Ga0111538_10008868_pt1 | contig 13463 bp, 14 predicted proteins | sample SoiMethybrSBSTD1_FD_79669 | JGI IMG/M metagenome (GOLD analysis project Ga0111538, IMG submission 79669) | Bulk soil microbial communities from a Populus tree surrounding site in Tennessee, USA - Soil MetaG P. TD hybrid SBSTD1 (version 2)... | ecosystem: Environmental > Terrestrial > Soil >...
AAGGCAGTGACAGTTCAGACATTTTTGCGCTGATATAGTGTAAATCAAATGTGCGTGCAATTTTACGGCATAATAGTTCTTCTTGTGCTGCCTCTGTGCGCCATTCATGATTAAGGTGTGCAACAATTAATGTCATGGGAATTTCTTTGTGCAGTTCAACAAGAAAATGTAGTAAGAAAACGGAGTCAGGCCCGCCAGAGAGCCCGACTATAATTTTATCATTGCGCTTGATCAGCGCATGTTTTTTGATGAATTGTTGAATTTTTTGGAACATAATTAATTATGTTCGTTTGGTTCGACAGGCTCACCACGAACGGGATTATAGATTTATTCTTTCCGTTCGTCCTGAGCTTGTCGAAGGATACGAACTCTTTATATTGTATTTTTTTATACATCCAAGTTTTTAGCAAATTTACCAAAGTCTTCGATGTATTCCTTTCTGCCTTGCACATCTTCACCCATGAGGGTAGAAAACCATCGGTCAGCTTCAAGAGAATCTTCAATGGTAACTTTGAGTAATGAACGTGTCTTGTCGTCCATTGCAGTTTCCCACAACTGTTCAGGATTCATTTCACCAAGACCTTTATAGCGTTGTATGCTCATGAATGGTTTGCTAATTGTTTTAATGGCAGCAAGAAAATCAGTTGCACCAATACCATCTATTGCACGATCTTTATCAACAATTTGTAACGTCCAGTTATTATCTTGAATCAGCGTAAGGTTTGCCAATAGATTAACAGCTTTTTTAACTTCTGTTGCTGAAAAGAATGTTACGGGAATATCCCAATGTTTGCTCATCATTTTAAATAAAATGCGTGCATAAAGAGCTTTATTTTCTGCTGCTTCTATTTCTTCGCGTTCTTCTTCTGCTGCAAACTTGGCAACATTTTCAGGTGTTTCAAATGTTACTTCATAATTGGTAAATACTTTTTTAAGATTTTCAATTAACTGATCAGCACCATTTTCTTTTTCCCATGGATGAGTATGCAATGCTGCGATAAGCGCATTACATTGATCAGAGGAAATTTTAAAATCCATGCTGAGGCTGTTAAGTTTGTTATCATATTCCTGAGCTTGCGTAAGTATTGCTGATAATGTTGGAGCATCAACTTCTTTATGTGCTACCGTGAGGGTTGTTTGCTCTTGTGCCCATTCAAAAAGGAATTGGATAAATGCAGCATCATCTTTAAGATACTGTTCTTTTTTGCCAATTTTTGCTTTGTAGAGTGGTGGCTGCGCAATATAAAGATAACCATTATCAATAAGTGGACGCATGTATCTGAAGAAGAATGTTAATAAGAGTGTTCTGATATGTGAACCATCAACATCAGCATCGGTCATGAGAATTATTTTATGATAACGAGCTTTATTGCTATCAAAATCTTGTCCAATGCCGCTGCCAATTGCAGAAATAAGTGCTTTAATTTCATCGTTTGAGAGTATTTTATCAAGACGCGCCTTTTCAACGTTTAAAATTTTACCTTTGAGCGGTAAAATTGCTTGGTTGCTACGATCACGTCCTTGCTTTGCAGAACCACCTGCAGAATCACCTTCCACAATAAAAATTTCTATCAGTGCAGGATCTTCAAGAGTACAATCAGCTAATTTACCCGGTAAAATCATGCCTTCAAGAACTGTTTTTCTCCGTGTTAAATCACGAGCTTTGCGGGCAGCTTCACGAGCGCTGCGTGCAATTTCAGCTTTTTGAACAATTTTTTTTGCAACAGTAGGATTTTCTTCAAAGAAGATATCAAGGTATGCAAATAACCATGATTCAACGATGCCTTTTACTTCACTATTGCCTAATTTTGTTTTTGTTTGGCCTTCAAATTGTGGTTCTGGTACTTTTATGCTTAAAACGCCGACAAGACCTTCACGTACGTCTTCACTGGAAAATACATCGGCGCCTTTTAATACGCCAAATTCTTGACCTTTTTTATTACATACTTTGGTTAATGCACCTTTAAGACCAGAAACGTGAGTACCACCTTCAACGGTGTTGATGTTATTAACAAATGAAAAAAGTTGTTCACCATAACCATCATTATATTGCATTGCATATTCAAGAACGTATTTATCATCGCTTTTTTCGCAATAAATAACTTCAGGGAATAATGGTGATTTATTCTTGTTAACATGTTCAACAAAAGAGACAATACCGCCAGCAAAATGAAATTCATGGTGTTTGCCATTACGTTCATCTGCAATACTGATACGTACATTTTTGTTTAAAAATGCAAGTTCACGTAGCCGTGATGAAAGTGTGTCAAAGCTGAGATCAGTTGTTTCGGTAAAAATTTCAGGATCAGGTTTAAAGTGAACGAGTGTTCCACGTTTTTCTGTTGTACCAATAATTTTAAGTGGTTCTACTGGTTTACCACGGTGAAATTCTTGGAAATAAATATTACCTTTTTGAAAGACGGTAACGCGTGTCCACGCTGATAATGCGTTAACAACTGAGATACCCACGCCATGTAAACCGCCAGAAAATTGGTAGGTGTCCTTGTCAAATTTACCGCCAGCGTGTAACTTAGTTAATACTACCTCAACGGCGGATACTTTTTCAGTGGGGTGAATGTCAGTCGGAATACCGCGACCATTATCTTCTACTGAGCAAGATCCATCGTCATGGAGAATGACATTAATAGTATCGCAATAGCCTGCAAGGGCTTCATCGATAGAGTTATCAACAACTTCATAAACTAAGTGATGTAAACCTTGGGGGCCTGTTGAGCCAATGTACATAGCAGGTCTTTTTCTGACCGCTTCAAGGCCTTCCATAACTCGAATGGATTGTGCCGCGTATTCTTTTCCTTGTACTGGTTTTGTCATAAAGCTTACCGACCCTTTCTTTTGGATTACTCAAAAATGGGTGAGAATTTTATTAAGATAATTATTTCATAATATGTTTTTATTATACTTTAAAAGATAAAAAAAATGAATTATTCTAACAGATCTGATTTTTATTGTTCCTAAAGATTTGGCGATTGATTTTTTCGTACATGGTGGAGGTAAAAATGTTTGAGACAGTGTTTGGTAAAGAAAAAGATGAAGCATTTATGCAGGAAGCATTGGTTGAGGCTCATAAGGCATATACCATAGATGAAGTACCAATTGGTGCAGTTGTTGTTAATGCGCAAGGTGTTATTGTAGCACGTGCTCATAATAGTGTTGAGCGAGACTGTACGCAGCGTGCTCATGCTGAGAGTTTGGCAATAGAGTCTGCGGGCAAAGTTCTTGGTGATTGGCGATTGAATGATTGTTGGTTATACGTTACACTTGAGCCTTGTTCTATGTGCATGGGGCTGATAAAACTGAGCCGTTTGGCGGGTGTTGTGTATGGCGCTTCGTCACCTTTATTTGGTTTTCGGCTTGACAACCAGGAGGATCTTTGGGTATACAAAAGGGATATCTTTTCAGTTATTGAGGGGGTGAAGCTTGAAGAATCGGCAGATCTGTTGAAACAATTTTTTCATAAGAAAAGGAAAAAAAATGAGTGATAAGCGTAATTTAAAGGCGATTGAGACTGCTTTACTAAAGCGTAAGTGGGAACTTGAGCAAAAACTGACGGAAATGTCCAAAGAACAGTTTTCTGATGGGCAGGTTCAGGATCCGGGTGATCAGGTGCTTACGTCTACCATGGAATCATTGCGTATGTCATTGCAAGATGCGGAAGTTGATGAATATCGCCGTATAGCACGGGCCTTGGAGAAAATTAAAGAAGGCAGCTATGGGCTTTGTATAGATTGTGGTAATTCTATTTCTGAAAAACGTCTTCAGTCATTTCCTGATACAACACGGTGCTTAGCGTGCCAAGAGATTTTTGAGGATAAATCGGAGCATGGCTCGCATTATACGATATAAAAAGTCTTATTTTTTTACATTTATGCTGTTTTATGTAATAATTTGTACGGTAAAAAGCTGAAAAAAGCCGATGTAGCTCAGCGGTAGAGCAATTGATTCGTAATCAGTAGGCCATCGGTTCAAGTCCGATCATCGGCTCCAGACTTTTGACCCTACCTTCGCTGGAGCGGTCATACTTTTGACCATTGAATTACTTTAACCGTTCGTGGTGAGCCTGTCGAACCATACGAACGGTTTTAAGCTTTTTAATGAGTTCGTATACTTCGACAAGCTCAGTACGAACGGGTAGTAGTGACCAAAAAATGGTTAATTGAAGCCCCATTAAGGTAAATGCTGACTTTGACAATTATCTTTTATGGCCTTATACTAATTATCAAAATATTGTTTTTTAAAAATCCTTGTTAATCATATCAGAAGGTTATAGTGCGATATGGCAAAAGAAATGACAAAAACTGCTCGTTCGAAAACCACTAATTCTCCGATGGCTCATGGCGTGGGGCGTAGAAAAACTGCAGTTGCACGCATATGGTTGCGTCGTGGAAATGGTCAAATTAGGGTCAATGGAGTTGATTATACAACCTACTTTGATACTAAATTTGCGGCTGATGCGGCAGCAACACCATTCAGAGTGTGTCCGCTTGGGACAAGCTTTGATGTTGAAGCCAATGTTTTTGGTGGTGGTAAAATGGCTCAAGCTAACGCGGTAAAGCTAGGTATTGCACGTGCATTTGTTGAATTTGATGAAAATGCAAAGCCAATCTTAAAAAAGCATGGCCTTATGACCGTTGATGCTCGTAAGAAAGAGCGTAAAAAATATGGTCAAAAAGCTGCTCGTGCTAAGTTCCAATTCGTAAAACGTTAATTTAGCCCCAACATTCGCCCGCTCATCCTGAGCTTGTCGAAGGACAGTCGGGGACCCCTACAAAGAAATATTATGTAGGTTATCTTAGTTATAAATTCGAGCAAGTCCTAAAAAAAGGTGCAGTATTTAGTGTGTACTGTTGTGGGCTACATAGGAAAATCTTTTTGTAGAACATTTATTTTTGAAGGACTTGCTCGTTTAGAATATCGTGGGTATGATTCTGCAGGGTTCGCTTGCATTGATCCAATTAATCAAAAACTTTTATATTCAAAAGCATCTGGCCAACTTGCTAATTTAACTGAGCAAGTCCAAAAAGATCCCATCGATGGTTTTTTAGGCATTGGTCACACGCGTTGGTCAACGCATGGTGATTTTTCTATCAATAACGCACATCCCCATTTTGATTGTTCACACACTATATCTGTTGTTCATAATGGTATTATCGAAAATTATAATGATCTGAAAGTCCAATTACGGCAGTCAGGTCATATTTTTTATTCAGATACTGATACAGAAGTGGTGAGTCATCTTTTTGAAAAATTGGTGCAAACAGCTGGCATAACGCCGAGTGACGTGAGCAACTTAGTGCAATCGTTGCAGGGGGCATATGCATTCATTGTTATGATGCAGGAGTTTCCTGATCAGCTTATTGTGGTACGTAAAAAATCACCATTATGTATTGGTCTGGGAAATGGAGAAATGTTTATTGCTTCAGATGTTATTGCCTTTGCAGGTAAAACGGATAAAGTTTTCTTTTTGCCTGATGAAAGTTTTGCGTTTGTTTCTCAAGACAGCATTCAGGCATATGATTTTGCTGGCAATGCATTGGCGGTAGTTTTTGAAACAATTTCTTTTTCATTTTCAGCTGCTAACAAAGATGGGTATGAGCACTTTATGCTTAAAGAGATTTATGAGCAAAAAGAAGCTATTATCAAAACTGTTGAAGCATTACGCTTGGCGGATTCTTTTTTGTGGGAGCAGCTTGGTGTAACTATTGAAGCTGTATGCAATGTACAAAAAATTTGTTTATTGGCATGTGGCACCTCATGGCATGCAGCGCGTATAGCGCAATTTTTTTTTGAATCAATTGTTAAGATACCCGTGATGGTGCAATTGGCTTCTGAATTTAGACATATGTCTTTTTTTCCTGATAATAATACGTTGTATATTTTTATCTCTCAATCAGGTGAAACGGCTGATACGCTGGAAGCATTGCGTTTGGTTAATACGTATAATTTGCATACCATTGCATTGACCAATGTGGTAACGAGCACTATTGTGCGTGAAGCACGTGGATTTTTGCTGACGCACGCGGGGCCAGAAATTGCAGTTGCATCAACAAAAGCATTTTCAACGCAACTTGCAGCATTGTATTGGTTTGCTCATCGCATTGCATTAGAAAAAAAATTAATAGAATTTGTTGATATGGTGCGAGCAGAAGAAAATTTGTTGATGGCAGCACAAGTGCTAGAAAGTACTTTGCAGCATTATCATGATGTAATTGAACGTACGCATGCCCAGCACTATGCACAGTATGATAAAGCACTGTTTTTAGGCAGACATATGAGTCATCCACTTGCGCTTGAAGCCGCGTTAAAATTAAAAGAAGTAGCCTATGTATTTGCAGAAAGTCATCCGGCAGGAGAATTAAAGCATGGGCCTCTTGCATTGGTTGATGATACAATGCCAGTATTTATCTTTTCCCATCAAGATCCATTAATTTATCAAAAACTTCTCTCCAACGCGCATGAAGTTAAAGCCCGCGAAGGTCGCGTGATTGTCTTTGCTTATTCTGGGCAAGATGAGTTGTGTGCGTTAGCAGAAACATCTTTTATTATTGCTGCTGATGTACCACCATTATTGGGGCCATTAGCAATGGTTGGTCTTATGCAATATTTTGTTTATGCAATCGCAAAAGAACGTGGATGTCCTATTGATAAGCCGCGTAATTTGGCAAAATCAGTTACTGTTGAATAAAAAAAGGTCTACAATAGTGCAGACCTTTTTTTATTCATTAGGTTGTGAATTACTTATCTATTTTCTGAATATGCCATGTGGTGCTTATTAGATTCAAATGTATCATTGTGATACTTATCTGATTCAAATGTACCATTTGTTGGATTAGTTGGTATGGTTTTTTGGTTATTGGGTTGATTATTAATGAGTTCTTTTAATAAATGATTAGTTGTTTGTAAAGTGGTTATTTGTTCGTTTAAAAGAATGTTTTGACGGTCGAGTGCTGTTATGAATTGTAATAGATTAAGTTCTGCACCGGCATTATATTTTTTTTGTTGTATAGCAAGTGTTTTAGTATGGTTTTGCAGTCGTTTTATAAACATGCCAAACATACTATTGCTGGTTATGCAGGCGTATATAACGAGACCAAGAGTAATCATTTTTTTCATGGTGTTGCTCCTTAACTAAAAAATGGTTGATTGATTTTTTTTACTTTTCTAACTTTAACGTGTTTTTATAAATAAAAAAAAGTTTTTTTGAATTAGTAAGAGTTTATGATATAAAACAGGCGCTCATTATAGAGCGCCTGTTTCTATTATTTTTTTTAATCGTTGTACATAATGGGCAAATTCTTGACGACCAATATCAGTAACATAATACGTGGTGCATGGTTTATTATTCACAAATGTTTTTTCTACTTCAACATAATGATGTTCAAGAAGTTCTCGCATATGCGTAGTCATATGCCCATCAGAGAGGTTAAATTGTTTTTTTAATTGATTATAATTGCATGAACCATGTGCTATTAAATACGCCATAATTTGGGTGCGTATTGGTTGATGAAGAATGCGATTTAATTCATCATTCATAATGATACTCCCTATTCATGCGTAGGGTTGTTTTGTTCATGCCGTAACACACATCCCATAATGATAAAACCTAATCCTTGATACATAATAAGATATGCCCAAAGATGAGGAATTGCATAAGGTACCAATAAGATACCGCCAATACCTGCAATAATAATACTCCATGCGATTGTTGATACAATACGGGATGTAAATTGTCCGTAAAAAACAAATAGTGTACCGATTAAAACAAGAATCATGGGAGAAATAAGATCGTCATTATTGGTTACGCCAAGTGCTGCGCCGGTTGCAATGGGTATAAGAGGGAATAATTTGCCAATTTCAAATACTTGCGTAAGAAGCATATTTTTTTTATGCGGTTTTTTGAAATAAACAGAAAGGCTCGAAAAGAAAGTCCAATAAACCAGTGTTCGTACGATAAATAGGAGAATATCAGGATTAGCCATTCTTTGGGCTAGATAAACATTAAGGGTGTTATTAAATACCCATTCAATAGCGGGAATTGCCATAACTCCTATACCAACAGCAACCATGAGAGACCAGGAAAACATTGTTTTCAGGTTCCCTCTGATAGTGTTATAAATTTCGTCAATTTGCTGGATAGCAGCATCTTTGTGAGACATACATGATCCTTTTGGATAAAAATATTAAAAAATAGTACTATTAAAAAAATAGCACATAAAAGAGATAGAGTCAAGAGGTAATAAGGTAGGAGAGAGCGATTGTAATATTGGCATTGCTTGTTTATTTTTATGTTATTAGTACAATAAGAATTATCTATAGAAAAATTTAAATAGGTATTTTATGTATAATTTTAAAAAGATAATACTTTTTAGTTTGGTTTTGTTGATTAATAATACGCATTCAATGGAGTTAAGTAATACAGAATCGAATAAGAGTATTATTGGTTCTATTTTAGGAGCGGCTATTTTTGTTGGTGGGGCATATATATGTTATGACTCAGATATGAGAGCAGTGCTTTTATATAAATGTGGCTTGGAGCTTTTTCTTTATGAAGCACTTTTTGATGCGTGTGAAAAAGGTGATTTGAATCGAGTAAAATATCTGTCAGGATATGTGGATGATATTAATAAGGTTGTACGTGCACAAACAGCTCCTATTAAAATCTCAACTTTATTGGGAGTTGCGTGTGAAAAAGATAGGCTTGATATAGTACAGTATCTTGTTGAGGAAAAGAATGCCAATGTAAATCGTGAAGGTCTAAATCCTGTTGTTGATATTGAGGATGTTCCGCTTATAAGAGCTTGTTCAAAAAAAATAAGACAATATTTATTTGAAAAAGGTGCTGCTGTTTGTATATACCATCGTATTGCTAGAGACAGAGCATTTTTTGATTTTAATTTGTTTGAAAAACCTGCTGAAGTTGCTCAAGAAACTATTAAAAGAGGCTATAGTTCTTATCGTAGTTTTCAGAGAGGACTTACTCCTTTGATGCGAATTAGTGATATTGTTGCCGCCCAATGTTTTATTGATGCGGGAGCAGATGTTAATGCGCAGGATAGTGTTGGGTTTACTCCTTTATTCTGGGCATATAAAAATGGTAATTATAATGTAGCAAAATTACTTATTTCACACGGTGCACATTTAATGATAGAGGAAGGCGAAAAACGGAAATGGCTACAACAGATGGCGATGATTATTGCATTACATCATGCAAATATAGATTTTTTTAATTATTTTTTAAAAGAAGAAAAAATTGATATTAATATGCAATTGGAAAGATCTGAGAGAACTGTTCTCCATCAAATTGTAACAGACAATTTTTTTAATTGGGCACAACAGAGGCGACCAGATTCTTTTACTTGGTCAGATGAGAATGAACGGCAAAGGCAAGCGAGCAATTTGAATAAAAAAGATCTGGTTGTGTTTTTACTTTGTCAAGGTGCTGATCCTAAAATAAAAGATAAGGGAGGAAGACAGCCATTTGAGTATGCACGGGATAAAGAAATAAAAGATATACTAAAAAAAGAAGAATCAACAAGAAAACTTATTATAGAAAATAAATGTAATAATGAAAATCCGGTCAATTTTTTAAGAAATCGTGAATTAACCGGAGGTCATGGTCATAAGTTATTGGGTTATAAATAATCATAATGATAACGTATTGTTTTTTTGGTTAATCGGTAATGAGCCAAGAGTTGTTAATAACTCATGAGGGCGCAGTGTTTCATTGCTTGTGATAAAATCATTTATATTCCACCATTTTATATCAACAACTATCTTTTTTTCTGCTTCTTCTAAATAAGCGGTACTCAATTGATTGTTTTTGGTGTGCGCAACAAAAATATATTCTTTAAATTGTGTTAGTACACCATGTATGGTGCCCATTGATTCAAAATAATATTTATGTGGTGTAATAAACTGAGCATTTGTAATGCCAGTTTCTTCATACAATTCTCGTTGCGCTGTTTGCAATGGGGTTTCATTATCTTCAATTTTTCCGCCAGGAGTTAACCAGAACGTTGCATGGGGTAATTTGAATTTGAGTAAAAGTATTTGATTGTTTTCATTGAATAAGAGAGCTCGTGCTGCAAAGCGTTCATTGATAATTTTTTTATACATGATATTTATTTTTTCGTTGAAGATTTCTTTATTTCAGTTTCTGACATAAAAATACCGATTTTTTGAAATTTATGTATTTTGTTTGCATCTTTGTGTGCATCTAAGCTATGGAATACCTTTAATAATGCTTTTTTATCATAGAATTCAGTAACAACTTCAACTATTGTTGAATTTAGTTCTCCGTGCCATGTGGAACATTCATCAATTGAGTTAGGTTTTTGGTTGAGAGGATTGCTGCTTGAGTGATTTTTTTTTAAAATGGCAGTGACGTTGATCATCCGAAAAACTTCACCTGATAATGTTGAATTATCACCTTCATTACAAAAATGTCTAATGGTGAAAGGGTTATACTCTATGGGAGATTTTTTTGTCTTAATTTTAAATGTATGTACATTGATTTTTTTTTCAAATACAAAAACATTTTCTTTTTCAACTGCGGTAGAAAGCATGAGTAGGTCTATAGATCCGATATGGTTATTTTTTTTTTTCTTTTCCATACATGAATTATTGATATTTATTAATAAAACAACTTTCATTAAAACTATAAAGAAAAAAGAGGAGGTAATTTTCATTGAAAGCTGTCCCCCTGTATGGAATAATACATTGTGTATTAGAATACAATGTATTGTGATGCAAAGCAAAAGAGTAGACGTATTATTTTAAGTAATTTGTTGCATATATTTATGTACTCTATTAAGAGTTTTCATCAGGGCTTTTTTATTATAGAAAGCAGCCGTTACTATTACTTCATCAGAGTTTTTTATTTTGTACTGTGTGCATTCATCAACCGCATGAGGGGATTGGTTTAAACTGTTTTTGATGGGAAGATCCTTATTGTGTATGGCAATTTTATTAATCATTTCAAATACTTGGTCAGAAAGTGCTGAATTTTCATATCTTTGGCAATGATGAGTAATATAATAGGGGTTATTAATTGAGATATATTCACTTGGTGTTGAGTCGGTGAATTTTTCTATTGTAAATTGATGGTTGTTAATAGTGTGTTTAATAGCTTGATAGCCTTGTTGCAGCATAGAACGTGCAATCATGAGAGTATCTATGGTGCCAATATTATTATTTTCCATGCAGGTAATATTCATGTTTATTACTATGATAATGCTCGTTAAAATTATAGAGAAAAGTGATGTATGCTTCACGGTAAATCCCTTTTTTTATAATGATAACGTTATTACTATTTATTTTCATATTCATGCATTTTTTTATTGAGAGCATTGAGTACTTTAATGAGCTCTTTTTTATCATAAAAAAATGTAGTTATTATTATGCTGTTTGAGTTCTTTATTTGCTTCCATTGCATGTATTCATCACTTGTATTATGTTCGTTATGTTGATTTTTGATTTCGAGATCAATTTTATTAAATATTCGTTTTGACAGTACGGAATTATCATCTCTTGAACAATAACATCTGATACGATAGGGGTTAGGCATTGTTATAATGTGAGAGGGTGCTGTGTCTGTTGATCTCGATATTTTAAAACGATGATTGCGAATGTCAGCTCTTATTGGTTTATATCCGTTTTTTACTAGAGCGTGTGCAATCATGAGAGTGTCCATGGAGCCAATCTTTTTATTATTTTCCATGCATACCACATATTTATTCAGTAATATCACAGTGATTGTTACAATGGTAAAAAACAGGGATATATTTTTCATAATGTATCCTTTTTATCAATGTACTGACCAACCATTCTTTTCTTTAAGTGCACGGTATTGTATTTTTGCTTGTTCAGGATCAAAATTTTTGACGCGTTCGTCGCAGCCAGAAAAACGAATGCCATAAAAAATGATATTTCGTTTTGTTAGTGCTTCTTCAACAGAAAGGAGATATTTCATTTTATCGTCAACAAAAATAACTTTTTCTGGATGATAATTCATAATGTCAAAAAAGAATGCCAACGCTTCTCCTTTATCATTATTGCCACCAAATAAAATACCTTGCTTGTAAAAACATGGGTGATGCATTGGAAGAACTAAATCATGGTGATCAACTGTTGGTATAAAAAAATGAATATTGATTTGATTGAGTTGATCGAGTGTTCTTTCTGCAATAAAAAGACTGCGGGTTGAAAGTGCCATTACGGCAATACCGTTATCAATGAGATATTGAATAAGTTCAGGTGTTGTGCTTTCAATAAGCTCTAAGGGAATATTAAATTGAGCATAAAATGTCGCTGGCAGTGCATAATATATAGAAGTGATATAATCATTGCCGAATGACATTTTTTTGTTGACTTCATGGCAAAACCATTCATCGCTGCCGAATTCTTCTATGGGATGTGCAAGAGTATTATCAATATCAAAAATAACGAGTGTATGTGGTGTAGGGTTACAATCGAGTACACTGTTAAGGGTATCGCTCTCAAAAATTTGTGCATTACTAATGGTGCATACAAGTAAAGATAAAATAGCAATTATATTTTTACTTATCATATCTTTACCTCCTCAATTTCTAGTTTATCGCTATTAATATGATTCTGTTTAAGATATGCAAGAGCGTCCGCACGTGTTTTGACAAGATGTGGCGTATGTTTTTGTGCGGTATGGAGCATGCTGATGAGTGCAATGCAGTCACGCAGTTGGTTATCATTTTGTAACATTTCTTTTGCGCGATCATAGCGTCTATTGCCATGCTTTTTTTTGGGAGGTTCTTTTTTTTCATCTTTGTCTTTAACCAGTGGCGTACCATCTTTAGCAACTTTTATGTAATTATCGAGCGTTTCTTCGCGACCATAATTTTTGATAAACCATTGCATTTGTTCTGTTGGTGGTGTGGTGCGTTCAATCATAAAATCTGGTTCAATGCCAGTGCCTTGAATGGTGGTGTTGTCGGGTAAAAAGTAAAGACAGGTTGTTATTTTGAGTGCACAGTTATTACTTATGGGAACAAGTTCTTGCACTGAGCCTTTACCAAATGTTTTGGTACCAACTAAAAACACAAGATAGTTATTTGTTGTATCAGAGTTGATTTTGAGGCATCCTGCAAGAATTTCTCCTGCTGAGGCGGTATAGTTATTGATAAGAATAAAAATTGGCATGGTATTTTTTGCAACAGGATTTCTTGTGGTAACGTAGCGTTCTATTTCTTTGCCATGTTTATCTTTGGTGAGTGTTACAAGGCTGTTTTTCTTTAAAAATAGTCCCGCGATATCAATTGCTGCATTAAGGAGCCCGCCAGAATTATTACGTAAATCAAGAATGAGCCCTTTATGAGGTTGCTTTTGTGATTTTTTGAGTAATGTTTCAATCTGCTTAACGGCAGCATCGGTAAACATGCTGAGCGATAGATAATAAATATCATGACTTTTTA
>Ga0111538_10008869_pt1 | contig 13461 bp, 9 predicted proteins | sample SoiMethybrSBSTD1_FD_79669 | JGI IMG/M metagenome (GOLD analysis project Ga0111538, IMG submission 79669) | Bulk soil microbial communities from a Populus tree surrounding site in Tennessee, USA - Soil MetaG P. TD hybrid SBSTD1 (version 2)... | ecosystem: Environmental > Terrestrial > Soil > Tree...
TAGCCGGCTTCGTAGACCGTGTCGAGGATCGAGCCCCCCTGTTTCAGGAGAGTCGTCGCATACCGGGCGCGTTCAATTTGCCGAACCGTGCGGTGGGTGATTCCGGTTGCGCGCAGGAAGTGACGCTGTGTGGATCGGATCGGCAGGCGTCCAGGGTGACTCCCTAACGCGGCCTCGACACCGGCGTCGCGTACGACGATGCCCTTCCGTACAAGGCGGGCAACGAAGGTCTCAGCATTCTCGAAATCGGGGTACTGCCACGCGGAGCCATTCAGCCAGAACGACCGACTCGCGGCGCCAGGCAGCGTCACGTCGTGTCGATCCTTGAGATCGCCGGGGGGGAACCCTGTCATGAACGTCCCCAGCGTGAAGCGGATGCCAAGCCACTCACCCTCCGCGGGGCAGACGGCCCGCGTCGCCTTTGTCTCGGGCCCGCGCACGGTGAGGAAAATCCGGCCCTTGTGCCGCGTCACGGCCATCTCGCAATGGCACGCCGCGACGGACAGAAACACGCCCGCCGAATGGCTTTGGCTGCGCCAGACCCGCTGCACGAATGGCGAATCCGAAGATCTGTCGTTGAAAGTCAGAAACATCGCGGCCACGCCGAACGGCCCGACGAGTGACATTCGACCCCACGTCGGCTGACAGTACCGATCATAGACTGGCTGCCCGGGGCTGCGGTTGAGGACCCGACCGATAACCAATACGCCGACGCACTTTCGGTGCGATTCCACTGGTTTCTGCCAGAAGCCCTCGCCACGAACCGAGAGTCGCTCATCGTCCTCAGCTTGCCAATCGCGTCAGCTCGAAGAGGGGACGCCAGATCAACTGCACATGTGTCTGGGTCTTGCAACCTGCTCGTCGTGGTATGTTCCGCCCGTGGGAAACGTAGAACCGGCCGCGCAGGCGGTGGTTCGCGTCAGGCTTTCGAAATCGGTAACGGTGTTTCTGGTCGGAAACATCGAGCCAACGATGGAGTGGTACAAGCGGCTTGGGTTCGAGCCTGAATACTATCCACCAGGTTTCGCGATCCTCCGGCGCGATGACATTGAAATATTTCTGCAACAGCAGCCAGGCTATGTGTCGCCGGACGATCCCGGGCGGCGCGAGCGCCACGCTTGGAACGTTTACATCATGACGGACAACGTGAAAGCGTTGTACGACGAGTACTCGGGGTTGCCGGGATTGAAGATATCGCGGCAGCTCTCCCCCCAGGACTACGGGATGATCGAGTTCGACGTAATGGATCTGAACGGACACCGGCTGGTGTTCGCACAGCCGATGCGGGCAAAGTAGTTCGCGGCGCGGCAGATCGCCAGGTTGGCGTTCATCGCGAGCGCCTCGGTATCGATGGATGCCAGCCAATCCTCAAATGACCCCGGGGCCCCACGCGAACGGAACCGCCGCATCTTCGGAACGGAAATACCTCTTCATCCGCATTCAGGGCGTCAAGCGCCTCGAAGCTCAGATTACCGAACGGGGCTGTCGCCATCTGGGACATGTCGGCGCGGGTACTTCGCGAGTGGCATGCCCCGGGCGATGATGGCACGTCCATCAGGTCTTGCCCCGCGTTTGTTTGACGAGAAGTCCTTGCGGGAGCAAAACAGGCGTTGAATAAATGGCCGGCGCGACATCCGGTGCCGTCTCATATAGGCCGACGACAGTGCGATGATCGAACGTCTGCCGAAATCGCCAATCGCGGTCAGCACGGAGTTCGATTCCGGTTCTTCTATGGAGGCCACTCGCCGCAGCAAGCCGCGCGTCCTGTTGCTGGTGGACCGGCCGAACTGGGCCTACGACACGGTGGCAAAGGCCATCCGGAAGCGGCTGCAGGATGAATTCGAAATCGAGATTGCCTACGTTTGGGACAACCCGGACCTCAACGTCTGGCCGTTCGACCTGGTTTACGTGTTCTTCTGGGGCGAGACGTATCATCAATCTTTCGTGCGTGACCCGCGCAGAGTGATCAAGGGAATCAGTTCGCACCGATGGGCAAACGAGGATCAGTACGGCCGGCTCAGCGCAGCCGAGGCCGCCGAACGGTATCTTGCCGACGCGGCGACCCTGACCGCCACGTCCCGCCGGTTGCAACGCATCTTCTCCGAGGTGCGGCCCGTCCTTCACACCCCGAACGGTTTTGATCCCGACCATTTCCATGCGTACCCCCGACCGGCGGGAAAGGTACGGATTGGATGGGCGGGAAACGAAATGGATCCATGCAAGGGCGTTGCGGACATTCTTCGTCCCGCCGCCGGCAGGGACTTCGACCTCCACATCGCCGGCGGCAGCCTGGACCAGCGCCAGATGCTGGAGTTCTACAATTCCATCGACGTCCTGTGCGTGGCCTCCACGGCCGAAGGCGAACCTCTGACGCTTGTGGAAGGACTCGCGTGCGGGTGCTTCCCCGTGGTGGTCGATGTCGGCATCGTGCCGGAATTGGTGCGGCACAACGTCAATGGGCTGGTGGTCGAGCGATCGGTGGCCGCCTTTCGCGGCGCGTTTCAGTGGTGCGCCGTGAATGTCGAGCGCGTGCGCCGGACCGGCCTGGACAACGCCCGCGAGATGCTTGCTTCGAGGACGTGGGACACAGCGGCTGAATTGCGGCGGGCGGCACTGCGTCAAGCGTTGTACCCAACTGCCGCGCGCATTTGATCGCTCACGAGCGGGTGGCGGCGAGGCAAGCCGGGAGGGATACGCCCTGACGCTCTATCTGTTACCCCCGGGCACACGAGCTGGCGCACTCGAAGGGAAATCTGACGATGCCAACCATATATGTCTGACGATGATGCCAAGCTGTCCTGGCGCGTGCTGGAGCCCTCCGAACGCGTGTCCGAAGTCCTGTTCGGTTTGATCATGGTGCTCACCTTCACCGGCTCGCTCAGCGTGGCGGATGCCGGACGCGATGATGTCCGCGCCATGCTCATCGGCGCACTGGGCTGCAACCTGGCGTGGGGCATCATCGACGGGATGCTGTATCTCATGGGTTGCATGAGTGAACAGGGCCGCGGCGTCCGTGCGTGGCGAGCCTTGCGGAAGGCTGCGTCCCACGCGGAGGCGCACCGCGTCATTGCTGGCGCGCTGCCAGCGATGGTGGCAGCCGCCCTCAGCTCCGCGGAGTTTGAATCCGTGCGGCAGAAGCTGCTCAGCGTGTCCGAACCGCCGGCGCGCCCGCGCCTGGGCCAGGCCGAATGGCTGGGTGCTCTGGCAGTGGCGGCGTGGGTCATCGTCATCACGTTCCCGGTGACCGTACCGTTCATCTTCATGGAGAACGTTGCCCGAGCGATGCGCGTGTCGAACACCATCGCGGTTGTCCTGCTCTTTGTGGCCGGCTGGGCCTTCGGTCGCGTCACGGAGTACCACCCGTGGCTGACCGGTGTCGCCATGGTGTGTCTGGGAGTGGCCCTCGTGGGCCTCACGATCGCGCTCGGAGGGTAGCAGCCGTGCGCTCGTTCTCCATCATGCTCATCGCGCTGGTGCTGTGCGTGGGTCACGCATCCGGCCAAACCCCGACGAACCCCCCTTCGACCGCCAGTTCCGCGCCGGCGATCACTGAAGACGCGGCGCGCTCTTGGTCCTACTCTGCGACGGTGTACTCGTATCTATTGCCAGGCGAGGCCAACTACGGTCAACCGACGATGACGGCCGACCGCGGCTGGGTGCATCTCGAAGGGCGGTACAACTACGAGAACCTGGACACCGGTTCGGCCTGGGTCGGCTATAACGTCAGCGGTGGCCATACGCTGGCGTGGGAGGTCACTCCCATGATCGGCGGCGTGTTCGGCGGCACTGATGGCATCGCGCCCGGCTGCAAGGCATCGCTGGGTTGGTGGAAGCTGGAGCTGTACAGCGAGGGCGAGTACGTGTTCGACGTAAGCGGTTCCTCGGACAGCTTCTTCTACAACTGGTCGGAACTGACGATCGCGCCGGTGAGCTGGTTTCGGGCAGGCATGGTGACACAGCGCACGCGTGTCTATGAAACCGATCGTGACATTCAGCGTGGATTCCTCGTCGGCTTCTCGTACAAGGCGCTGAGCGTCACGACGTACGTGTTCAACCCGGATGACAGTAAACCGACCATGGTGCTCGGGGCCGGCGTCACATTTTGACGACGGTGGTTGCGCGCGACCCATGAAGTTCCGCAACGATTTCGCTGCCTCCCATGGAACGTTGTCGAGCCGCCGAAGGTCAGAGTCGAGCCTTGCAGTCGTGCTGTCCTGCGACCATACTGCTGCCGACGTAGGAAATCGTGCGCCTCGAACGATCGGGCGGGTAGGCCAGTAAGAGGAGGGACGAGATGGCGAGACGATTTCTCGGGGTGATCGCGCTGGCGACGGTGTTCCTGGCCGCGATCGTGCTGCTCAAGCTGGCGCCGGTTCCTGTGGGCGGCCAGGCCTCGAAGCCTGCGGCCACGGCGGTCAAGGGCCCGGCGCCCAAGACCCCGTGGGGCGAGCCAGATCTGCAGGGCATCTGGACCGACATTTATGAGACGCCTTTACAACGGTCCCCCCTGCATGCCGGGAAAGAGTTCTTCACCGACGAGGAGAGGGCCGCGTTGGATGCGCAGCGAGCGGCGATTGACCTTCGACCTCGCCAGCAGAAGGGAACCGAACGCGATGTTGCTGGCGCATACAACGCAGTGTTCATGTCGGTGAGACCTACGGGCCGGCGCACGTCGCTCGTCGTAGATCCACCGGACGGCAGGATTCCTCCCGTCACCCCGGAGGTCCAGAAGGCGGTGGACGCAGAGCGAGAATACCGGCTTGCGCTCCTCCAAGCCACAACGACCTGCAAGAACCAGGACCCAGGCTGTCGCGGCGGACGGTACGGGCCACCGTCACCGAGGCGAGCGGAGCAACCTCCTCGCTACAGCACCGGCAACATCAATCGTGTCGACAATCCTGAGGACCGCAGTATGTCGGAGCGCTGCATGGCCGCCGTGCTGCCCGATTTTGGTGGATTCCGTCGGATTGTGCAGTCTCCAGGAACCGTCGCGATTTTCTATGATGTTGGCCAGGGGCAAGGATGGCAGCGAAACATCCCTGTGAACGGGAGTCCGCATCTCCCAGGCCACATTCGTCTACGGTTTGGGGACTCGCGTGGCCGCTGGGAAGGCGAGACGCTGTTCGTCGACGTCACCAATTTCAGTCCCAAGTCGGATTTCATGGGATCGCGCGAGAACCGGCATGTGATCGAACGTTGGACGCGCACCGGCCCGAACACGCTCGAGTACGCCGTCACGGTGGACGATGCGAAGACATGGACGAAACCGTGGTCCGTCAAGCAGGAATATACCAGGCAAGACGAACAGGCGAACCGGATCTATTACGAGCCGCGGTGTCACGAGGGGAATTACGGTTTGGCGGCGGTGCTCGCCGGAGGACGCGTTGCGGATAAGGCGTTCGCCGAGGGACAAGGCCCGAATCCTGCCGCCATAGACAACGCCACAGGTATGCAAGCTCCTGACGAGAGTGCTGATCCTTTGACGCGCTGACACAGGTGAGGAAAGACCACGACGCGCTGTCTGAGAACATCTGGTTCTCCGTGAGTGAGACACCCCACATCGACCAGCGCACGCGTGGCCACGTTCACGTAGAAGACGACACAGCCATCGAGTTGGCGGGCAACATCGCCGAGACCGCCTCCCTGACACGCCGCCGCAACCACCTGGGTAGGCGTGCGCGAACGTCCGTTACGACTGGCTGTGCGTGCGGAATACGAGGAACCCTCCGACAGTCACCCAGGCCGTGAGCAGGCCCACGACGATCCAGAAACCAATGGCGCGGCGGCGTCGGAAACGGACGTACGCGTTGCCCTTGCCCTATGGATGAGTCTCGAGCAAGAACATTGCCGCCCTCGGCTGCACGTTCGCGCTCACGATGTGAAACCAGAAAGCGACCTGGCGAGTCGCGCGCCCGTCACATCCCTTTTCTATACTCGCGCCTCCGTCGCGCCCCAGTTCCGCTGCCGACCGCCGCTGGCGGCCGGGCGCAGGCTCGACAACGGTTTGACCGGCTCGATATTCGGCGGGCGTGGTTCGGTGCTCGGTCTGACGGCTGCCAGTTTCGAGGACGAGGATCGCGTCAAGAGCGCGTTGGTGCGGTGATGGCGTCTCTGACGATCCCGGGCTGGTCGAGGACGGACTCGCGTGCACCGGCACTGTCGATCGCGACCTGAGACGCACGTCATGTGGAGAACGGCCCATGCCGGAGCTTGCTGAACGATTTCTCCATACCCGCATCGCTCGCTCCGTCGAGGCGATCCGGCGGTCGTTCGTGGACAACCTGTTCTATATCACCGGTGCCACCCTTGCGAGCGCCAAGACGCTCGACCATTACACGGCGCTTGCGTACACGATTCGCGATCGGATGCTGGCGCGAATGGTGGCCTCCGGCGAGCTGTACAAGAGCCAGGGCGCGAAGACCGTGGCCTATCTCTCGGCCGAATTCCTGGTCGGCCCGCATCTGGCCAACAACATTCTCAACCTCAAACTAGGGGAGAAGGTTCGCGAGGCCGTCTCGGCGCTCGGACTGGATCTGGACGCCATTCTTGAAGCGGAAGAGGAACCGGGTCTCGGCAACGGCGGACTTGGACGTCTGGCCGCCTGCTACATGGACTCACTCGCGACGCTCGAGATTCCAGCCATCGGCTACGGCATCCGCTACGAGTACGGCATCTTCGAGCAGCGTATCAGGGACGGCTGGCAGGTGGAAGTGGCCGACGCGTGGCTGCGCGACGGCAATCCGTGGGAGCTTCCGAGGCAACGGCGTTATCCGGTGCGGTTTGGGGGGCACGTCGAGCACCATCGGGACGAGGACAACCGCCAGCGCGTCCGCTGGGTGCCGGAGTCCACGGTGTACGGTCGCGCATACGACACGCCGATTCTGGGATACGGCGTGTTCAACGTGAATCGCCTGCGGCTGTGGAAATCGGAGGCGCGGGAGTCCTTCGACCTGCAAGCGTTCAACGAAGGGGACTACTACGGCGCTGTTGACGATATGGTCGTCGCGGAGAACATCAGCAAGGTGCTGTATCCCAACGACGAACCAGCGGCGGGCAAGGCCCTCCGGCTGCGACAGCAGTATTTCTTCGTGTCCTGCTCGCTCCAGGACATGATCCGAATCACGTTGCGCGACAAGGGCAGCCCTGCGCACTTTCCGGAGCGCTTCGTCGTGCAGCTCAACGACACGCATCCGGCGATCGCGATCGCCGAGTTCATGCGCCTGCTCGTCGACGAGCACGCGATGGACTGGGACGATGCCTGGGCGCTGACGCAACGCAGCTTCGCTTACACCAACCACACTCTGATGCCCGAGGCGCTCGAAACATGGCCCGTCGCTCTGTTCGAACGGCTCCTGCCGCGGCACATGGAGATCGTCTACGAGATCAACGCGCGCTTCCTGGACGAGGTGCGCGTGCGTTTCATCCACGATGACGCACGAATCGGCCGCATGTCGCTCATCGAGGACGGCGCGCGCGACGGCACCCGGCGCGTACGGATGGCTAACCTGGCCTGTGTCGGGAGCACGGCCATCAATGGCGTTGCGGAACTCCACACCGACCTGCTCAAGCACACGGTGCTCAAGGACTTCCACGACATGTGGCCGGAGAAGTTCCGGAACAAGACCAATGGCGTGACACCGCGTCGTTTCATCGCGCTCGCCAATCCTCCCCTGGCTGGCCTCCTCGAGGAGACCATTGGCAGCGACTGGCTGCGGCATCTCGAGCGGCTCACCGCGTTGGAGGCACTCGCCCCGGACGGCGCCTTCAGAGAGCGCTGGCGCGGGATCAAGCGCCTCGCCAAGGAGCGCCTCGCCGGGTACATTCGCAGCATCGGTGGAATCCCCGTGGATCCAGACGCGCTGTTCGACATCCAGGTGAAGCGCTTCCACGAATACAAGCGCCAGCATCTCAACGTGCTGCACATCGTCCATCTCTATCGCTGCCTCAAGGAGAACCCTTCGCTGGACATCACGCCGCGCGCGTTCGTCTTTGGCGGCAAGGCCGCGCCGGGCTATCACATGGCGAAACTGATCATCAAACTGATCAACTCGGTCGCCGACATCGTCAATCGGGACCCGGCCGTCAACGAGCGGCTCAGGGTGGTGTTCGTGCCGGACTTCAACGTCAAGGTCAGCCAGCGCATCTACCCCGCCGCGGATCTGTCAGAGCAGATTTCCATGGCAGGCAAGGAGGCCTCCGGCACCGGGAACATGAAGTTCATGATGAACGGCGCATTGACCATCGGCACGCTCGACGGCGCCAACGTCGAGATTCGCGACGCGGTTGGCGAAAAGAACTTCTTCCTCTTCGGCAAGACCGTGCGCGAGGTCGAGGCGACCCTGGCGGCTGGCTACCGTCCCAAGGACGTGTACGAGGAAGACGAAGATCTGCGACGGGCCATCGATCTCGTCAACTCGGGTCTCTTTTCTCACGGCGACGCAAGTGTGTTCCGGCCGCTGACGGACAACCTCCTCGGGGCAGATCCCTTCCTCGTCTGCGCCGACTTCCGCGACTACATCGAGTGTCAGGCACGCGCCGCCCTCACGTACAGGGACCGCGAGCAGTGGTCGCGGATGTCGATCGTCAACGTGTCGCGATGCGGCCGATTTTCATCAGACCGTGCAATCCGCGAATACTGCGAGGACATCTGGCGCGTCTCGCAGTTGCCCGTGGAGTCCGGAGGGTAGGTCGATGTCGTCGCAGCTCGTCCCGACAGTCGCGGCTCGGTCGATCTCGGGTGGATCAACTAACGCGCGGCGCCAATGCTCGGATCACGGCTGCCACCCGCCACCAAGCGAGCGATAAATCTGCACTAACGACTGAAGCTCGCGGAGCTGTGCCTGAGCAAGCGCGAGTTGAGCATCAAAGAACCTCGTATCGCTATCCAATACTTCGAGGTAACTCGCTGCGCCACCCCTGTATCGCATGTTGGACAACCGGGTTGCATCTTCGGCAGCGGTCGTGAGCTGCTGTTGCTCGACTCTGACCTCCCGGCTCTTCCGATAGCTGACGAGTGCGTCGGCGACGTCCCGAAACGCCTGCTGCACCGTGCGCTGATAGACGAGAGTGGCCTCTTCCGTACGAGCTTCGGCAAACGCCACATTGTTTCGGATTCTGCCGCCCTCGAAGACAGGTTGCAGCGCACTGGCGCCGAAGGTCCACAGCCCGGCGGGGCCTGTGAACAGCCTGGCCAGAGCCGAGCTCTGATATCCACCGATGGCGGTCAATGAGATTCGCGGAAAGAAGTCTGCCTTGGCAACCCCGATTTGTGCGTTCGCTGCAACGAGCTGTTGCTCGGCCTCGAGGATGTCCGGGCGGCGTTCGAGGAGCGACGACGGGAGGCCGGGTGGAACCTCTGGCGGCTGTTGCTGGTCGACGAGCGGCCGCCCTCGCACGACGCCGTCAGGATTTCTTCCGACGAGGATGCTGATGAAGTTTTCCTGTTGTTCGATGCGGCTCTCGAGATCGGGGATCGTAGCGCTCGCACCGAAGACGAGTTGTTCGGCCTGCCGCACATCGAGCAAAGACGTCGCCCCGCCATCGGCAAGCACTTGTGTCAAGCGAAGGGAGTCTCTCCGGGAAGCAAGCGTCTGACGCGAGATCTCCAGTTCGAGGTCTTGTTCGCGCAACTGAAAATACGCCGTCGCGAGGTCGCTGACGAGCGAACTGATGACCTGACGCTGCGCCCATTCCTCCGAGAGAACACTTGCACGAGCCGATTCGGTGGCGCGGCGGAATCTGCCCCAGAAATCCAACTCCCAGGACGCCGACAGTCCGAGCTGTACCGGACTGGTCTCGACGGCGGGCCGGCCGGCAGCCGCCGGCTGACGATCGTTGAATACGGATGCAGACGCGTTGACCTCCGGCAATTGGTCCGCCCGCGCGATGCCGAGCAGGGCTCGCGCCTGCAGTATCCTCGCCGCGGCGATTCGCACGTCGTAGTTCTGCTGGAGCGCGGACTGGATGAGCGCGCGCAAGGCGTCATCCTGAAACACGTCCCACCACTTCTGATCGCCAAACGAGACGACGTCCGGCGTGACGGCCTGGTCTGAGGGCACGCCTCTGAACAGGGAGGGTTCGGCTGCAGCGGGCCTCTTGTAGTTCGGCCCCACCATGCAACCCGACGACATGGCTGCGAACAGAATGGCGGCGGACACGACGTTACGCGCGCGCATCTCAAGGCTCTCCAGGCGCCGGCAAGGGAGACGTCACGGGAGTTCCACTGCTGCCACGTCTCCACTCGCTGAGGCGCTCCACGGTCACGAACAGGACGGGGATGATGAAGACCGCAATCAGCGTGGCCGCCAGCATGCCTCCGATCACCGTCGTGCCCATGATCTGACGTGCGACCGACCCCGCTCCAGTTGCGGTCCAGAGCGGCACACATCCCAGGACGAACGCGAACGAGGTCATCAGGATCGGCCGTAAGCGCAGTCTCGCCGCCGCCAGTGCGGCGTCGATCAGCGGCTGACCGCGTTCGTACGCGTCCCTGGCGAACTCCACGATCAGGATCGCGTTCTTGGCCGTGAGCCCGATGAGCATGACCAGGCCGATTTGTGAGTAGACGTTGTTTTCGATCTGCACCATGAACGGCGGCAGGCTCAGGCCGAGCACCGCGCGACGCAGCCACAACACGAAAAAGGCGCCGAAAACAGCGACCGGGGTGCTCAACAACACGCTGAATGGCAGCGACCAACTTTCGTACAACGCGGCGAGCACCAGGAACACGACGAGCAGGGAGAATCCGAAGATGACGGATGGCGACACGCCTTGCTGCGCCTTCTTCTCCTGATACGAGATACCCGAGTAGTCGTACCCCATCTCTGGAGGCATCGTCTGGGTGAAAACCTCTTCGAGGGCAGCCATGGCCTGCGCGGAGCTGTATCCAGGCGCGGCACTGCCGATGATCTGGGCCGACCGGTATAGGTTGTAGCGCATGGTGAACTCGGGCCCGGACCGTGACTCGATTCTGGTCAGCGCGGACAGCGGCACCATCTCGCCGGTTCGATTGCGAACGTAGAACTGCCCCACGTTCTCGGCCCGATCGCGATACTCACCCTCGGCTTCGACATAGACCTGCCATTGGCGGCCGAACCGGTTGAAGTAGTTGATGAAGGAACCTCCCATGAATGCCTGAATCGTTCGATAGACATCCTTGATGTCGACACCCTGCTTCAGAACCTTCTCGCGATCGACGGCGATGAACTGCTGCGGGACGTTCGGCAAGAGCGTGGTGTTGACCGCGGCCAATTCCGGACGCTGGCGCGCGGCGGCGAGGAACGTGTTCGTGTTGCTGGCGAGAAACGCCACGTCACCGCCCGACCGATCCTCGAGAATGAACGTGAAACCACCGGATGTTCCGACACCTGGTATGGCCGGAGGCGAAAACGAGAACGCGATCCCCTGCCGGAGATCGGCGAGTTTCTGGTTCACGGTCTGGCGGATGAATTGATACTGCTCCTCCCGCTGCTGCCGCTCGCCCCATTCCTTCAGCGTCACGAAGAAGAAGGCGTTGTAGCTCGACCGCGTGAGGCTCAGGAGATTGAAACCGATGACGCTCGTCGTCGATTCGACGCCGGAAGTCCTTGCCAGCAGGTTCTCGATCTCTCGGGCGGTCGCTTCAGTTCGTTGCAGCGAGGCAGCGCTGGGGAGCTGCAGGTTCAAGAACATGTACCCCTGGTCCTCGTCGGGAAGAAAGCTCGACGGCAACCGCGTGCCGAAGAAGGCGGCGAGGGCGCCGCATACCAGCAGCAGGGCAAATGCAACGGCGGCTTTCCTGATCAGCACGCTCGCTCCACGCACATACCCGTCTGTGGCGCGCGCGAAGGCGCGATTGAACCAGTGGAACACGACGCGCAGCACGCCACCGTTCTTCCTTCGTGGCCGCAGCAGCAGCGCGGAAAGCGCCGGGCTCAACGTGAGCGCGTTGAAGGCAGACAGGATCACCGAGATCGCGATCGTCACCGCGAACTGCTGATACAGCCGCCCCGTGATCCCGGGAATGAATGCCGTCGGGATGAACACCGCAGAGAGCACCAGCGCAATACCGACGACGGGACCTGAGATCTCCTCCATCGCCTTGAGCGTCGCGTCCTTCGGTGACATCCCTTCGTCGATGTGGTGCTCGACCGCCTCGACTACCACGATGGCGTCGTCGACGACGAGGCCAACGGCCAGTACGAGGCCGAACAGCGAAAGCGTGTTGATGGAGAATCCGAGCAGCGGGAAGAAGACGAACGTTCCCAGGAGAGACACTGGCACCGCCAGCAGCGGAATCAGGGTGGCCCGCCAGCCTTGCAGGAACACGTAGACCACGATGATCACGAGGACGATGGCGAGCACCAGCGTCTCGACGATCTCCTTGATGCCCTCGGACACGGCCCGGGTCGTATCGAGTGCGATGGTGTAATCGATGCCGGGAGGAAGTCTTTGCTTCTGCTCGGCAAGAAGGGACTTGACCCCGTCGGCAGCCTGAACGGCGTTCGAGCCCGGCAGTTGATACACGGCGATGATGGCGCTCGGCTGTCCATTCAGCCGCCCGATCGCGGAGTAGTCCTGCGCTCCCAATTCCACGCGGGCGACGTCCTTGACTCGAACGATTCCGCCGTCGGGATCGGCGCGAACGACGATCTGCTCGAACTCCTCCGGGGAGGTCAGACGTCCCTGGGCCCTGACCGAGTAGGTGTATTCCTGTCCCTGAGGCGCCGGCTCGCCGCCGATCTGCCCGGCGGGATTGACGGAATTCTGCGACTGAATCGCGGCCACGATTTCGGGCACGGTGATGGCCAACCGGGCGAGTTGGTCGGGCCTGACCCACAGCCGCATCGCGTACCTGCCGGCGCCGAAGACTTGAACGCTGCCGACTCCTGGAACGCGCGTCAGTTGATCGTTGAGATTGATGTACGCGTAGTTGGCCAGGTACTTCCCATCGTAGGCGCCAGTGGGAGAAAAGAGGCTGATCAGCATCAGCGGCGCGGTCAGCGTCTTCTGCACCGTGACGCCGAAGTTCGTCACCTCGAGGGGAAGTTGCGATGCCGCCTGACTCTGTCGCAACTGCGTGAGAATCAGGTCGGTATTGGGATCCGTCCGCACATCGAAATCGACGATCAACCGCATTTCGCCGGTCGATGAGTTGACTGAGTACATGTAGTTCATGTTGTCCACGCCGCTCATCTGCTGCTCGATGGGCGTGGCAACGGATTGCTCAACTGTCTGTGCGTCTGCGCCTACATAGGTCGTCTGCACCTGCACTTCGGGAGGCGCGATCGAGGGAAACAGCGAGACGGGCAGCGCGACGATGGTGATCGCCCCGCCGATGACCGTCAGCAGCGAGATCACGATGGCGACGATCGGCCGGTTGATGAAGAATCTCGACACGTCAGCCTCCCACCTGCGGAGACTTTCCTTCGACGACTTTGACGACCGCGCCTTCTCGGACCTTCAACAGGCCCTCGACGATGA
>Ga0111538_10008870_pt1 | contig 13460 bp, 8 predicted proteins | sample SoiMethybrSBSTD1_FD_79669 | JGI IMG/M metagenome (GOLD analysis project Ga0111538, IMG submission 79669) | Bulk soil microbial communities from a Populus tree surrounding site in Tennessee, USA - Soil MetaG P. TD hybrid SBSTD1 (version 2)... | ecosystem: Environmental > Terrestrial > Soil > Tree...
AAACCGCCGAGATGAATAAGTTCCGTACTGCCGAGGCGATGTTGTATGAAGCCGGCGATCAGGATCAGGCAACTCGCGATCAGGCTGAAATTGAGCAACTGGAAAATCGCGCCCTGTATTCCCTGCATATTGAGTGTTGCGATGCCCACTATCACGAGGCCAACATGGCTGATACTGGCGTAGGCCAGCAGCCGTCGCAGATTGGTTTGCTGCATCGCAATCATTGCGGCGTAAATGAAAGTTATCGCGCCGAAGATGCCAAGCACCCAGGCATACTCCGTCGACGCCTCAGGTGTTAACGGCATGGCAAAGCGCAGCATGCCAAACGCTCCCAATTTCAGACCGATCAATAATGCAGTTAATTGGGTCGGCGCTTCCATGGCGGTGGTTGGTAGCCAGGTATGGAACGGCACTAGAGGAGCCTTGACTGCGAATCCGGCGAAAAGCAGCAGGAAAATCACGACCTGCAAGTCTCGCGGTACATGTGTCTGTAACAGTACCGGAAAACTGAACGACAAATCATGAGGAATGTCGCCGCCCAATTGGGTAGCATGATTAACCCCCAGCATGATGAGAGCAAACAACAGCGGCACACCGCTGAATAGCATGTACAGCATGTATTTCATCGCCGCACCCCGGCGCTCGGGGCCGCCGCCCCACAGGCCGATCAGAAAGAAGATGGGAGGCAATATCAATTCCCAGAACAAGAAAAACAGCATCAAGTCCAGCGCGACAAATACGCCCATCGTTGCGCCTTCCATTGCCATTAGGAGAGCAAAATGGAAACGGCTTAAATGTTGAACGGAGTTCCAGGATGCTGCAATGGTTACCAACGTCAGCAAAGCTGACATGGGTAAAAACAGGACGGAAATGCCGTCGATGCCGATGAGGAATTGAATATTGAGGCTGGGTATCCAGGCGTGCTGTTCCACCAACTGAAAGTCGCCACTGGTGGCATCAAACCGCTGCACCACGACCAAAGTCGCAATTAACTCAAGAGTTGCGACAACGAGAGCTATTTTTTTTGCCAGACCCACGTTGTGGGTGGCGCCAATGACGATAGCACCTAAAATCGGCAACGAAATTACCAGGCTTAATAGCGGAAAATTTGTTTCAATCATGTCCGCCATCTCTTGCAGTGCCGCCATCGCTGGACTTTACGCCCATGCCCTTAGGCTGTTTTCCTTCATGCTTGTAGTGGTGGTAATACGCGCTCATTCCGGTTGGGTCCCTCTCTATATAATTAAGCCAGGGCGCCGTGTTGAATCCGGTACCGATAAGCAGGGAGCAAATCGTGAGCGCGATCACTGGCTCCATCTTGATCATATAATGACCATTCCGAGACGGTTGTATGGCGCGCCGGGGCGTTGTCATGAATATTCGTTGAAAAGCCAACAGGAGGAAGGCGGCTGCCAGCACGTTGCCAACCAAAATTGCGATAGCAACTAGCCACCCATATTCCTCGATGGTGCCTTCAATCAGCAGATGGGCTGCGTCAAACCCCGGCGTGCCTGGCATGACCATCGTACTGAGCGCGCCAATGAAGAAAAGTAGTGCGACGCTGATGTTTGTATCAAAAAGACCGCCTAGGCGGGGGGTGAACGCGGTATGTGTACGTTCGTACACCAACCCGATGCTGAACAGCATCCCGGCGGAGGCCAAGCCCCAGGCCAGGGACAAGAAAATACCTCCGTTCAGCCCGTGCTCGTTGAAACAGAAAAGACCGATAATGATCATTCCTACATGGCTGATGACGGAAAAAGCCAACAAACGGCGAATATTGATCTGCATCAGTGCCAGCAAGGCGCCGTAAAAAATCGTAATCAAGCCGAGCGAAACCACGAATCCCGCCCACTGTTCAGCAACCTGGGTAAGTATCGGAAGGATAAACCGGGCCGTGGCATAAATCCCCAACTTTAAGCCCACAACGAAAATGCTGACGCTCGCCACGGAGCTTTGCTCTGCCAGGACCGGTAACCATCCATGGAAAGGAAATAAAGGCATACGAATGGCAAAACCGCAGAATAGAAGAATAAAGATCAGGGTCTCATTCTGTAACAAGGACTTATTTTGTTTTAACGTTGACCACTCGAAGCTCAGGTCATGCCCCGAAGCCATTAATCCGAAGCCAAGTAAAAGAAAACCGCCCAAGGTCATCAACAGCCCCCAACCCCAGTACTGGACCAGACGAGTGATTACCCAGCGCTTTCGCTGCCCGGTCCCACCGTAGATGGTTAATAAAATTACCGGCAGCAACTCCAGTAAGCTCCAGAACCAGAACTGGAGAGCATTCAGCGCGGAAAAGGCACCTATCAGGATCGCCTCGTATCCAAGCAGACAGGCAATGAATTTCCAGTCGAATGTTCGTCGGGTAATCGCCTTGTAAACCAGTAGTAGCAAAGCCAGGATTGCTGCCATTGGAATAAACAGAACATTCAGGCCGTCGACGCCAACGCTATAATAAGCAACCCCCAAAAAATTAGACTGCTCCGCCAGCTGAATTCCGCCTTTCTCCGGATCGAACACCGATAGCAGGTAAAAACTTAAACTTAGCGTTACCAACGTTGCGGCAAAGCCGAGGCTGATGGCAATATTCGTAGAACGCGTGAAGAGGACAGCCGACATCGCTACGAAAGGAACCAGGGTTAGCGTAGTCAGCAGTGGAAAGGCTATGGTTTCGGACCAGAAAGTAATATTGGTAACCATTAGAGCCTCAAAGCGCGACCAATATTATGGTCAGGACGAACAGCGCGAGATAGCCAGGGTTGAGCAGCAACTGTTCGATCTTGTTCGCCGCAAGTCCGAGGCGGTGACCGTACTTGATCAGGTCTTCGCCAACACCCCGTATTACCAAACGGTCCTCGAACCAATATAAAATCGCCGTGACCCGTTGAGTAAGATTCCCTGCAAAGCCGGTGCCGCGCGCGAATTCCCCGTCTTGGTTATCCTGCTTCGGGACGGCGGCGACGCCAGCAGTCTGGTTCAGTGGCGCCGTGCTTCCCAGAACGCCCAACGCGCTGTACAAAGACTGTCGGGTTGCAGCTTTTCGTTTTTCGACTTGAGCTAGCGTAGAGATCGATCGACCGGACGGAAGAGGAATTCCCATGGCCCGATCAACGATATAGTCATCAAAATAGGCGAGATCGTGAGCAAGACGACGGATGGGCTTGACCAAAACCCAATCGGTAATCTGATCGACCCAGACGCGTTGTAGAGAAGCAACGTACATCCAGCGTACATCTGCGATAACGGGCGAAACAGGCTTTATGGGATTGCTGTGTATATTATGCATGAGCGATGGTGCAGTTAAGACCTGATAACCCCGTACTACGGCATGGGCGCAAAGGTGCCAGCGAGCCAGCTCCCACAAGCCTAACCCGCATTCGAAAAACATCAGGCCCAGCTGACCGGTAGTTGCGAAAAACAGAGAGCTCTTAACATCTGTCTGGGTGAGCCCCACGAAGAAACCGTATACTGCGGTTAGCAAACCCACGGCAGCCACTATGAGCATTACCACCGGTGCTCGCTCAAAAAGGGGTTGCAGCAGAAGAATGAGATACACCCCGGCATGTATCATAACTGCGCCGTAGAACCCAGCGCTGGATGGTGTTGGCCCCTCCGCTGCTCGGGCCAGCCAGGGGGCAAATGGCAGCTGCGCCGACTTTGCAAATGCAGCTACCGAGAAGCATAGCGCAATCGCGCTGGCCTGCCCGGTCGATAGCTGAGCTGATAGCGAATTGAGCTGTGACCAGTCCAGGCTATTCGTCCAGGCGTAACTCAGGCCGATGCCAAGCATAAAGGCGGCATCGCCGATGCGATTCGTGACAAATACACGCGTCGCATTAAAGGCGGCAACGGGACGATCATAGGCGTAAGCTATCAATAAATAGGAGCAGACGCCGGCGATTTCCCACCCTGTAAAAGTGCCGACAATGTTTCCTGACAACACCAGCAACAGCATCGCTGATGCGAACAGGCTGAGAATAAAAAAGAAGCGGTGAAATCCCGCCTCCCTATGCATGTAATTAACCGAAAAACGGATAATGACGAATAGAAGGACGGCAAACAGCGCGGCCAGGGCGATACTGAAACCGCTAGTGATAAAACTGATCCGAATACTGAGGTCGGCACTGCTTAGCCATTGTCCTACTTCGAATGTGCCGGAACTCTTGCCAAGTAAATCGGCGATCAGCAAGGCTAAGGCCAGCAGGCACGAAAGCACGATGGCCGAGGTGGAAATAGCTGCCGTCGTATTCTCATCCGCTTCGCCATCGAGCGCACCTAATAGATGACCTACGCCGATAACGCCTGCAGCGAGCAGCGGAAGCAGCGGAATTAAAACAACTAGCACATCGATGGCCATTTCTTATGCCTCGAGCTGTTCTGGTTCCCTGATCAGAGCAGGGTCCAAGGGTAAAACCTTGCTACGGTAATACTCTGGCGAGTTTCTGCAAATCGGCAAAACGATTTCCTTGGCCTGCCACGGTACGAACCCGACGCCGCGCTCAAAAACAAATAGCTCGCCGCTGTCGGGATCTTTTGCGCTAAGCAGTATCCATCCTCCAGATATGAGTTCACGCAAGCTTTCCTGCCGGGCATAAATTTGTTCCAGTATCGGGGTTTTTGCCTCCACCAGAATCTGCAAACGTACCGCCTCATGAATTTCTATCATTTGACGCGGTAGGCCAGTGCGTAAATCGCTCGACGCGCCCTCCATCACGGCAAACATTCCGACGACGTTATGTGGAACTTTAGTTCCGCAACCAAAACGTTCGTTATTAACCGTAGAGAAGTAGTATTCAAGGTTAATGCCGGCCCCGACGGGGCCGACAGCGAGTAGAATGCCTTCGAGTATCTTGCCCTCCGGATCCTGGGTTGGATCATAGGAGATCAGGAACATGCGCCGATCGAAAAATACGCCTTGCGTTACCGATCTACGACCAACTAATGCGGAGGCGTTTGTCGCATGACCGAGTTCCGGTCTGGCCTGAGAAAAGTCGGTGGCGCGCTCTTCAATATGTTTTAACGCTTCCACCGGGGTTGGTTGGCGCGGTGCTGATGCCAGGCGGCGGCACCGTTCATGCGCGGACATCTGCTGTCCGTGTCGCAGCTCGGCAACCAGCTTGCGGAGTACGTCTTGCCGTTCAGCGGGCACCTGGGCAAGGTCATACCATATAATTTCTTCGTTGCAGGTATTATGTTCAGCGCCAATAAACCAGGTATCGGACGGAATTTCAATGCCTCGTTCGGCTATAAGTTTGCGTATTTCCGGTCGGTTGGCCATCGCTGCAAATACCCTTGCATTGGGTCCGCCGTGACGGCCACTGCACGCCCCGCAATCATATGCCGCTAAATGCGGATTGTTCTGGCTGATGGAACCATGCCCCATTAGTACCACCAGTTGAGAGAAGCCGTAGGTCAAACCTATATTGCGCAATAAACCGGCAATTCTGTCCGCCTGTTCCCGATCGGTAAACCCGAGCTTAGGCCGATCTGGGGTGGCGACAATTTTGTCGTCCGTGGAAGTAAACATCAGCTGGGTGTCCACCCCGGGCGCTATAATTTGGTGGAGATTTGAAAGCCATTTCTGCTGACGTTTCGGTAAAAGCGTTTTAGCCAGTAGCCCGACGAACGTAAGCGGGGCAATCGCATCGATAATGGGATGCGAGAGCACGAGGTTGCGGCGTATGCTCTGATGCACCACATTAGCTGTCCGCTGAGCCAATTTGCGCCCACTGTTGTGTCGCTGCAGAGCTTTTTCCCCGTAGGACCGAGGTATTTCCCTCACCTCATGGGCTGGCGTCACTACCACCGGGCATAACGGGGTAACCGTAGTGTCATCTAGGCCTTTGTAGTTCATCGGTACGCCAAAAAATCCGGCGGCCCCGAAGGTCTCAATCGCAGGGTTTAGTTCCTCCAGATGTCTGCGGAAACTTTCCTCGCGGTCATCTATGCAAAAAACGATTTGCGAATCGGGACGGGTATCGCGCTTACCCCAGGTTCCATGACCATGATTCGCACGTATCGCCTGGAAAATGCGTTCCCGATAATGGTGCTCGTATGCATATAACCAGACTTTGCCTCGTTTTGAAGGCGAAAATTGATCCAATAACGATAGCATCTCTAACAAATCTGATTTTTTCAGCGCCTCGACACATGCGGCGTTAAGCCCCAGGTGCTGGCACAAGCGAAATAATCGCCACCCGCTATCATAGATGGTGTGGTATGGAAGCTGTTCTTCAGCCAATGGACTTAACTGCCAAGTAAGAATCAGGTCGGCAAGTGCCTGCCAATCGGGACGAGCCCGCCGCTCTGAGCCGGCTAGAATTGTCAGAGACTCAGCCCGTTGAGCCAGATACTCCGGCAGGTTGCCTTGGCATAACCGGCTGCGCACCATGAATTCGGACAGGTTTTTATTAAAGTAATTTTGTAAACTGCCCAGCTTGGCGTCTACTCTCCAATTCTCGCGACAAACGTGGTTTAACCAGAGGCGGTCCAGCGTTAAGCGGATGGCCAGATAATCCGCCAGTCGAGGTTTTGCATCATCGACGGTATGGTAGCGCGGGTTGTGCTCGCGCCAATTGATGAGCCCTGCCCAGCCGGGCAACTCAAGAGCGAGGCGACGGAGGTATCCCTCCCATTTAGACTGGGGTATTTCCAGCCAGGTTAATTGGAGAATGATAGCGTCGATCGCATCCAAAGGCAGTTCCATCACCACTTCCTGCCACTCGGGCAAGTCCTGAAGGAACGGATCTACATCGTATTGTACAGTTTCCCGCCAAGCCCCATAAAGGCCGAGAAGGCTCCGGTCCGGTGTGTGCCATGCCGCTATTCCTTCGTCCATGCATGACGCACAAATTCTGATCAATTGCGGACGGATGGAGTCAAGAATGTCGATTCCGGTCAAAGCGGTTATGAAACCCCGTAAAGTAATCGTGTTCCCGAGCCTGTTGTTGAACCAATCGTCCAGCATTTTCCTTGACTGCTTTTGCATTTGCTGATGAACGGACATTCCATCGCCTTTTTCGCGGGCGCGTTCCAGCCACTCTTCGGCCTGCTCCATTGTCAAGTCGAGCAAATTCTCCGGATGCAGGCCTACCTGTTCCATATCGAGCTTGGTTAAAATGACTTCCCATAGTTTCCTGATAGCGTCAGCCGGCGCGAGGCCCGCTAGCAATCGATCACGCACCGGGCCAGGTACGTCTGCTTGTACTGCACCCAGCGCATCCAGTTCCTCGATTTGCCAATTCAACTGACTGGCGGCTATTGATTCAAAATCAAATAATAATGCGACCCGATAGAGTTCCCCGCGCCTGACGATCCTCTCATCTGCCTTGCAAACGATCTGTTCTGCCTGCAAATTCGGATCGTGTGCGAGCGCTGCGAAGATATCGCTATCATCGATACGGCCTTGCCGATAGAAATTACGGCTCTGTTGCTCGGGAAGATAGCCGTTGATACCCGTTAATGCTTCAACTGCATCCAGAGCTTCTTCAAACGGGAGATGCTGAAAGCCATGCAGCGTGTTGTGGTGCACAAAATTAAGCAGGGGCGCCTGCCCGGGCAGAACATGGTCCAGATGATGAAGTGAAGCAATGATTTGTTCGTGTAAGCTGGTTGCGTTGCCTTTACTTGCCAAAAGAGAATTTTGCATTGCTAAATCTCCGAAATTCGTAGCCTGACCAAGCTGTTCATTTGAGAGGTGGTGGCTGCGGACAGATCAACTAGTGACGCGGGCAAAAGGCCAAATAGCACGATCCCCGCGACCAGAATTCCAAGCGCAAGAAGCTCGGGGGCTCGCAAGTCTTCGATATCTTTCATCTGTGGCTTTACCGGACCGGTAAATAACAGACCAATGGTACGAATCGCGTAGGCTGTGCTGATTAGAATAGCCAAGCTGAAAAACACCATGACGGCGCCCCATTGCTGGAAGCCCCCGACTATCGTGTGAAGTTCTGCGACAGCCCCTACCGACCCAGGCATTCCCATCGCCGCCAGCAATGTAATGGTGGTAAAAAATGCAAATCTTGGCATCACCTGAACCAATGAACTGTAGTCCTGTATGTTGCGGGTATGGGTACGTTCGTAAAGCAGACCCACCACCAGGAATAACGCACCAGCTATCAGCCCATGCGCGCTCATCTGCAATACCGCACCAGTAAAACCCGTCTCGTTTAATGTCGAGATGCCCAATAAGACAATGCCCATGTGGCTGATCGAGGAGTAGGCGACCATGGCTTTGAGATCGCTTTGCCTCCAGGCAAGCAAACCACCGTATATCATTCCAAACAGCGCCAAAAATACGAGTACGGATTGCAACGCGTGAGCGGCAGCCGGAAGGATGATTACTACGCGAAGCAGGCCGTAAGCGCCCATCTTCAGCAAGATGCCGGATAGCAGGATGCTGACCGGGCTCGGCGCCTCAACATGAGCCAACGGCAACCAGCCATGAAGAGGAAAAATCGGCATTTTGACGCCGAAGCCGATCAGGAACCCGAGAAATGCCCATATCTGCTGCTCTTTAGGCATACTTTCCGAGACATGACCCATTGCGCTCATAAGCGATACATGTTCAGGAACATACTGGTAAACCGCAATCAGGCTGACCAGCATGAAAATCGACCCACCCATGGTGTAAAGGACAAAATTAAGGCTCGCGGTCTGACGTCGCTGCCCTCCCCACCGGTCTATCAAAAAAAACATCGGAATCAATGTCGCTTCCCAAAAAATATAGAAGAGAGACCAATCTTGGGAAAGAAACACGCCGAGCATGCCGAACTCTGTCAGCAATATGCTGATGTGATAGCCTTTGACCCCTTTGGTAATGCTGGAGGAGGCGAGCAGTGCTATGAGAGTGAGCAGGGCGGCTAATGCCACCATTGGCAGGGACAACCCATCAACGCCTAAAGCATAGGCGCTGCCAACCTTGGGGTTGATCGCGAAATACTCGCTGAACTGTAATCCCGCATCGTGCTGGTCGTAACTAAAAAGCAGATAGCAGGTAAGTAAAAGAGTAATTCCGGAAAAAAGCTTGCCGAGACTGCGAGTAAACTCTTGATCGCGGTCGGGGATTAGTGCCAACAGAAAAGCACCAATCGCTGGAGTCCAGAGAATTGCACTTAAAATCCCCATTTTCTATTGTTTTAATAACCCCGTTTATAGTCGTTTGTTCTTAGATGTTCTATCTAAAGAAGCAAAAGTTTTATTATTGTCAGCGATCCATGGGCGAAGCGCAACTTTTTTAACGTCTCCTTTTTTTAAAAAACTCACATATTAATTACAAATAACTCACAATTATTTGACCTTCAGGCCCTTATCGAACACGTGAGCTTAGGACCGTTTGCCTGAGATCTGTTAATAAACCTCACTGCGATTACCAGCAATAGGCTGTCAAATAGACGGTCAATACCAATACCGCGGGTTCGAGCGCTCAAGATCTTCGTTAAAGCACGTCGTTGTTTCCTCCTAGCCACAATTCCAAAGCAAGTATGCGGTATCTGAAACGTTGACACCGACCATTCCATATTTCGCGCAATCAACGCCTAGTCATAGGCCGTCGACAAAATAGCCTTAAGGGGGGCGAGGCGTAGATTTTCGCTCAGCTAAGTCAACTCAGGGCTAATACCCCTTTGATCAATAATGGCATGGATTCGGCATAAAATCCAACTAATATAAGATATTTTTTTTAACGCCATCGTTATCACAAATTAATCACAGATAAGAAAGGTTTTCTTGACAATCAAGCAATTAAGAAACCTATTAGGAGGGCCGAATGGGAAAATAAACAAGATAGAAATTGGAACTTTACCGTTATCCGTTGAAGTCTCGATAATGACAACGTACTTATCTCATCTGAGGTATCCCATCTTTGAACCGTTCGCCTACGTAATAGTGTTACGCGGGGCCAGGGCGTTGATTGTACGAGCCGCATGCTGGATTAAAATTCAGCACGCGCTTAGGGAACGACTCGAATTATCGCGTGGTCGCCCCCACGGGGTATTGTTAACGGTTCTTCAACGCGTGCCATAGGGGCCTCGGACTCCTCGCTGCGTTCCCCGAGGAATTTGTGCGCGCATCCTTCATCGAGTTGACGCCGGCGCGGACCTCCGTGCAAAAGTTGCAAATTTGGTCCACGGGCTGGTCGGTTCTGCGTCCTATCGTACCCTTCCGCGGAAAGTACAGTCCCGTTCAAGGCGATGAGCGTTGTCATCGCATACGAGAACTGCTTATCTAGCTGCCATTGAAACTCAGCATTAGAAAACGACTGAATCGAAGGCAGAAGAGCCACAACTGAGGTGCTTTCAGTTACCGGTCATATTTTTAATCAAAAATATTTGGTCACCTATTCCTGGGTTGCGCCAGAAATTAAGACTTTTTTAAAATATTTTTTTCGCAGTCCTCCGATTCACAAATTAATCACATATACAAAATATTTTCTTCACAGACAGTGTGCTAATTTTAAATTAACACGTAATTCAGACCGCGCTCATAGAAAAAATAGACCGGAGATGTATATAATATTTAGTATTAAAACAATAGCTTATAAAACTAAACCCTGATGTGTTGGATATATTGGAAGGACTTAATGGGAAATTAATTTTTAGAGCGGAGACGGAAGTTAGCGCTTTTAAAAAGGGACATGAAGCGTGATGTCTGCGAAGAGAAATTCAGTAGCGTTGCCGATTGGGTAATTAATTTTGTCCCGGCCGTCTATTTGCACGTGGTGCGGATATTTAAAAGGCATATATATGGGCTGAAACAGAAATTTTCGGCGCCGCGGTTTTTCGAGGTGTGGCGTGCCGTCGACATGAGGCGGTTGGGCAAGGAAGTAAATGAAAATGACGCGTATAGGGCATTACTCCAGTGTGTCTGATGGGACGGGGATTGAAATGCAAGTCACGTTGCGCATCGACGATCAGATAGCTCCGTTAAGTAGTGTAAAGAACTTTTTTTAGGGGATATGTAGATGAATCAACTCACCAGGATGAGGCCGGATTACAGGTACTGCAACACAGCGGATCTAACGGGCAAGTTGTTAGGACAACTAATAATCACAATAGGAGGATGACGCAATGGCCACCATACAACCTGTAGTGCTGTTCTTTGTTCTCGGAGTTTTGGCCGGAGTGATGAAATCCGACCTCAAGATCCCCGAGGCTTTATACAAGAGCCTGAGTATCTTCCTGTTGATTGCCATCGGCTTCAAGGGAGGGGTGTCGATGGCCAAGTACGAAATCATGGAGGTGCTGCCCATCGCCCTGTCGATGGTTGTGCTCGCGGCACTGGTGCCACTGACCGCGTATCCCATATTGAGAAAGCTCGGGAAATTCAGTCAGGCCGATGCCGGCGCTATCTCCGCCCATTATGGTTCGGTGAGCGCGGTGACTTTTGCCGTTGGCATCGCCTTCCTGGAGGGGATCAAGGAGTCGTCTGAAGGCTACATGGTCCTGATCATGGCGCTGATGGAGATACCGGCGTTGGTAACCGGCACCGTCTTGGCTCGGGCTGGAGCAAAGGGTACTACCCAGTGGGGGAAGCTGTTGCACGAGATCCTTACCGGCACCAGTATTTTCCTGATGGTGGGTGGGGTCATCGTCGGTTACTACGCTGGGATGGTAAAACTTGTGTCGCCGCTGGATAAGATGTTCATGGACCTGTTCATGGGCGTGCTCGCGCTGTTCCTGTTGGAAATGGGCTTGCTCGCATCAGCGCGGTTGCAGGTTATCAAGGCAAAAGGCCCATTCCTGATCGGGTTCGGCATACTGTTTCCATTGACAGCCGGGGCTTTTGGCGCCTTCCTCGGCGCTTCATTCGGTTTATCCCTGGGCGGCACGATGATGCTGGCTGTGCTATACGCCAGTTGCTCATACATTGCGGCTCCCGCAGCAATGCGCATCGCGGTACCGGAAGCGGATCCCGCGGTATCGATCGGTGCCTCTTTAGGCGTGACCTTCCCGTTTAACATCTTCGTCGGGGTGCCAATCTACTATGAAATGGCGAAGTTCTTTAAAGGGCTGTTGGCATAATATCGCAAGAAAAGATAGACCTACTATCATCGGTCAAATGGCATTAGTACAGGCTTTTCCCGGTAGTAGTAGGTTTCATTAAGTCACATCAATACCAAGTGCCGCGGTTATACGACAATCTTCACTTTCTAGGGGGAAACCATGGATTCCGCAATCGCAATGAAGAGAATGGAAATCGTAATCGATGAGGAAAAACTCGAAGAACTGATTGGCATATTGAATGATTTGGGCGTACGCGGATATACATTCATAAAGTCTGCTGGCGGCCTGGGGTCAAGGGGTACAAGACGTCCTGACGACATCTTCTTCGAGCAAAACAATGCCATGCTGATTCTTGCTTGCCAGGAGGATCAAGCACAGAAGGTGGCCACCGCGCTTCGCCCAAAGCTGAAGGAGTTTGGGGGCATGTGTCTGGTTTCGGACTGCTACTGGATCGAGGGGCCGCCAGTTTCCTATTAAACATGTGCTTTCACCCAGGCACAAGCAGGCGCACGGTTCTACCGTTGCATTAGGAAATCGTCTCACTTTTTATTAATTCGGCGCTTATTTTGTTGGTTTTGATAACCGGCTGCGATGCTGCGAATATCGGATGAGTCCGCGTAGCTTGCCATACAGCAAAAACAGCCGGGGATATGCTTCAGTGTTATCCGTTGTAGGCAGTAACGGTAGGGCGAAGCCAAAAAGACCTTTGAAGCGTCGGGAGACTAAATCCTGGTAGAGAGTCGGAGCCGTTGTTGACTTGGGTGGCCATCTGGCCCGGCGTTGCTTCGAGACCTGTCGTCGCAATTCGGCGTCAGTTTATACGGATAATGATTGAGCAAGAAGATTTAGGAGCAGAGCAGACGCCCACCTCAATCTTGGCATATCAGATCGAGTAGTAATGACAGGGAAGGGCTTGCTAAATATAGAAAAGAGAGAGCTATCCCGGGCGCGTGAAACGCGCCGAATATTAACTAATTTGAGAGTGCCATGGCAAGACCTGCGACGGGACGGGAATTTGTGGAGACAGCAAAAGCACGAATCGCATCGGCTAAAACCGTAGATTCGTTACGAGCTGCACAAGCGTTGCTTCTTCCGCTGGAGTTTGGGTTATCGCTGGAGCAAACCGCAGTTGTGATTGGGCTGTCGAAGAGTCGGACGGGAAAACTCAGGACCCGGTTTCAGCGCATCGAATGCGGCGTGGAACAGGTTAAAACCAAAAAAGGTTTACGTAACCACGCCAGAATGAGTCTGGATGAAGAAGAAAAATTTCTTGCTCCCTTTGTTAAGCAGGCGCAAGGCACGGGTGCGCTGCCAGTACCTGAACTCAAAGCTGAACTTGAACGGCGTATTGGAAGAAACGTTTCCACGTCGACTGTTTATCAACTGCTTCGCCGCCATGGGTGGTCCAAGTTTGCACATCAGCCGCGCTCAGCTAAAGCGGGAGATAGAGCC
>Ga0111538_10008871_pt1 | contig 13459 bp, 16 predicted proteins | sample SoiMethybrSBSTD1_FD_79669 | JGI IMG/M metagenome (GOLD analysis project Ga0111538, IMG submission 79669) | Bulk soil microbial communities from a Populus tree surrounding site in Tennessee, USA - Soil MetaG P. TD hybrid SBSTD1 (version 2)... | ecosystem: Environmental > Terrestrial > Soil >...
GTCGCGATCGGCCAAACCTTCACCTCGGGCCTCTCGATCGAGTGCCGGCCACGCTAGCGCACCCGGTGGCGACGGTCCACACGGCTTCCCGCGGCGACTCCGAAGGAGCAGAATTCGCAGGGTCTCCGGAAACGGCAAGGGCATACGGCTGCGCCAGATCGCACCAGTAGCGTTGGTCCTCGCGCTCACCGTTGCGGGTTTCGTCGTCGCTCGCCTGCTCGGCGAGCGAGGCGCGCGACGCGACTCTGAGCACCGCGCCGAGCTTGCTGCCGCGCAGATCCGCGGGCGCGTCGAGCAGGGGGCTTCCCTCGCGGAGAGTCTCCGCCGGTTCATGGCGGGGGTCGGCGGCGCCGGCGTCACGAACGAGGAGTTCCAGACCAACGCATCGAGGTGGCTGAGCCCGGCAGGTTTCCCCGCCGCCGCGTGGTTCGAGCAGGTGCCCGCCTCCCAGCGCGTGGCCTACCAGCGGCGGGTCGGCCACCCGATCGTGACACCGGACCGACAAGGCCGGCTCGCTCCCGTCGGACCGCGGTCGACCTATCTGCCCGCGACACTGGTCTCGGGCGTCCCTCCCATGACGCTGCCCGGCATCGATCTCGGCGCAGACCCCGGTGTCGCCGCGGCGCTGCGGCGCGCCAGCACCCTCTATGACGCCGGCGCAACCCCGCTCGAGACGCTGCCAGACGGTACGAAGGGGCTCTTCCTCATCAAGCTGGCCCCGCGTCTCACCAACGGGGTCGTCGAACCGGGCTTTGTTGCGGTGTTCGCCTCGGAGCTCGTGCTGCGCTCGGCGGTTACGGACACGTCGAGGTTGCAGCTCACGGTCGGAGGCACCTCGACCGGACATCTCGGCGGTGCGGGGGTGCGCAACACGTTCATCGAGGCGGGACAGCGATTCGCCGTTGCAGTACCCGTGAGACCCGTCCAGGGCGCCGCCGCTGTGCTCCCTTGGATCATCCTCGTAGCCGGCATCGGCCTCGCCGCGCTCGCGGGCGCGCTCGCAGTCAACGCGGCGCGTCGAGCCAGGGCGCAAGACGAGCTCGACCGCATCTTCACGCTGTCTCCCGATCTCATCGCAATCGCCGGCTTCGACGGACGCTTCAGACGCGTCAATCCGGCCGTCAAGCAGGTTCTGGGTTACACCGAGCAAGAGCTCCTGGCACGGCCGTACATGGATTTCGTCCATCCGGACGACCGGGAAAGGTCAGCGGCGGAGGCGGCCGCCGTGAGTCAGGGCAAGGCGACGCCGGCGTTCGAAAACCGGTTCGTTTGCAAGGATGGCTCGTACCGACTGCTCGAATGGGCCGCGACGCCGGTCGTCGAGGACGGGGTGATGTACGGGATGGCACGGGACGTGACCGAGCGCCGCCGGGCCGAGTCCGAGCTGGGGCGACTCGCGGGCGAGCAGGCGGCGCTGCGACGCGTCGCGACGCTCGTGGCGAAGGGTGTTCCGGCGGCGGACATCTTCACCGCTGTCGCCGAGGAGGTGGAACGGCTCCTCGACGCCCGGGCCACGACGATCGGTCGCCTCGAGCCCGATGGCACGATGGTCATCGTGGCCAGCAGCGGGACCGCCGTCGAAGAGCTGCCGCTCGGCAGTCGTTCGAATCTCGAGCCGGACACCGCGTTGGGCAGAGTCGTGCGAACCGGCCGGTCGGCTCGCGTCGACGACTACGACCACGCGTCCGCGTTCATGGCGGCAAGAGCGCAACGGATGGGGATTCGGTGCACCGTGGCGGTCCCGATCACGGTCGAGGGACATCTCTGGGGCTCGATCGGGGCGGCGACAGACCGCCAGCAGTTCCCCGCCGACGCCGAGCAGCGTATGGCGAAGTTCACGGAGCTCGCGGGCACGGCGATTGCCAACGCGGAGAGCCGGTCCGAGCTCACCGCATCGCGAGCACGCGTCGTGGCGGCCTCGGACGCCACGCGCCGGCAGATCGAGCGCGACCTCCACGACGGAGCCCAGCAGCGCCTGGTCCATACCGTGATCACCCTCAAGCTGGCGCGTCGCGCGTTTCGGACCGATGACGCCGCCGCGCGCACGCTCGTGGCCGAGGCGCTCGAACAAGCCGAGCACGCCACCGTCGAGCTGCGCGAGCTCGTGCAAGGGATCCTTCCCCCGGTGCTCACCCGCAGCGGGCTGCACGCTGCCGTGAAGTCGCTCGCCACCCGAATGCCGGTACCGGTTGAGGTCGACGTGACCGACCGGCGGCTCCCGATCGCGGTCGAGGCGACCGCCTACTTCGTCGTGGCCGAGGCCCTGACCAACGTCGCCAAGCACTCCGGTGCAAGTCGCGCCACGGTCACGGCGCACATCGACAACAGCACGCTCGCGCTCCAGGTGCGCGACGATGGCGTCGGCGGCGCGCGGCCCGAGGGCAGCGGCTTCGTCGGCCTGGCCGACCGGCTCGCCGTCCTCGACGGCGAGCTCCGGGTCGACAGCCCGACCGACGGCGGCACGATCGTGATCGCAGTGATCCCTCTCAGCCGGTAGGCGGCCACGGCCGGTCAGGAGGCGAGCGCGAGCCCTGTTCCAACACGCGGGCATGGCCGCCGGGTTGGCGGCCATGCTCCGCGGGGTCCGGGCGAGGGTGCTAGTAGCCGCCGGTGGTTCCCGACGACGGCTTGGTCGTCACCTGGTTGCCCGCCGGGGAGACCGCCCACCAGACGGCGCCAAAGGCGTTCACGCCCTGCCCGTTGACGTCGCCGGCGTTCTGGTCACCGCTGAACGTGTACAGCGGGTGTCCGTGGTAGGTGACCTGGGCCTTTCCGTCCGAGCGCTTCGTCGTCCCAAGCATCGACGCCTTGGCGCCACCCGCTGCCGTCGGCTTGCCGGTCGCGCGGACCGGCGGCCACGAGGCGGCGCAGGCGCCGGTGCACGTGCTCTTGCTCGTCGTGTCCTTCTTGAAGAGGTAGACCGTGCGACCTTGGGAGTCGATGAGGATGTTCCCAAGGCTGCTGCCGGAGACGCCGATCGTCGCTGTGCGGCCCGTCGGGAGCTTCGGCACGCTGGGAGAGGATGAACTGCTGTTGTTGCTGCTGCCGCCGCACCCGGCGACCGCCAGGGCGGCCAGGGGGACGGCGAGTCCGAGGAGGGTCAGGCGTTTGTGGATCATCGTCGACTCCTTCTTTCGTGGGTGGGTCATGCGGCCGCCTGCGCGGGACCGGGCACGACCAGCCCGGCTTCGTAGGCGAGGGTCACGAGTTGGGCGCGGTCGCGCGCGGCGAGCTTGGACAGCGCTCGGCTCACGTGCGTCTTCGCCGTGGCCGGGCTGATGACGAGCTGCTCGGCGATCTCGGCGTTGCTCATTCCGGTGGCGACGAGCGCCACCACCTCGGTCTCTCGGGCCGTCAGCTCGGCCAGCTGGCCGGGCCGGGGGCGGTCGATGTCGGGGAGAGCGGCCAGCTCGTCGAGCAGGCGTCGCGCCACCGTCGACGAGAGTGCGGCGGCGCCACGGGCGACCGTGCACACGGCTTGGACGAGCTCGGAGGGGGCGGCGTCCTTGAGCAGGAATCCGCTCACGCCGGCGCGCAGCGCGCCGAACACGCGATCGTCGACGGCGGAGGCCATCAGGACGACGATCTGGATGCCGTCGAGGGCGCGGTCGGACGAGAAGCGCCGAAGCGCCGACGGACCCTCCAGACCCGGAAGCTCGCTGTCGATCAGCAGCACGGTTGGGCGCGGCGCGCGCTGCGCCAGTGCGAGGGCCTGCTCGGCGTCGGAGGCCTCGGCGACGACGGCGATGTCGGGCTCGTTGTCGAGCAGGACGCGCAGGCCGCAACGTACGAGCGACTGGCCGTCGGCGATGAGGACCCGGATGGGCGGTTCGAATCCCTGATCGACGAGGCGGATGGGCACGGGCGCATCGTCCATCGGCGAGCTTGGCCGGTCCATACCGGTCCGCAGGACACCGGCGTCCACCCTCCCGACGCCGGATGCGGAATCGCCGCGCGTGCGTTTCGGGTTTTCCCGACCGCGCTGTACGGTGGACGCGTGCCCGACGAAGTGCGTGTCGTGGTCGGCGAAGACGACGTGCTGATGCGCGAGGGCATCGTCCGGTTGCTGGCCGAGGCCGGCTTCGAAGTGGCGGGCCAAGCCGGGGACGCCGAGGAGTTCCTGCGCAAGGCCCTGGCGCACCGGCCCGACGTCGCCGTGGTCGATGTCCGTATGCCGCCGGGCGACGAGGACGATGGGCTCAGGGCGGCGCTCGAGCTCCGGCGCCGGCGGCCTGAGACCGGCGTCCTCGTGCTCTCGCAGTACTACGAGGAGGAGTACGCCCTCGACCTGATCGGGGACAGCGCCGAGGGTGTGGGCTATCTGCTCAAGGAGCGCGTCGGCGACGTGGAGGCGTTCACCGACGCGGTCGCCCGGGTCGCGGCGGGCGGCAGCGCGCTCGATCCCGAGGTTGTGGGCCGAATGCTTGGCCGCCGCCGCCCCAAGGGAGCGCTCGACCGGCTCAGCGCGCGCGACCGCGAGGTGCTCGCCTATCTGGCCGAGGGAAAGTCCAACCGCGGGATCGCCGAGGCGCTCGTCATCAGCAACGCGGCAGTCGAGAAGCGCATCACGAGCATCTTCACCGCGCTCGGCCTGGAGCCCGAGCCAACCGAGCACCGGCGTGTGCTCGCCGCACTGACGTACATCAACGACTCGCGGCGCTGACGAGCCGGAGCAGCGGTGCCGTCGGGAGGTCCTCCTTGGCGACGAAAACGATGCCGTCGCCGATCGAGACAGCGGCGATGCCGGCGTCGCTCGAGGTCAGCACGACGCGCGGCGACCACTCCAGGGCTGCGAACTCACGCGCCAGCTCGATGCCGTTGCCGTCGGGAAGCGACACGTCGACCAGCACGGCGTCGGGCCGCAGCCGGGATAGAGCGCCACGCGCCGCGGCGGCCGACGCGGCCTCGTCGATGACCTCGACGCCGCTGTCGCTGAACAACCCGCGCGCAACCCGGCGAAATTGGGCGTCGTCGTCGACGATGAACAGGGTTGGCGCCATGCCCCGATGATCGCAGTGCGGTTTGCGCGGTGAATACGGAAAACCCGAAACCGTCCGAGGAGTGCGAGGCCCCTGTGCCCCAACTCCGCCTCAGCCCTAGGTGCCCGCGATCAACGCGGTTGCGACCCGCTCGACGGTGTTGCTCGGGATCGCGAACCCGATGCCGGGCGCCTGCGCGTCGGCGAACTCGGGGTCGGTGGCGGCGAGCGTCGGTATCCCGACAACCCGGCCACTCAGGTCGACGAGCGCGCCTCCCGAGTTTCCCGGGTTGATCGCGGCGCTCGTCTGGATGACGGGCGCGAGCGTTACGCCGCCCCCCTCCTCAACCGCTCGGCCGAGCGATGAGACGATGCCCTGGGTGACGCTCGAGCGCAGGCCCAGGGGGTTGCCGATGGCCAGAACGAGGTCACCGACCTGCAACCTGCTGGAGTCGTCGAACGCCGCCGGCTTCGGCCGCGCTCCGACGAGCCGGACGACGGCGAGGTCGTGCGTCCGGTCGGCACCGACGAGTGTCGCGGGGTGCTGATCGCCGCTCGCGAGCGTGACCTAGAAGCTGTGGGCGTCGCCGACGACGTGCGCGTTGGTGACGATGTCGCCGCCACCGTCGAACACGATGCCGGAACCGAGGCCCTCGGCGGTCCGCACTTCGACGACGGACGATGACACCGTTTGCACGACGTGCACGAACGGCTCCTGGTGGTTCCCGAACGGCGTCCCGGAAGCGAGGGGGGCGGCCACGCCGGCATCGGCCTTGTCGCCACGGTCCCCTGCGCCAATGACAAGGACAAACGCGCCACCGGCGACCAGCGCCAGGAGCACGACGGCGACGAGACGGGAAAGAAGTGCGCTCGACGTCATCGACGTGCTGTCGTCCTCGCACGGCGGCGGTCGACGCGTAGAACGGTGCGGGCATACTCGTCGGCGGCGCTCTCTTCCGCGTCAAGCGCTGCGATGCACTGCCCGAACTCGTACGAGGCCTTGCCGGCGCCCGCACGCGTCCACGCCCGGTACGACTCCTTCAGGCGAAGACACGCCTCGTACCAGTCGAAATAGGCGATGAGCAGTTGATCGCCCAGGTGCTCCTGCGCGGAAAACGCGAGGCCGACCATGCCGTCCTCCGACGTTCGGGGGTTTGCTCGACCGGGAAGTGTTCTTGCCCGGCGCCCCTTTGTCGTCGGCCGTGGGAGGACACTTCACGCTACGCCCTAGGGGGTACGGCGAGCCCCGGAACGGCGGGCGATGCGGCAACCAGCCGCGCGGACGTTGTTTCACTCGATTTCCCGGTCTAGAGTCAAATCCAGCTCAGCTGACCCTCAACCCTCCGGTTGCTCACCGGTGTAGCTGGGAGCGAGGGCTGAGCGGGCGTGAGCCCGAAGCCGAGGTTGGGGCCGTAGACATCCATGGCAAGGGCCTGGAACATCCGCGTGGGCGTGATGGCATTGGCCTGCTTGGTGGACGCCACCACGATCGTCGTCCGGCGGGAAGGCGAGTACATCGTGATCGACTCGTACCCGGGGATGCTGCCCTCGCCGCCGAGGTTCCAGCACTCCCCGGCCCACCCGCTCGGCCGATGCATGGCATTCCGCGCCGCGTTAGGCTAGGCGTGGCGTGGCGTGGCGTACTGGGCAGAAAGCTGTCCGTTGGTTCGGTGCCGTGGTCGTGTGCGCGATTGCTGGGCTGTTGTTGGTCGCGCCGCCGGCGTTTTCGGCCGGGACGTGGAGCACGACCGGTCGCTTGCCACCGCCCACGCAGTTCCCACCGCGACCCTGCTGCTCAACGGGAAGGTGCTGGTGGCCGGCGGCATCGACATGGGCCTCAACGCGTTGGCCAGCGCGGAACTGTATGACCCCGCGACCGGCACCTGGAGCGCGACCGGGTCGCTGAAGACCCCCCGCGAGTTCGACACCGCGACCTTGCTGCCCAGCGGGAAGGTGCTGGTCGTCGGCGGCACGGACTCGAAAGGCAACCCGTTGGCGAGCGCGGAGCTGTTTGACCCCGCGACCGGCACCTGGACGCCGACCGGGTCGCTGAACACTGCCCGCGGCGATCACACGGCGACCTTGCTGCCCAGCGGGAAGGTGCTGGTCGCCGGCGGCGGCAACGCGAACATCGGCGTGCTCACGAGCGCGGAGCTGTATGACCCCGCGACCGGCACCTGGACGCCGACCGGGTCGCTGACCACCGGCCGCTTTCTCCACACCGCGACCTTGCTGCCCAGCGGCAAGGTGCTGGTCACCGGCGGCTTGCCGACGGACCGCGCGTCGCTGGCCAGCTCGGAGCTGTTTGACCCCACGACCGGTACCTGGAGCGCGACCGGGTCGATGAACACCCCGCGCGTGTTCGACACCGCGACGTTGCTGCCCAGCGGCAAGGTGCTCGTTGCCGGGGGCTTCAACTCAAACGGCGGCGTCGGGCTGGACAGCGCGGAGCTGTTTGACCCCGCCACCGGCATGTGGACGCAGACGGGATCGCTGAACGGCGTGCGCAACCTCCACGCCGCGACCTTGCTGCGCAACGGCACGGTGCTGGTCGCCGGCGGCGTAGACCAAACCGGCATCAACGTGCTGGCCAGCGCCGAGCTGTTTTCCTCGCCGGCCGATCTGGCCGCGGTGCTCGTGGCGGACAGCAGCGGCAAGGGACCGGGTAAGGCTCTGGTCAATAAGGCGAGGAGGATTCAGACAGCCGCCAACGCCGGGCAGACCGCGACCGCGTGCGCGGGCATCAACGGCTACCTCGGCCTCGTCAAAGCGCAGACCGAAAAGAAACTCACCGCTGCCCAGGCCAACCAGCTCACGACCCAGGCCACAGACCTCGCCGACACGCTCGGCTGCTGAACCCCAAATTCGGGAAGCCGGTCGTCGCTCCAGGCCTGGTAACACCATCGTCGTTGGTCGCGGCTCCCGCATCCCGAGCAGCGACGGCGTGCTTGTTATGGGGTGTGAGCGCGGGTTAGGCTACGTCGGCCGCCGCGCGGTTCGAGCCGGGGAGGTTGTGGAATGTTTCGCGTGAAGTGGTTGCTCGTGGTCGGGGTGTTGGCGTTGGCGGGGTGTGCTGTCGCGGCCGGGGCTGCGGCGGCGGCCGCATCCGCGCAGGGAGCTGGTTGTCACCGCGCCACGCGAGATAGCGGCCGGATGACCGTCTACATCGGTCCCAAGAGCCCCCGGCAGTTCAGGGACTTGGCGCGCTACCGGCTCGCCGACGGCTGCCCGGCCATTTCGGTGGCGATCATCTTTGCGGGCAACTACGCCGCGGATGAGAGGCCCTACCTTCGCGCCAATAACAACGATCCGCCGACGACGAAACCGTTCAATGACAATATTCAGCAAGTCCTCGATGACGGCTCGGTGAAGTACCTGCAGACGCGAGGCATCAAGGTGCTGCTGAGCATCACGAACGGTCACCAGCCTGTGGGCTGGTCGCAATTCACGTCCGGACGCCAAGCACGCGATTTCGCGCGTTATCTGAAAGAGAATGTGGTCGCCCGGTATGGGCTGGACGGGATCGACATCGACGACGAATACAGCACCGGAGTGCCTAATCGGACGTCGCTGATCATGGTTACGGCGTTGATGCGGCGACTCATGCCCAACAAGATCATCACCAAAGCTCTGTTCGAGGACAAGCCGTACTTCCGCGCCACGTGGAAGGGGCATACGCTCGCTGAAAACCTCGACTTCGCATGGGAGGAATCCTACGGTGGCCCACCACGGCCGCGTGTGGCGCCGTATACGCGCTGGCTAAGCAAGAACCAAGTTTCGCTCGGCTTCTGGGCTGGGCAGCCGTCCCGCACCCCGGCTCGCGACGTCCAATGGCTCCGCGCCAACGGCTACGCCGGGGTCATGCTCTACGGGTTCGAAGATCAAACGGGTGTGGACTTGATGGGTGACTTGGTCGATGACTGGTACGGGCCCGGGAACTGGAAGCGCGCCGATGCCGGGCATCGTCCCCGTTGAACGGGCCTCGCCGAAGCCGACCGCTCAAACGAGTCCGCCTCGCTACTTGATCAGAACAGCAGGATCGCCGGGCGCGTTCGCTGATCGTGCGGCCGAGCGTCGTGCCCGCCGCTACACGCAAGGCGATGTCATTGGGGGGAGGAGGGCGTTGAGGGTCTGGCCCGCTGATGTGACTGCCTCGGTCGTGAACTCGACCACGTCGAGGCATTCCTCTTCGTTCAGGTTGGCGTTCACGCTTCCGGAGGAGTCCGCCGTGCCGCTTGCGACGATATCCCCGGAAGAAACGTCCCGGACCTTCCATTGCGAGTTCGGCTGTAGCCCGGACCCGGAAACGGTCCCCCAGCACGTGCCCCTTTGAGGAGGAGGACAGCCGTACGTCGGGGTGGCGAGGATTTGCAGCGAGGACATCGCGCTGCCCTGGGCTCCGTGGCTGGCGCAGTCGCCCGCGTTGCGGAACGGACGCCCGGTCTCGGCCTCGAACCGGCTCTCGTGACCGCCCTGCTGACAGGCGTGAGCGCTGTCGCTGTTGCCGCCCTTGGCCGCTACCGCAGGCCCAGCCGCGACGGCGCACACCGCCACTGCCAACAGCGCGGCCCCAAACACGCACCTAAGACGCTCCATCCCACACCTCCAGGCTCGATCCGCGACGCTCGTTCCTGCGCCTAGCGTAAACCGGCTCGGCACCGGCTGCAGTGAGCCGCACGGGGTGTTTCAGGAGGTCCGCGCGCGGATTCCGGCCACGGGCTGACCGGCGGGCGTCTCGGCCCCGCGCGGAGCCCGGTCGGTAGGCTCGGCGGCGATGCGCAGGCCCTTGATCGCGGTCCGAAGCGACACCCTGTATCCCAAGGTCGGCGCCTGACCGGTCGGCGCGACCTCGCCCGCGAGCTCGGGGCCGCGCTGGCACCCCACGGCGTGCAGGTCGACCGGCTGCGACGTCCGCCGGCTGGGTTCGCCCGCCACACGTTCCTCGTCGGGCCCGCGGAGGCGCCGGTCGTAGTCAAGCTCGCCCCGCGCGAGCACCGGAGTGAGCTGGTGGAGCGGCTGCGCGTGCTGTCCACCGTGCGTCCGCGCGACCTCGCGGTGCCGCGCCCGCTGAGGATGGACCCGTTCGAGCTGTCGAGCGGGATGCCCGGCGGACTGGTGCCTCACTGGGATAACGAGCAGTCGGCCTAAGCTACAAGCCCATCGCACCGGGTAACGCCGACCTGATTCGACCGATCTACGAGGAATGGAGCCGCGGTAACTGGCGGCCCCGCTTCGACGTCTACCACCCACACATGGAGTGGGGGTGGTCCGACGAATTCCCCGGGCTCGATGGCGTCTTCGAAGACCGCCGGGATCCGAATCCACGGCTCTACAGTTGGCTCAGTGAGTGGGAGGACTGGCGTGTCGAGGTGGACGACTGTCTCGAGCTCGGCGATCACGTAGTCGTGCTTGCGACCTATCACGGCCGGGGCAGGGGCAGTGGCGCGGAGGTCCATCAGCACGGAGCACACGTCTTCGAGGTGCGCGACGGCAAGGTCGTCCGGCTTGAAATCTTCGCCGACCGCGACAAGGCGATCGAATCGGTTCGCGCGGCACAGTCCGACGACGCTGCCCGTCTCAGCTGACGGACCGAACCGCGACGGACCCTAGCGCGTCCTCGTGCCGCCGCAGCGAGCCTTCGTGGCGCACCTCAGCGGGTGCGACTCCCACGTCGGTTGTGCGACGTCGCTCCCGCGACGCGCACTTCCAGGATTGGCTGGAGGCTTGGGTGCCCGGGCCGCGCTCGCCAGGGGGGAACGCGTCGACCACGATCGCCAGCGACGCCGGAATCATGGCGGCGGCGCTCGCGCCCTGCACGGCCCGCGCGAGCTCGATGGTCGGAAGCGCGACCCCGATCATCATTGTGTCGAGCAGGATCATCGCCAGCGAGCCCGTCATCGCAGCGAGCACCGACCACTTGCGGTCGGTGCCCGTGGCCCTGAGCTGCGAGAGGCGCATCGGCGCGGACGCTATCCGCCGCGGCCCGTGGTCCCTCACGGGCGGTTGACCGCGTATTTGTCAGCCAAACGTCTCGACGACCGCGAAACCCGCGCTGCTGCGCGGGGGAGGGCACGGCTTTGATGAAGCCTCGCCGTGTGCGAGCCTTTACGCCGATGCCCGACGAAGACACCCAGGAGGCGCTCTCGGCGCTCTCCAACGCCGAGTTGCTGGCGCGACTCGACAGCGTCCTCCTCGAGCTCGAGAAGCGACTATTTCGCTACGCAAAGGTCGGTCCCGAACTCCTACAGATGGCCGACGAGGGACTTGTCTTGACGGTGCGAGCGCGAGCGCGCTTGGGCCAGGCCCTCTCAGCCACGCAGCACGCGGAAGGGCACCTCCAGGTGCTCGCCGTGGGCGATTGGCGCCCACGAAGCACGCGGCCGTCGTGGCACGACGATCCGCGCGTGACGGACGAGACCGATCATTGACAACGCCCGTGCAGGAGTCGCCTGCGAACGGTTGCCCCGGGCGTCAGGTTCAGAGGGCGCGAATCGTCGCGCGGTACCGTCCCCCCGAACCGGCGCGCCAACCGGAGCGTTGGTATCGATGCCGATTCATCGCCGCGGAGTCACACCCAGATGGAAACGTGGTGCCCGCTCGGTCGGATGAACGTGAATCCTGAGCGCGTAGCACGAATTTATCACCGCTTCGCACTGTTCGCTCTCCGCCGGGGTGGGTGGCCGCTGCCGCGCAGTACTGTTGAGCCTCTGCGCGACTTCGCGAACCGTGCGCTGGGTGTCGGGAGTGCCCACCTCGGCGTCCGCGAGAGTGGAGAGAGCGATGTCCTTCGCGTCCTCGCATCGGCATGGGCGGCGCGAGAAGTCGTGACGGTGATAGATGTCGGTGCCTATGCGGGTGACTATGCCAGTGCGGTTCGGTCAGCGTTTGGCGACAAGGCGATTATCCATTGCTTTGAGCCCAATCCTGCCATGTTCGCTGGGCTTTATGAGCGACTCAGTGGTGACGTCTTGGTAACATGTCATCAAGTCGCGCTTGGCCGTGAGTCGGGTTCCGCGTTGTTGTTCCTGGACCATCCTGGCTCGCCGCGCGGATCCCTCGAGGAGGGGAGCTTCCGACTCACCGATCGGCCCATTGAGGCGCGCCACACTGTCGAGGTGCAGACCCTGGACGAAGTGGCAAAACACCTAGCGCTGACTCGTATCGACCTTGTAAAGCTTGACGTTGAGGGATTCGAGATCGCGGTGCTCGAGGGAGCCGCAGAACTGCTGGCAAAGCAGTCCATCGACGTGGTCCAGTTCGAGTTCGGCGAAGCCAATCTGGCCTCTCGGACCTACATGCGAGATTTCTTCCACCTGCTCGGTTCTCGATATGTTTTTTATCGGGTGTCACCGCGCGGCCTTCGGCGAATGACGTACCGGCCAAAGCATGAAACGTTTGCCGGGGAAACCAATTACCTCGCCGTATCGGGGGAGATGGCGCACTCGCTCGACCCACTGACACGCGGCGGGTCTTAGCCCTGCCCGCAGTGGCAACGGATTGGCCAGATGACGCCTCTCAGCGACCGCAAGGGGTGTTGCACCTCGGCGTCTCCACCCTTTATTAGGCAAGGCGCAAGCCCGCCTTGCGCTGATCCAGTGGCTGTCGGATCTCTGGCCGACGTTGCCCGCGACCCCGGGGAGATCCCGACGAGCGCCGCACGCAGTTTCATGCCCCGAAGCGCAGAAGTTCACGCAGAGCGGCGGACGGTCTCTAACCCGACTCTCGAAGCGCAGGTGACCGAGGGGCCGTCCGCGCGCGGGTAGATTGCGCCGCACGAGCGCGAGAGGAGCGAAGATGACGGACGGTCGATTGGCACCGACACGGGTTGGAGTGCTGGGAAGCGGCGAGGTAGGGCGGCGCTTGGCAGAGGGGTTCCGCAGTCGTGGCCACGAGGTGATGATCGGCTCTCGCGACCCGAGCAAGCCCGAGCTGCGCGAATGGGTTTCTGGCGCTGGAGCCGGCATCGAGGCTGGCACGTTCACAGATGCCGCCGCCCACGGTGACCTGCTCGTCCTAGCCGTGCTCGGCAGTGCCGCGGAGGAGGTGATCGCCGACGCTGGCGCGGACAACTTCAGCGGCAAGGTCGTCATCGACGCGATGAACCCACTCGATTTCTCCGGCGGCTTCCCGCCCAAGCTCTCGATCACGGGCGAGGACTCGCTCGGTGAGCGCGTCCAGCGCTCGTTGCCCGACGCCAAAGTGGTCAAGGCGTTCAACACGATCGGCAACACCTACTTCGTCGAGCCACGGTTCAGCGAGGGCCAGCCAACAATGCTGATCGCTGGAGATGACGAGGCGGCCAAAGGCACAGTGGCCGATGTCCTGGCGGACTTCGGCTGGTCCGACCCACTCGACATTGGCGGTATCGAAGGCTCGCGCGAGTTGGAGGCGATCTGCATCGCCTGGGTGAAAATCGGCGGCGCGCGAGGCGCCTGGGACCACGGCTTCAAGCTGCTCGTCGGTTAGTCCTCTTTACCGTCA
>Ga0111538_10008872_pt1 | contig 13459 bp, 14 predicted proteins | sample SoiMethybrSBSTD1_FD_79669 | JGI IMG/M metagenome (GOLD analysis project Ga0111538, IMG submission 79669) | Bulk soil microbial communities from a Populus tree surrounding site in Tennessee, USA - Soil MetaG P. TD hybrid SBSTD1 (version 2)... | ecosystem: Environmental > Terrestrial > Soil >...
AGCCGTGAAGAAACCACGCCGGCTGCTGTGCGTGATCGGCGAGCGCGGAATCGATCGCGACGTGGCCCACGCCCGCCTGCGGCCGATGTGACGCTTCGCCGCAAGGGCCCAGAACCACGCGTTGCAAGCGTGACAATCCTGGCCATCGGTGTTTACGTGAAACGATGCACCGATTCGACACATCTCGATCGCGCTCGGCAGGTGTCCGTATGACGCTGGCAGGACCGGCCGCGCTGCTGGCGATCGTTTGCGCGGCGGCCCCCGCCTCCGCGCAGCACGAGCGCCGTGGCGGACCGCAACCTCAGCAGGGCGGGCAGGGATGGCGCGGGCAACAAGCGTCGCCGCCGCCACCACAACAGCATGCGCCACAGCAGCACGGGCAAGGACAAGGCTGGCGCGGCCCGCCCCAGGGTCAGCCGCCGCAGGTGCAGCAGCCCCAGCACGGGCAACCACAAGGCTGGCGCGGTCCGCCTCAAGGTCAGCAGCAACAGATGCAGCAGCCCCAGCGCGGACAGCAACGAGGCTGGCGCGGTCCGCCCCAGGGTCAGCCGCAACAGATGCAGCAGCCCCAGCGCGGGCAGGCGTGGCGCGGCCCCCCGCCGGCCCCGTACGCCGTGCGGCAACGGAGCCCGCGCGACTCGCGGGCCTGGCACCAGCAGGGCGGCTGGCAGCGGCAGGGTGGCTGGCAGCGGCACGAGAACTGGCACGAGCATCGCGCCCACAACTGGCAGAACGAGCACCGATCCTGGGCGCAGCGCGGAGGCTACGGCGGCACGTACATACCGCGAGATCGCTTCTACGGACGCTTCGGAGGGGAGCATCCGTTCCGCCTCCGCGAACAGCCGGTGATCTACCAGGGCTACCCGCGCTTCCGGCACGGCGGCTTCTCATTCCTGATCGTCGATCCGTACCCCGAGGCCTGGAGAGACAACTGGTACTACACCGACGACGTCTACATCGGGTTCGATGACGGCTACTACCTTTACAGCCGCAACGACCCGAGCGTCGCCATCGCGATCACGGTCATGCCGTAGCGCGCGAGCGAGCAGGCCCGACCCCCGCCCGCGGACTGTAACGAGTGTAACGAGGCCTTGGACGGGGCCCGGCTCGACGAGTTGTTCGCCGCACGGATCGTCGATACGATCTGACCGTGAGTGAGAACGACGGTCAGATCGACAACGACGGTCCTGGCGGTCTCTCGCACGGAGCTGCGCTACCCCAACCCCGGGTGATTTCAGCCGGTGATACCTTCTTCGCGAAGTTCGTTTTCTCGCCCGTGGTGCTGTACGGCACGGTTGTGTTGGTCCTGCTCACTCTGCGGGATCGGCCTCGCGCTCACGAGCCCGGCATCTGGTTGTGGATAGCCTTCTACTTGGCGTTCGCAGGCATTTTCATGTGGAACGTCTGGCAGCTCGCCCGCCTGAAGCGCGTGGCCCTGAGCAAGACGTCGCTTCACGTATCGAACTTCCTACGAGAGATCGTGGTGCCGCTGAATGACATCAACACCATCTGGGAGATCGAAGGCACGACCTACAGGGTCTGCATCGAGTTCAAGAGTAAGACCCCGTTTGGTCGCCAGATCCGTTTCAGCCCGAAAGGTTTGTCGCCGCCTCGGCCACATCCGATTGTCGCCGAGCTCCGCGCGGCCGTGGCGCAGTCGGGCACTCCGGCACCCTAGTGTGTGACCCCATCGGGAATCGAAGCAGGTCGAGACGTCACCGGAACGCGCCGGAGGACGGGTGTCTCGACGGAGGGGGGCGATGGAGAGCGGCCGGCGGCGACGTTTGACTGTAACGAGTGTAACGAGGCCCTCCAGACCGCGCGAGACGTCATAGCGATGACGCGGCGGCTGGCCCTCGTCGCCGAGAATGCCCTGCTCGACGGCGACCTGCAGCGCGCGCGATTAGCCCTGGTCGATCTCCAGGAGGCGAACGCAAGGGGCGGGCCGGCGCCGGAACGCGGCTCGCGAATCGCCGTAACATCGAGGCCAGGGTGTGTGCCGGCGGATCCGCGGTGAGGGCTTTCACCGGAACAGCGCCAGAACCAGCCCTTCGCTCCAGGCATTGTTGACGAAGTGGAACGCGACACAGGCCCAGAGCGACGGCGTCCGCCAGGCAATGGCCGCCAGCAGCATTCCCACGAACATGACGTTGGCGAATGACCCCAGGATCGCAGGTGTCGCGCCCTTCGTGAACAGCCAGCCCGGCACATGCATTAGCCCAAAGGCGACGCTGGTGGCGGCCGCCGCGGGCCAAAAACGGATCCCTTGCCGTCGCAACCTTCGCAGCGCGAACCCTCGAAACACGATCTCCTCGAAGAGCGGCGCGACCAGGAAGGCATTCCAGGCACCCGAGCTCCATCGGAACGGCCCCGGCCAATGGTCGCGAAGCAGCGACACGATCAGTTGGAAGGCCAGCCACGCGGCGGCGAGTCCCAGGCCACGACGCACCCCTCGCACGGTCGCGAGCCCGGTCGCCTCACCCAACTTCTCACCCGCCCGCCGAAGGATCCAAAGCGGCGGCGCGATCCAGATCGCAAGCTTGGCAATGGTCCACCATGACGTCGAGCGCCACGTGCCCAGCAGCCACCCGTGCGGGACGAACCAACCTTCGTAGAGCATCCAGGCCGCGACCCAGAGCGCCAGCATGAGCAACTGCCAGCGCAGGAACCATGACCATCGGCCCCTGCCATCGTCTCGACTCGGTTCACCTGGTCCCCAGTCCGTCCGCATCCCGGCGGCTCTCACGATACGCGATGCCAGCGAGTCGAGCATTGACCCCGCAACCCCGTCGCGGAGGGTTGATGGTTGGGTCCTAAACCCGGCGTTACAACGAAAGGATGGCCGATCGGAATCTCCAGCGAGATTCCCCGGCTTTTTGTGTGACCCCATCGGGAATCGAACCTTCCGGGGGCGCTTCGACGACAACCGTGGCACGACGCGGACTTGCATCGAATGTCGAGGTGTTCCGGGAGGTTCGGACTCCCACCATCGTTCCGTTGGGAGCCGTCCAGCAGACGGTAGTTCCATGGTGTCGTGGCAACCAGGTGGCAACGCGTTGCGGGCGGTTGGAGAAGGCGCGACCATCTGGTTCGGGATCCCGCTGGGAGGCGCCGCGCTCGCCGGCGACCGACCAGGTCGTTCAGGCCGCAGCGGTCGCTGGGAACTCGTCGATGCTCAAGGAACTCGCTCTCGGCCTCATCGTATGCGCCGGCACGTCCGGTTGCCGAGGCCGCGAGGCTGGCCGACCGGCGTGCCCTCCACCCGGCGCGCCCGATGCTTCATGGCTGATCGCCGGGTGGTGGGACCCGGTCGGAGGCGCGGACGAGGCATGGACTGTCGGGGAGCGCCGGAGGCCCGGCACCTACGGCGCGGGCAGTGCCCTTCTGCGCTGGGACGGCTGCGATTGGCAGGTCGCGCGCTCGCCACTCGACGACGGGCGTCTGAGCGACCTGTCCGCGATCGCGGCGATCGGTCCCGACTTCTGGCTGGCCGGAACTAAACGCCAGATAACCGAGGGAGATGAGGTCTTCGCTCCGGACGGCCGAATCACTCGGGTGGGCGGCGGCGAAGCGTATTGCGAAGACGACGGGCGCATTTTTCGGCGCCACGGCAATGAGTGGGCTGAGGTCCCGCCGAAACCGGACGCTCAGATCGCCTATCCGAAGGGCGCAGACGCTCGGGAGCATCGGGCGCTGGCCGTGTGGGGCCCCGACGACGTCTGGATGCTCGATCGAAACTGCGGCCGCATCATTCCGCCGGACCAGGACGTGCCGGTAAGCCTGGTGCGCTGGAACGGCCACAAGCTGACGACCGTCGAGATCGACCGCGGCATCGGCACGCCGCTGCGTCTGTTGGTGGTGGAAAGTCGGGCGTGGCCCTGGTCGGAGACCGTTCGAAACCTGTGGTTGGCCGCGACCAAGGGCGCCGGTCGGTGGGACGGGCGCGCGTGGAGGTGGTTTCCGTTTGACGAACAAGACCGCGCCTACAAGTTCGCGGGTGGTGGCCCTTCCGATCTATGGGTGTTCGGTGCAGGGGCTCGGCACTGGGACGGAACACGATGGTCGATGGTGCGCGGTCCGGCGATCGCTGATCCGCAGACCAACGCGCCGGTGTTCATGTGGGCCGGAGCCGTCGCGGGCGGCCACACCTTCGCGCTCGATTCCGCAGGCGTCGTGTTCCGCGCCAACGATGCACGCTTGATACCGATCGGCCGCGTGCGCGGTCGGGTTACCGGGCTCGCGGTCGGCAGCGACGAGCTTTGGCTGTGGGCGGTCACCATCGCGGCGCGTCCGGCCTTCCGCTGGAGGGCAGGACGCTGGGACGTCGCACCGGCGGCGGCGCAATTGGGCGTGACATTGGAACCGGATATCGCAACGGAGGCCAGATGAGGGGACCTCAGCTTCAGGGGCGGTCGCCTCGCTCGATGCGCAGACTGCCCGGCTGGCGCTGGTACCAGACGGTTCCGTCGACGGGCGCTGGGACCTCGGAGACCACCAGGGTGGCCCGGCCGAGGGATGAGCGCCGAACCAGGACGTCGCCCTCCCGATCGCCGGGCGGTGGTGGGGGACAGCCGTCGGATGGAAACACATCGGGGCCGGTCAGCAGCCTGGCCCTGGGGTAACGAATCGTCAGCCGCCCCTGGCCAGGATAGTCGACGTCGCGGAGATCGTCGCGGCGGTAGGGCAGCGAGACTGTCACCGACCCGTCGAGGTCCTGCCCGGTGCATGGCGAGATCAGACGACCGGGCGAGGCTTTCCCCGCCTTCTCGAGGTCCACCCACTCGACATCGCCGGCGGGCGAAACGACCTGTTCGTAGTAGCCGCGCGGCTCCATGCGGCTGTCATCCGGCAGGATGATCCTGAGTTTTCCGTCGACGATCGCCACCGCCGCGAAACGCTCGACGTCGTACATGTTCATGTCGCCGCCGAGCTCCACGGACCGCTTGCCGTCGGGGCCGAACACGACCCTCGCGGCAGGCCCGCCCCGGTGTCCCTTGCCGCCCCTCGCTACCGGATGGATCACTGCGATCGTCCCGCCGAGCTCGGCCAGGTGGGCGAAAGGGACCCCGCCGACGAGCGGCAAGCGCCATCGCCAATCGAGGGGGCGATCCGGACGCTCCACCACGGCGACGTCGAGGAGGCCGTCGTCGTCGAGGCACAGCACGGCGCTCGCCCCCGATGCGAGCTGCGACACGCCGACGACGCTCGGTGCGCGCCCCGGACATTGGCCAGCTCCGAGCAGCTGCCGTCCGGCGAGCGTGATCTCCTCGATTGTGAATTCCTTCTCGAATGTCCCGAATCTGTTCTTGTCGGGGACGAGGCCGCAGGGGGTGACGACGCGGATCCGCCCCGGCCCCACGACGATCGGGGGAACCAGCGTTCGTTGCCCGCCTCCGAGGGGGAAGCAGCGCTCCGGCGGAGAGTGCGGGGAGCATTCGACCGACGGGCGCGGCCGCTCAGCCGTAGCTGACGAGGTTGCCGTCCCACCCCGGCAAGCCCCGGCTAGAACCACCGATGCAAACCAGAGCTGCGCAGACCGGGTAAGCATGTCTCGACGACTCAAGGCAATCTTAGACGATTGGAAGGTGTCTGCTCCGAGGCTCCTCGAGATCGGGCGACCCCGGCGGGTCACGATTCAATTTAAGACTGGCGGCGGGGGTGGTGGCGCTGCGGGTGGCGTGAGCGCGCCCGGCGGCGGCTCATGTAGGATCTTGCAATGGGACAGCGCGCGCGCCTTGAGACCTTCGCGCTGTTCATCGTCGGTGTGGTCGGCCTCCCTGGCAGGACATCGGGCACCGTGGAGGTTGACGATCGGGCTAGCTGCGTGAGCCCTGCCGTCCGCACAGCCGACCATCACTGTTGTCCCCCCAACGACAGCTGGTCGCCGTCATGCTCATGCTGCCGTTCGCTCTCCGCTCTCGCTTTGGCATGCGAGTCGCGACGAGCACTCGAAAAATGCATCGAGGCAGGCGAGATGTATGCGTACGGCGTCAACCGAAACTCCAAGCGGGCGGCCGACATGTTCGAGAAAGCCTGCAAGTACGGAAGCGCGATCGGATGCGTGAAGCTCGCCCCGTACTACGAAGGCGGCCTCGGCAGACGAAAGGATCCGGCGCGCGCTGATGTCCTATACGCAAAGGCGTGCGCAGGAGGTGTGAGTTGCGCCTGCCTCGTCGTGGGGGTGGATCTGTCGGATCCCAGTCGGAGCGAGCGTGACGCGCGACGCGGAACGGCCATGCTCGCGCGCGTTTGCGAGATGGACGACATGCTGGCCTGTCGTTGGTTGGCGCTGCGCTATCGCGAGGGAAGCGGCGTGGCGCGGGATGCTGAGAAAGCGGAAGGTCTCCGGGCGAAGGCGTGCGCCGCCAAGTCCCGGGACGCCTGCGACGGTGTGGATCCTGTCAATCGCCGCGAGCTGCTGCGCAGGGATTGTGGAGTTCGATGAAGCGGGCGGTGGAGGGCGATTCGATGCGTGCGCCGGTCGCCGTGTTGTTCTTGCTGACTGTGTCGTCCGCGTGCGCGACGGCGACCGAGAGGTGGCTCATTCCCCAGGTGTTGGTCCAGCCGGGATCCCCCGTCGTGGTGATTTCGAACTCGAAGCTTCGATCGGTCTGGTCTGAGGCCGGGGGAATGTTCGGGGGAGAAACGACCAATCACGGGGTCGCGTACTCCACGGTGGCCTGGAGCTTTCAGACCCTCGACGTCAGGACATGCAAGGCGGGCTCTGTTCACAGATTCACGCAATCGGTGGAAGTGGTTGGTTGGGGAACGGCTCCCGGGGAGCTGTGGGTGAGAAGTCCAGACGACGCTCCGACAGTCCGGACTCTCGAAGGAGGCGCCCAGGTCAAGATCGGGATGGCGCGCGCGCCATCCCGAGGCGAGGATCTTCCGGTGCGGAGTGGTGCGGCCGTAGCGCCGGGGCTGCTTCGGGTCTGGAATCTCGAGACGAGATCGATGCGTGACCTCTCGTGGTCGTCGGAGCTGCCCTTCACGAGGATCCTTTCCGCGCGTCCCGGCGATGAGACGTTGGTCGGGCTCGGGAGCGCCACGGACGGCAAGTCGATCAACCTCCTCGCCGTGCCGCTCGGCGACGGTTCTTCGCCGCCTGTCACGACGACATTCAACGGGCGGTATTCACCCGCGCGAACCCGTCTGCTGCGCCGCGGAACCTGGCTGGCGCTCGCTCCTGCTGCGACCACAAGAGATACCACACTCGATCTCGTCGACGTTCGCGCAGGCAAGCTGCTCGGGCGCTTCCCGTTGGGAGTCGGCGACAGTTGGACGCTGGTGGACGGCGACCATCCCCGGCTCGCGCATCTCATCGATCCGCGGTCGTGCCGGACGCTCGAGATCATCGATCTGGATACGGGCGCGCGGACCGATGTCCCCTTGCCCGGATGTGCGATCGGGTTGCGCCCCTGGGGTCGAGACACCTCGTTCGTGATCGCTGGCGTCGAGCGCGTAGGCGCGGTTGCCGTCGACGTGCGCACGGGAACCACTGCGCGCATCGTGGGGTCGACCGATGGAGACCTTGTCGGGGCCGCCTTCTATAGCGTCGACCCGGCACACCGAGAGGCATTGGTGGCCGTCGATCCCTCGTCTGGCAGGCGCTGGACGGCGGCTACCGAGAGCGAAGGGATTCGATCCGCTGTCGGTGTGCCCGCCGCCCGGAGGGTCGTGGTCGTCGACGAGCGGCAGCGCATCCTCACCTTTGACGTCGACTCCCGTCAGATCCGGACGTGCCACTGACGTCGGTCCTTTCGCTGATCCTGTGACCCCATCGGGAATCGAAGCGGGTCCAAACGTCACCGGACGCCGCCGTGTGACGCTCTCACCGACGGTCCCTCCTGCCGTAGCGCGGCCGGAGGCGATGTCCGGATGTAACGAATGTAACGAGGCTCTGGACATGGCGCGCGAAAGACTGGTCAAGGCACGGCGGCTCGCGCTCGTGATCCAGAACGCGCTACTCAACGCCGACTTGCAGCGCGCCTGCTCGGTTCTCCGGGACCTCCAGATCGCAACGTCTATTGAAGCTCCTACAAGCCGGACTACTCAGGCTCACCCTCCTTGGGTGCGTCGCCGCCCTTGATTTTTCGCCTGCCGGTTCCCCGTCCCCGTCTCTTGTCGTAAAGTGACGCCGTGTCGGTCGGGCGCCGGATCTTTCCGCTCGTTTGGACCTTCGCCGCGGCGTGCTGTCCAGACTCCACCTACGATCAGATCTTTCTGATCCGAAACCCGGATGCCACGACACAGGCGCTGATTGACGCCTGCCGCGATCCCGTTCACCCCGACTGTGTTCCGCTTTGTTCGAGGCTCACACAGGCCGGCACGTTGTTCGACCACTGCGAGATGCACCCCGACAAGGAAGGCTACACGCTGGTGCACGTCAAATCGAAGCATCCGTGCTTGTGACCCGCGCGCTGGCTCTGGGTCTTGCCTGCGCCGTGGCCCTCGGCGGCTGCGGGGACGACTCCTGTCGGAAGATCGCTGAAGTCTTCGTGCTCCAGTCGCCCGACAGCGATCTCCAGGCGCTCGTCGATGACTGCGTCGCCAACAGCGTGTGCCTGCCGCTCTGCAAGCGGGTCGTGGAGATCGGGGGCGAGGTCCCCGGAATGGCGTCGATCCTGAGGTGCTATTTCGACCCGCCGCTGCCGAATGTCAGCGCGGGCCCCTACGCGTTCGGAAGCGTCTGGGTTACCTACTGGCCTTCGAGCTGCTCCCGATAAGGCGACAGCTGATTGGCGATCAGGCCGGGTTGCCACGTTTGCCGTAGGCGGCGCTTGCCGAAAATCCGATCGGTGATCGCCGTCGTCGGCATGGCCCTCGGCGTCCCCGATCGGGACTATGAACCCGCTCCTCTCCGATTCCCCGATCGGCGTCGCGCTTCGCGCCGTCGCTGGCCTTTTCCTGTGACCCGACCGGGAATCGAAACCTGTGTGACCCCATCGGGAATCGAACCCGAGATTGTGCCGTGAGAGGGCACCGTCCTAACCGCTAGACCATGGGGCCAAGTCTCTATTCAGTTTTTCAATCCACCATCCTGCCTTGTTCGGGGACAAGGATTCGAACCTTGATAGCCACATCCAGAGTGTGGCGTCCTGCCATTAGACGATCCCCGAGCACTACCCCCGGCGCCTCTGGATGTGCGCCGGGACGCACAGATCTAAAGAGAGGCGCGCGGACTGTCAAGCTCGCGTAATCTTTTCGCGAATCCCTTACCGCCGAGTCGGCTTTCGTGATAGCGATCGGTGGGCCGGGGACCCCCACATGGAGCTATCCTTTTGGGCCGCCACCGACGTCGGCAAGAAACGCGAGATCAACGAGGATAATTTCCTCGTCGACAAGAAATTGTCACTCTTCGTGGTCGCCGACGGCATGGGCGGCCATGCGTCAGGCGAGGTCGCGTCGAAGCTGGCCGTGCACGAGTTCCGCAACGCGGTCGAGGCCGGGCGCGACGCGGTCGACAGGTTCTCCAAGGGGGACGCGACCGTGCGCCCTCAGGACCTGCTGCAGCTGCTGGAAAACGCGGTCCAGGCCGCCGGCCAGGCCGTCTACCACAAGGGTGTGGCCGAGCCCGAGAAGCGCGGCATGGGGACCACCACCTCGGCGCTGCTGATCGCGGGCGACCGCGGCTTCATCGCCCACGTCGGCGACAGCCGGATCTACATGCTGCGCGCCGGACAGGTCGTGCAGCTCACGGAGGACCACTCGCTGGTCAACGAGCTGATCCGCCGCGGCCGCGTCACCAAGGAGAGCTTCGAGACCTCCCAGTACAAGGCCTACAAGAACGCGGTCACGCGCGCGGTCGGCGTCTACGAGACCGTGCAGGGTGACACCATCGACTTCGAGCTTCTGCCCGGCGATCAGTTCCTGCTCTGCTCGGACGGGCTGCACTTCTATCTGAACGACGCGCGCATCATCGACATGCTGAAGGGGGAGGACGTCAAGGCGCTCCCCAAGAAGCTGATCGACATGGCCAACGCGGGCGGCGGCCACGACAACATCACCGCCGTCGTTGTCCGCGTCGAGAAGCCGCAGGTCGTGGCCGGCACCATCCCGCCGGACGACGATCGCGCGGAGGAGCTGGCGCGCAAGGTCGACGTGCTCCGGCGGATGCCGCTGTTCCGCCACCTCGTCTACAAGGAGATCCTCCGCGTCCTCAACGTGACCTCGGTCAAGGAGTACCCGCCGGGCGAGGAGATCATCAAGGAAGGCACCGCCGGCGACGAGATGTTCGTGCTCCTGCGCGGCAAGATTCGCCTGCACAAGAACGATGCGTTCATCACCCACCTGGAGCCGGGCGCGCACATCGGCGAGATGGCGCTGGTCGACAGGCGCTACCCGCGATCGGCCAGCGCCACCGCGGAAGAGCGGTCGCGTGTTCTCATCCTGTCGCGCAAGGACTTCTACGAGATCATCCGCAAGGAGCCGCAGCTTTCGACCAAGCTCCTGTGGGCGTTCACGCAGGTGCTGGCCGATCGTCTGCGCAAGACGACAGCCGAGCTGTCGGGCGCGCGCCTCGAGGCCGGCGCCGAGGATCTGACGGCCGAAGTTCTGTTCGAAGAGAAGTAAGAGGAAGAGTAGACAGCAATGGCAAGCAACGAGTGTCGCGTGGAGACCGATTCTCTCGGCAAGGTCGAAGTCCCGGTGGATGCGCTGTACGGGGCGCAGACGCAGCGGGCCGCCGAAAACTTCCCGGTCAGCGGGCTCCGGCTCCCGCGGCGCGTGATCCGCGCGCTGGCGCTGGTGAAGAAGGCCGCCGCCGAGGTGAACCGCGCCAGCGGCAAGCTGGACAGCAAGCTGGCCGAGGCGATCATCCAGGCCGCGCACGAGGTCGCCGCCGGGCAACACGACCGCGATTTCGTCGTCGACATCTTCCAGACCGGGTCGGGCACCTCCAGCAACATGAACGCCAACGAGGTGATCGGGAACCGCGCGATCCAGATCCTGGGCGGCACGGTCGGCAGCAAGAAACCGGTCCATCCCAACGACCACGTGAACATGGGGCAGTCGTCGAACGACGTGTTCCCGACCGCCGTGCACATTGCCGCGACGGAGGCGATCGAGCGCGACCTGGTTCCCGCGCTGGAGGCGCTGCAGGCAACGCTGGCCCACAAAGCGAAGGCGTTCGACCACGTCGTCAAGATCGGGCGCACGCACCTGATGGACGCGGTGCCGATCCGCCTCGGGCAGGAGTTCTCCGGCTACGCGCAGATCCTGGCGAACACGGTGCGCCGCGTACGCGCCGTGTTGCCGTCGGTGTCGGAGCTGGCGCTGGGCGGCACCGCGGTCGGCACCGGCCTGAATTCGGCGCCCGATTTCGCGCCCAGGATCATCCGCATCATCAGTGAGGAGATCGGCATCCCGCTGTGCCAGGCGCCCAACCTGTTCGAGGCGCTGTCGACGCGCGACGGGCTGGTCGAGGCGTCCGGGGCGCTGCGGTCGGCCGCCGCCAGCCTGACGAAGGTGGCGAACGACATCCGCTGGCTCGGTTCGGGACCGCGCTGCGGGATCGGCGAGATCCTGCTGCCCGATCTCCAGCCCGGCAGCTCGATCATGCCGGGCAAGGTGAACCCGGTGATGTCCGAGATGCTGCTGATGATCTGCGCGCAGGTCGTCGGAAATGACGCTGCGATCGCCTGGGGAGGCGCGGCGGGCAACTTCGAGCTCAACGTGATGATCCCGATGATGGCGTACAACGTGCTGCACTCGGTCACCATCCTGTCGTCCGGCTGCCGGCTGTTCGCCTCGCGCTGCGTGGAGGGGATCGAGCCGAACGTGGAGCGAAGCGCGGCCCTCATCGAGCAGAGCCTGGCGATGGTGACAGGGCTGAACGAGGCGATCGGCTACGACGCCGCCGCCGCGATCGCCAAGGAATCGGTCAAGACCGGCAAGACCGTCCGCCAGCTGTGCATCGAGAAGAATGTGCTACCGAAAGAGGAGCTCGATCGACTACTCGACGCGCGCCGCATGACCGGGCCATAATCGGGGCCGCCCGCACCACCGACGGAAAGGAGCTCATGTTGCCGTCCCCCCTCCCCCGCCGCCTGACCACAGTCACCTTCACGCTGCTTCTCGGTCTGACCAGCTTCGGCCTGGCCGGCTGCCCGGGCGATCTCGATCCGCGGCTGATGGGCGGCGGCGTCCCCACCCCGCCGTGCGACGCGCCGGGGACGGTGTTCGACAAGCCGCCGAATCATGGCCTGTGCGCGACGCTCGGCTGTCACGATTCGACCGCGACGGCGCAGGCGGGCCTGAACCTGACCAACGACGCCGGGCTGGTCACTCGCCTGCTGGGCGTGATGCCCCCGGGCACGAACGGCTCCGTCTGCACGGGGGTCACGACGCCTTACCTGCTGGCGGGGTCACAGCCCGCGACCGGCCTGCTGCTGGACAAGATGTTCGCCCCGACGCTCCCCTGCAACGGCGGCAACAGGATGCCGTCGCTCGGCACGCTGACGGCGGACAACATGGCCTGCATCATCAGCTGGGCGAACGACGTCACCAAGCAGCCCTGACGGCCGCGCACGCCGGCCCGCCCGCGGGGCGCGCCGCCAGCGCCGCCAGCGAGAAGTCGGTCACGCCGCGCGCATCCCAGTCGGCGAGCCAGCGGCGCATGGTCGCCGGGTCGACCGGCCGCGGGCCCAGGGCGGCGAACAGCAGCACGTTGCCGTCGACGGGCGTGAGGCGGCAGTCGAACGGCGTCAGCACAGCGGTGAAGGCGCGCACGACCGCGCGCCCTTCTGCCTGCATCTCCGCCACGTTGATCGCGACGACGCCCCCGGGCGCGAGCCGTTGCGCGACCGCGCGGAAGAACGCTGGGGTCGCCAGCGGCGCCGGAATGCCCTCGCCCGCGTAGGCGTCGAGCAGCACGTAGTCGTACGTCTGGGGCGGCGCGCGCGTCATCCAGTCGGCGGCGTCCGCGACGTGAACCCGGTAGCGGGCGTCCTCGCGCAGGCCGAAGTGTGCGCGGGCGGCCGCGACCACGACCGGATCGATCTCGACGACATCGATGGTGACGTCCGGCAGCGCACGGTGGACCAGGGTGGTGAACGTGCCGCCGCCCAGGCCGACCATCAACACGCGGCGCGGTCGACCCAGTGGATGGTACGCGAGACCGAGCAGCGCGTAGCGCACGTATTCGACCGGGACCGCGCGCGGGTTCCCGGGCTCGATCGCGCTCTGCTCGGAGCCCGCCGGCGACCCGAAGCGCATGACCCGGCGCGGCCCCTCGTCGATCACCAGCACGCGCCCGAAAGAAGAGCTCCGGTCGAAGACGATCTGTGAGCCGGTCCCGGCGCAAGCCAAAACCGCCGACACCATCAGGAGGGTCGCGCCCGCCCTTGTAAAACGATCCTTCCTAATACTACATTGCTGCCGCGTGACCGCGACAGCCCCCCGCGTCTCGATTGGTTGCTTCGCGCTGCTGCTTGGCGTGCTCTTCTCGACGACGGCCGAC
>Ga0111538_10008873_pt1 | contig 13457 bp, 9 predicted proteins | sample SoiMethybrSBSTD1_FD_79669 | JGI IMG/M metagenome (GOLD analysis project Ga0111538, IMG submission 79669) | Bulk soil microbial communities from a Populus tree surrounding site in Tennessee, USA - Soil MetaG P. TD hybrid SBSTD1 (version 2)... | ecosystem: Environmental > Terrestrial > Soil > Tree...
AGCGCGCGAGGCCAATCGCTTCGAGCGTGTGGCCGACGTTCTCGCGCGGCGCCGACGTCGCGAGCGCCACCGGGATGCCGAGCGCGTCCAGCCGATCCAGCAGCGCGATGGCGCCGGGCACGGGTTGCAGCTGGCCGTGTGAGATCTCGCGATAGAGGCCTTCCTTCTCTGCCTCGAACGCGCGCCACTCGGCGTCGGTCATCTCACGGTTGAACAGGATCGGAAAGATCTCGGCGTTGCGCTTGCCGTCGATGCGGCGGCGCAGTGCCATCGTCATGGGCGGCAGCTGGTGGCGCGCGAGGAACGCGCGGAACGCGGCGGCGTGCAGCGCCATGTTGTCAGTGAGGGTGCCGTCGAGATCGAAAATGACGGCGGCGGGGATGGTCGCACCAGCATTGGTCATCTGGCCAGCGATTGTACAAACTCCCGGCCGACGGTTTTCATTCAACTCCGCGCGACGCAGGCGCGATGGCAAGGGCAGCGAATGCCAGCGTCAATGGCAGCAGCGGCACGATGTAGCGTGGTTCGGGGTTTTCAAGCGTCGACAACAGGGCCAGGCGAAACAGAATGCTGGTGGCGCCGAGTGTCAAGACGGAGACTGCCCCGGACTTCAGAAGCTTGTAGGCACCAGCGAAGGCCAGGATCGAGTACGCGCCAACCAGGACCTTGAAGCTTCGCGCCATTCGCGCAGACGTCTCACCGAAATAGGTTGTGTGATTGCCGAACCACATCCGGATGATGCGCTGCGCCGGAAGGAGCAGATAGAAGCGGGCCGGATGACGGTGAACCCGCTCTCGCGCGAGTCTGGCAAAGTCGTCGTCCGCTCGTTCCGGAATCCTCCACAACATCCCTTCATTGAGCATTGACCCGCGGTCCGGCCTGACCAACTGGGCGAACTGGGCGGGTGTTGCGGTCGCGGAGCGGTCGGTTCCGCTTGCGCTTCCTCGGTATGTCGACAACGAGTATTCCTGCAGAAGCGCTGCGACGCGACGCCGCTCATCGGCGGAATCGAATGCAGATGCTGGAATCTGATCGATCTCAATCGGAGAATAGCCAAGCGTCCAGATGAGGCTGTCTGTCTGGCTGTCGTCGGTGACCCACGTGCGAAGCCACGCGAAATAGCCTCGTGGAATCGACCCGTCCGGCAGGATCGTGTGGGTCGGCGGCAGCACTTCTTGGCCGTGTCGAACCGCCCAGACCGTCCAGGGAAGAATGGCGGTAGCGCAGCCGGCGCAAACCGCCACGACTGCCCACAGCCCCTGTGGTCGACCTGGTCTGCCGGACCGGCGCCGGTGAGTCACGGCGAGCGTTGTCACCAGGGCCGCGACGACCAGAATGCCCTCGGGCCGCACCAATGTGCCGATTCCAGCGAGGACGCCCGCACAGGCCATCAGCCACGGTTCTCGTCGCGCGTCTTGAATCCCGTACGTCGCCACCAGAACCGTAGCCGCCAGCACCAAGGTGAACACGGTCTCCGTCAGGATCGATGCGGCAAAGATCGCGGTGAGCGGACAGGCGGAGGCCAGCAAGAGAGCGATGAATCCGACAGCCCTTCGTCGCGAGGTGCTTCGACACCAGGCTCTGGCGATCAGGCAAACGAGCACAGCCGTCGCGACGTCAATGACGGCTTGAACCATCCGGACACGTTCCGCATCAGCCCGGGCGGCGCGCAGCGCAGCAAGGAACAGTGGATATCCTGGCAAGCGAATCGACGTAGAGCGGTACGGCGGTGTGGCCTCGATGGAATAGCCTCGCCCCTCCTCGATGTTTCCGGCGAGGCGCCAGTACACCGGCGCGTCACCTGTCGTGCAGCATGGGTACGTCGCAGCCAACGTGAGGCGCCACAGGACAGCACACGCCACGATCGCACCGCAGGCGACCACGAAAAGCCACTTGGGTACGTGGATGTTCATTGCCTCGGCTAGAGGTAGCGCACGCCGCACTGCACGCTGCCGTAGAGACGTCCGACACAGTAGCCGAGCAACACGGCAGCCTTGGCCCTCGATGCTCGTGACCCGGGACGGCAGGCCGCACTCAAGGCCGCGCGCCAGTCCTTGGCCGCGGTGGCCCATGATCGCGGTGGCATTCCGCGACTGCGGAACAGACTGTAGAGCTTCACCTGGTTACTGCCCCAGTGCCGGGTTTGCTGAAAAAGGCGCCGAGTGTTTTCCCGATAGCGATAGAGATACACCGCGTCGGGCACCAGGTGGATTTGGATCCCGGCGGTCAGTTGGGCTTCCCAGGAAAACGCAATGTCTTCGGTGGCCGTGAGTGCCTCACAGAAACCACCCAACTTGCGGAACAGCGCGGAGTCCACGCCAACGTTCGAGCCGGCGGCTGGAAGAAAGTCGAAAAACACGCCAATCGCCTCAGCCTGCCAGAAACCCCCGTGGGCTTCGACGACCGATGACGCGTTCAGCGCTTCGGAATCGACGCGCGACGTGACAAATGGAAAGTGGTCCAGAGCCCGAGCCATGACGCCGACGTACGTCAGGTCGACGACATCGTCAGCGTCGATGAAGAGGAACTTGCCGGCTCGGGCCTGGCGAACACCGACGTTCCTGGCGTACGCGCACGAGAAACGCTCGGTGGCGCGGATCAGGCGCAGTGACAGACGCGTCCCAAAGTCTTCCACGACGTGCGAACTGCCGTCACTCGACCCGTTGTCGACGGCGATGACCTCGAAGCTTGGCGCATTCTGCTGTTGCGACAACGCCAGGAGCAGTTCGCCGACATAGGGTTCCGCGTTCTTGAACGGAACGATCACGCTCACGTCTGGAACGGACGATGGCGACATCGGTCACTCGCGGGTGCCCGAGCGTGCCGGTTGCGTGACGGGGCCGAACTCCTGGGCGGGGACTGACAGCAATGTTTCCGCCGATTCTATGTCGGTTCGTGTCCGCACGTTGACGGTGGTCCTTCTCGCCTGGTGTAGAGTTGGACGCGCGATGACTCCGACGTCGCGAGTCGTTCGATGACCTTCGGGGCAGAGTCGCGGACACTGGCCTTCCTCGCTTGTGGACCAGACGAAATCCCACACTTTCTGTCGCGGCTCAGTGGTCTTGGCTCGCACGAGTCATGCACCGTCGTGCTCTTCGCGCCGTTGCCCGACAGCGTGTCCCTTCCTCGGAATCTTTCGCGCGTCCTTACGGGACTTCCGCCAGCACGCGCCGTGGGGCTTTGGCTGCGAACCCACTGGCGCGCATTCGATCACATTGTGATCTGTCGCGGCAGCCAGGTCGATCGCGACGCACTCGATCGGCTCATTCAATTCACCGGAATACTCGCAGGCCGGCGCCGGCTCCTGATTTCAGCGCACGAGGATGATCGAGAGCTGGATGGCACCGGCATCTGGACGATGGTCCGGACCCTTGCACGCTTCCGAAGTCCTGCCGGCTGGTCAGCCGGCCGTGCAGCGCTCCTCCAACTGTCTGTCTGGGCAACGGCAATTGGCTTGACGGTCTTTCGTGAGGCTTCGCCTCCTGAACCTCGGCATCGAGGAGGTCGGGTTGCCCTTCTCGTGCCGATTCTGCCAGACCTCTCGCACACATTCGTATATCGCGAGGTTCTCGCGGTGAAGCGGCGTCACCCCGACGTACAGGTGATCGCTCTTGAGCGCGGAGACGACTCTGTCATTCATCAGGAAGCGGCCGAGTTGCTTTCGATGACAACGTTTCAACCCCACCCGTCGCCGAATGCGTATCTTCGCCTCTACCTCAAGCAGTGGCTCATCAGGCCACGGCGAATGGCAGCGCTTGTCCGATGGGCCAGCAGCAACTCGGCGACGTTCGGCCCTGGCGCTGTTTCGAATGACTCGCGTGTCTTCCTCCGGCTCGAACACCTGACGCACAGCAGTCATTTGATTCGTGCGTTGATCCTGGCCGATGAGCTCAGCCGACTCGATATCGGCTTTGTACACGCGTACGGATCGACGTATCCGGCCCTGCGAGCGCTCGTCGCGTGGCAGCTCCTGGGTATCCCATACAGCATCTCGACATTCGTGGACTTCGATTACGCGACGCCGTTCCAGTTGCTCGATCTGAAGTTCGGCGCGGCCCGGTTCGTGTTCGCGTGCAGCAACTTCTGCGTTCGGCGCCTGCGCGACCGCTTCCCGTCTCTGCGAGAGCGATTCGATGTCCTGCACATCGGGCTGCCGCTCGACTACGCCGCGCAGCCAGCATTCCGGCCACAGGAAGGGCCGCCGCGGTTGATCTTCGTTGGTCGGTTCGTGCCGAAGAAAGGTCTCGACACGCTGATCGCTGCATGCCGGATCCTCGTCGATCGCGGCACCGATTTCCGTTGTCGACTGTACGGTTCCGGCGACGAAGAGGGGCGGCTTCACGCTCAAACGCTCGCCCTGAATCTGTCGCGCGTCGTCTCTTTCGAGCCGCCGATTCCAAACGAACGCTTCTACTCCGTGATGTGTCCCGGGGACGTCTTTGTGTGCCCGAGCCGGTATGCCTCAGATGGCGAACGGGACGGCATCCCGACAACACTGGTCGAGGCGATGGCCGCGGGCGTCACTGTGGTCTCGACGTCAGTGTCCGGCATTCCCGAGCTCATCGAGGACGGCGTCAATGGGTTCATCGTGCCTCCCGACGATCCGGAGCGGTTGGCGGAATGTCTGCTTGGACTGCTGACCCGGCCCGCGCAGGCCCAGATCGCGGCCAACGCGATCCGGACGGTTCGCGATGCCTTTTCCCTGCCGCAGACAGTGCACGTGCTCGAGGACCGTATCAGCCGAGAAACGTCGTTTGCATTCGGAAGCGGCTCACCGGCGAGTGATCGCCCCGGCGCATCCGCCTGATCAACCGACGCTTGGACCACATTCTGGGCGCCAGCCGGACGACGCGGCCTGCCGCGAGCCAGAGCGCCTTCGTCTGTTTCCGTCGAACCGAGCTGCGGACGTCGGCGAGCGTTCGGCGGACGATCGGCGAAAGATCCTTCCAAATGTCCCGGACTTCGTCGTTCTTCAACATCACCAGGAACCGGTTGGAGAGAATCAGCGCAGCCCCTTCTGGCCGATCGGCGTGGCCGCCTCCACCCCGAGCGTGTGCGCCGATCGCGGAGGGCACGAAGAGACACCGGTATCCGGCTTGCTGCGCGCGCCAATCCAGATCTACATCTTCAAAGTAGGCGAACAGGTCCTCATCGAACACCTGGCCGTGAATCGCGAGGGCCTCCAACATGCTGCGTCGGTACATCGCGGCGCACGCCGACGCTCCAAACACATCGGCCTCGTTCGGATAGTCGGCGGGCCGATGACGTGCGGGGTCGCACCCGTACACATATCGACTGGGTAGAAAATAGTGGCCATTACAGTCGATCTCGTCGACGGGTCCCGCAGGCGTGAGTCGTCGCAAGGCGCCTGCCGCCCATCCGACATCGGTGTATTGCCGCAGCGTCGCTGCCAGCACGCCAATGAACGTCGGTTCCAGGGTTACGTCAAAGTTGAGACTCAAGATGAACTCACCGCGCGCCGCCCGGATTCCGGAGTTGAGCGCCGCGCTGAACCCCGTGTTTCGGTGAAGCTCAATAACGGACACGCGAGGCAGCCGCGCGCGAATTCTTGACACGCTGTCGTCGGTGGAATCGTTGTCGACCACGATGACTTCATGGTCGGAATAAGTTTGCCGCTCGATGGCCGGACAGATCGAGTCGATCCACGGCCCGCCATTCCGGTTGACAAGAATGATGCTGACAAGGCCCGGCACTACGCTTCGCGGGGAGTCTCCGTCACCGCCGCGGATCGGTGCGTCCGAGTGTGCTCTGGTCATTGCCGCGGGGACGCCCCGGTCTTGTCGGCGGCGCGAACGACTCGCATGGGAGCCAATCAGCCGACCTCGCCGAATGCGCGAGACAGCATCGCGGACAAGTCGGTGTCCGCCGTGACCTCTAGACGCGGCAGACCCAGGGTCTGATCGCTGGAACAAACGGCGCGGGTCTCGGTTGTCACACCCACGTTGAAACCGGCCTCGGCGGCCAGCCGCGTCGTCAGCTTAACGCGCTCGCCAAAGGGATAGGCGACGCGACGAACCTCCCTGCCCAGAAGCTGCTCGAGCGTCGATCGCGATTCGGCGAGTTCCTGCCGCTGAACGTCAACCGGCTGTCTCGGCAATGACAGATGATGCACGGTGTGGGCGCCAATCCGGTGACCGTCATGTCGCGCCAAGGATTGGATCTCGTCACCCACCATGGGCCGCGCCGTTTCTGACGACGCTGGACCGCACTGCTCGATGACGGCGTCCACGGCATCGTTGCGTTCGTCGACGCTCATTGGCCGGATGTGCCGGTGAATCTCTCTGAGCGTCTCGAAGCGGTCCGTCGCCGCGATCGTAACTGCATCCTCGTCACGCAACGCGGGGATCGTGAAGGCGGAGGGCCATCGGTCCGAGTGAAGGATGCTGTCTGCCAGCCGATCCCACCAATAGGGATGTGGACGATCAAGACCAGCCGTGGTCACGAAAAAGGTCGCCGGCAGGTTCAGAGAGTCGAGCAGTGGCGCGGCCACAGTCAGGTTGTCCAGGTATCCATCGTCGAACGTCAACGCGACGGCGCGTCTCGGCAGATCGCCGGTCCACAGCCGCGCAAGAAGTCCGTCAAGGGACAGTACATGTGATCCATCCGAGAGGAACCGCAGGTGACTGGCGAACGTCTGGGGCGGCACACACAGGTGAAAGGGATCGACAGGAACGGATGCGATCCGGTGGTAGACAAGAATCGCAGCCGTTGCGCTCATGACCGCCGCACCACCCGGATGCAGTGGATCAGCGGGAACAGCGGATCGTCGAAGCTGAGCGTGGACGACTCCAACTCCTCGGTGGCCAGCCCGTAGAGAAACGCAGCACACGTCCGGACATTGCCATGTGTCTCGATCGAAAGGTCGTCAGGGTGGCACTCTCGAAGGAATACGCGTTCTACGGCTGAGCGAGTCAGCCTCCAACAGTCTTGCACTCCATACGCCTCATCTTCGTCACTCACCCGACTCACGGCGGGAACAGTCGCCAGCAGGACGCCGCCGGGCGCCAGGAGGGCCAGCGCGCGTCGAACTGCCGCTTGCAGGTCAAAGATCAAGTGGAGCGTCTGCGTGAGGATGAAACAGTCAAATCGACCTTCAGGTAGGGATGTGGACCCGGCCAGATCCCCCACGATCGTGGCGAGTGTATTGCCCTGGCGGATGTCGAGTACCGCGGACTCGAGAACCTTGTCACCTCCAAACACGTGGGTGTAGCCGCTGTCCTTCACTTCGAGGACCCGACCGCGGATATCCTCCGCGTGCTTGGCGAGAAAGGCATGAATGAAGTGACGATCGATTGGCAGCCCGCGGTCAGTGCCCCATGAGGCGCTGAGAGGCGCCAATGAGGTGAGCGCAGGGGCGGGCGGCGGCTGTGTCGCCGGAACCGCTGCGCTTGGCTGCTCGCGAGGGGCGCCTTCGACAACGGACGCTGCCCATCGCAAGGGTCGCGTCACTCTCCAGCTTCGCGACGCACGCAGGGCTTCGATCTCGGCGGCAAGAAGCATGGCGCCGGTGTTGGCCTCCGCTAGTTTCCCAGACAGTAGCGTCACCTCACGATGAGTGTTGTCAAGGCGGGCGCTGGCGTCCTGCAGGGCCTGCTGAGTGGAGGCCAGCGAGTGCTCTGCGGCGGCGAGATTCTCACTAATCCTGGCCTGCGCGTCGGCCTGCGCGTGCATCCGAGATTCAGCCTGGTGCAATTCAGCTTGAAGCGCGTCCAGGGCTGACAGTGCAGCGCGATGCGAGAGCGCCAGTTCAGAGCGCACCGCGGCCGCCTCGTACAGTTTCAGTTCATCCGGGTTGCGCAGAAACACGTGATCCGGACCGATGGCGTCGTACTGAACGTGCCATCCCTTCGCGCGCTCGGATTCGACGAACCGGGCCTGCCTCTCCTGAAGCACTTTGCGCGCGCCGTGACGCTGACTGCGAATCGGATAGTGTCGCAACAGAAACGGAATCGGAAAGACCCGCTGCTCGGCAAACTCCGCGTGGTGACCGCCGGAGGACACCAGGTCGACCGCTTCCACGCTCGCCTTCCAGCACTTGATCTGCACGCGGTCGTGCGCGGCACCTGGTTCGAAGAACCGGAACTTTTCTGGAATCGAGTCGCCGCGCTCATACGTGTCGTCGACCGGAGGAAAATTCAGCAGACGGAAGTCGATGGCGTTGTAGCCCAGGCGATCCACGAGTTGGATGCCTTCCGACAAATCGATCTCCGGCCAGGGCGACTCGCGAAACTCATCTGCGTCGTGGTGGAGGACCCAATCCGCCCCGAGGCTTCGGGCCAACTCTTGTTTGCGGCGGAGTACAGCGGACCAATCGAACGCCTGGCCAGATTTCGCGAGCGTCTCGACACCCAGCACTCCCCGGTTCAAGAAGGAGCGGGCGATGTCGACCGTGTCGTCGGAGGACCCGTCGTCGATCAGATACACGCTGACGCGCTGATCGATGAGGTGCTCGATGACGGCGCCAATGATGTCCGCTTCGTTGAAGGCCGACACCAGCGCGACGACGCGGAAGCCTGAAGGCGTCAACTCGGGACTCCTACGAGACTGGGGTCAGTCCTGAAAGGTACGCGCGGATGACGTCGCCTGGCGATCCCGAGAGCTCTACCCCGCCATTTTCCAGCAGAACCGCCCTCGAACAGAAACCCTCGATTACCGGCGGCGCATGACTCACCAGCACCACCGTGTGCCCCGCCGCCCGCAGCGCGCGATAGCGCTCCTCGCACTTCGCGCGGAACCCCGCATCGCCCACCGCAAAGATTTCATCGAGCACCAGCACCTCACGCACGGCCGCGAACGCCACGGAGTAGCCGAGACGCGACGCCATGCCGCTCGAGTAGTGCTTGAGGTGCAGGTTCGCGAAGGGCTCCAGTTCCGCAAACGCCAGAATCTCGTCCATGCGCCGCCGGATCTCCGGCAGCGTCAGCCCCATCGCGGCGCCGATGAGGCAGACGTTGTCCACCGCGTCCAGCTCCGGGTTCCAGCCGACGCCCAGCTCGAGGATCGGCGTGATCGCCGCGCGCGTCGTGACGCGGCCGCGATCCGGCAGATAGATCCCGCACAGGATCTTCAACAGCGTGCTCTTCCCGCAGCCGTTGCGGCCCATGATGCCGAGCGCCTCGCCGGCACGCACCTCGAAGCTCACGTCCTCGAGCACCTTCAGCTCGCGGAACTGACGCGGATCGAGCACGCCGAGCACGTGCTCGCGCACCGTGTTCCGCCGCACCGACGGAATGCGGAACGACTTCGAGACGTGTGAGACCTCGATGACCGTCATCGGCGCACCATGCTCACAGATACTCCGCCGCTCGTGGCGAAAGCGCGCGGAAGATCACCACGCCGGCCGCCATCGTCAGCGCGGCCACGCCCGCCAGGCACAGATGCGCCGTCGCCGTCGGCACCACGCCGCGCACCAGGACGTCGCGGGCGAACTCGATCACCGGTGTCGGCGGCCAGAGATACAGATAGAAATGAAACTTTTCGGGCAGGATGCTGATCGGATAAATCACCGGCGCCAGGAAAAAGCCGGCCTGGATGAGCAGATCCCACACCTGATTCAGATCGCGATACCGCAGGAACAGCACGCTCGACCCCAGCGACATGCCAACGACGATGACGGCGAGCGCGATCGCATAGAGCACGAACAGCGCGAGCGACGCGATCGGGGGCGCATGACCGGTCACCGCGAGGAACACGACGATCGACACGCTGAACACCGTGAGCGTGATCGCAGCGTTCGAGATCGCCGTGACCACGAGAATCCACGCCGGGAGCCTGGCCTTCGTGAGCAGAAAGCCCTTCACGTGCAGCGCGCCGAGACCGGACCGCGTGCCCTCGGCAAAGAAATCCCACAGAAAGAGGCCGACGATGAGATCGAGCTTGTAGGTGGGATTGGACGCAAAGAGAAACGAGAACACGCCCATCAGCAGCACGAACATGATGAGCGGCTTGGCGAGCGCCCACACGAAGCCGCCCAGCGTGCCGTGGTAGCGCACCTTGAAATCCGTGCGCACCAGCGTCCACACGAGCCCGGCGCGCGCGCGCCAGCCCGGCTCGCCGCCGGCCGGACCCGCTGCCGGCGCCGCGCCGGCGTCAGCGTGCAGCCGATCCGCCGCCGAGCCGCGCTCGGTTTCGATTGATGCAATCGTCATTGCCAGATGTGCCCGGCGCGATCCGCGCGATCTCTTCGCACAGGCGAAGCGCCTCCGCAGGATTGTTGCCGATCGTTTCCTCGAGCACCACCAGCCCGCGTCGCGCCTGGATGTTGTCCGGATCCAGATCCAGCGACGCGCGGTAGCGCCGGCGCGCCTCGTCGGGCCGGCCGCCGATCAGCGCGACGGCGGCGAGACCATTCGACGCTTCGACCGATCCCGGCACGAGCGTCTGCAAACGCGCGAACGCATTGGCCGCCTCGTCGAGCCGGCCGAGCTCCGTCAAACACGTGCCGACTTTGGTGTACAACGCGGGCTCGTTCGGCCGAAGCTGCATCGCGATCCGGAATTGCGCGACCGCGTCGGCGTGCTGACCGTCGTTGTGCAGCGACTCGCCGAGCAGCAGACGCGGATACCAGTGAGCGGGAGACTTGCCGACGGCCTCCGCCCACAGCGCCACCGGCTGACTCCACACGATGTTGCGAATGACCGTGCGCGCGCCGAACGACACGATCGCCATCACGAGCGCCACGCGCAGAATCAGCGTGGCGAGCGGATGCACCGAGCCGAAGCGCGCGGCCATGCGCCCGATCGTGGCACCGGCCGCCAGCATCAATCCGCACGCCGCGAGATACACGCGATGCTCCGCCATCGGCTCGCCGCGATCCATCGCCACCAGCATCGCCGGCGGCAGGAACATCAGCAGGAACCACGCGAAGCCGAAGCTGGCGACCCCGCGGCGACGACGGATCCACCACGTGAACGCGACGAGCGCGCCAAGCGAGATCAACGAGAGCCACGCCCGCAGCGTCATGAGTCCGAACAACGGAATCGCGTGAAACACCGATTGACCGTTGGGCAACAGCATCAACGCCAGATACCGGAGCGTGACGTCCACCTCGACGAGGAGAAAGGGCGGCAGAAACGTCAGGCCGCCGCCGTGTTCCCCAAACACGAACAGGTAGAGACGCGCGGCCACGAGCACCGTCGCAATCACGAAGAGCGGGAGGTGCAGCCCGCGCCACGCGCGGCGCCACTCGCTGCCGTTGTTCTGCCGGACGACGCGGTCGTAGATCAGCACGACGAACGGGAACATCGCCGCCGTTTCCTTCGAGGCGAGCGCGACGAACCACAACGCGATGGCGACCGCGCGCCATCGCCACGATCCGCCGAGCAGCCACCGGCGCGCGCACAGAAACGCCGCCAGGAAAAACACCGCGCACAGAATCTCCGATCGGCCACTGACGTAGCCGACGGCCTCGGTGAGCATCGGGTGCACGCCGAACAACGCGGCCGCCGCAAACGCCACCAACTGCGGATGCGCCGCAATCGCCGCTTCGGCGCCGAGCGATCGGCGCCAGTCCTCCATCACCCGCCAGGCGACCCAGAACAACAGGCCGACGACGATCATGTGCAGCAGGATGCTGGTGACGTGAAAGCCCTCGGGGGCGGGGCCGTAGAGCGCGCGATCGAGAGTGTAAGACGCGTTCACGACCGGCCGCGACGCGTCGTGCATGAGAATTGCACGCAGGTTGACCGGCGGGACGATCGACCGGTTCTGCAGAATGACGCGATTGTCGTCGTAGACGAACGGGTTGTGGATCGCGTTCGTGTATACGAGACCAGATAGGACCACGGCTGCCGCGGCGGCCAGCCAGCCGCGACGCGTCATTGCCTTCGCTGCGGGTGGGCGCGGGGGAACCGTTCGCGCGCGCGGAGCCCGGGGCACGACGCCATAAGTGTATGCCGGATCGCAAAATCGTCCGCCGATGGGGCGCCCGCAGTTCGACTATCATCACGGCCAGCCCGTCGCTCCGCGCGACCATGTCGCCGCTCCGCATCCTGCACGTCACGCCGTATTCAGCCACCGCGTGGTCCTACGGCGGCATTCCCCGCGTCGTCGCTGCGCTCACGCGTGAACAGGCGCGGCAGGGCCATCACGTCACGGTGTGCACGACCGATGCCTTTTCGTCGACATCACGCCTTGCCGCGCCGTCGAATGGCTTCGTTGCCCCATTGCCCCATTGCCCCATTGCCCCATTGGCCCATTGCTCCACGGCCCCATTGCCATCCGCGGTCGTCCAGGAGCGGGTGTTTCCAAACGTCTCGAACTGGCTCGCGTATCACGCGCAGTTCTTCACGCCCATCGGGCTGAATCGATATCTGCGCAAGCACGCGCACGAGTTCGACGTTGCGCATCTCCATGCGTGCCGCAACCTGCCGGGCGCGATCGCTGCGCACCACTTGCGGCGCGCCGGAGTGCCGTTCATCCTCGCGCCCAACGGCACGGCGCCACGGCTCGAGCGCCGCTTCCTGGCGAAACGCATCGCGGACCGGCTCTTTGCCGATCGGATGCTGCGCGATGCGGCGCGCGTGATTGCGGTATCCGAAGCCGAGCGCCGACAGCTCCTTGCGCTCGGCGTCGACGAATCGCGCATTCGCGTGATTCCGAATCCCGTCGATCTCGAGGAGTTCGAGGAGCCGATCGCGCACGGACGTTTTCGAGCGGCGCACGATCTTGGTGACGCGCCGGTCGTGATGTTCCTCGGCAAGCTGACGCCGCGCAAGCGCGTCGATGTGCTGATCCGCGCGTTTGCGGCGCTCGACCGCGAGCGCGCGCAGCTGGTGATCGCCGGCAACGACATGGGCGAGGCACCCGCGCTTCGCGCGCTGATCGCCTCGCTCGATCGTGCCGCGGCGCCCGGCGCACCGCGACTGAGCGCGCGCGTGACGTTCACGGGCGCGACGAGCGATCGCGCGCGGCTCGAAGCGCTCGCCGACGCGGATGTCGTCGTCTATCCGTCGGCGGACGAGATCTTCGGGCTCGTGCCGCTCGAGGCGCTCCTTGCCGGCACGCCGGTGATCGTCGCCGATGACAGCGGCTGCGGCGAAGTGATCCGCGCGATCGACGGCGGCGACGTCGTCCCACTCGGCGACGTGCCCGCACTCAGCGCGCGGATTGCCGCCGCGCTGGACGGCGATCGTGAGGCGCAGGCGTCACGGATCCGCGCTGCCGCCGGGCGAATTCGCGAGCGGTTCAGTGCGGCGAAGACGGGGTCGGATCTGTTTTCCACAGTCATCGAGGTCTTGGGGACAGATCTCGGCCAGGACGCCGGACAGGACGCCGCGTCATTCGTCATCCCGGTGCGGAACGGCGCGCCCTGGCTGCGCGCGGTCGTCGCGGCCATTCGCGCGGACGCCGGCACACGCGAGACGGAAATCATCGCCGTAGACGACGGGAGCACGGACGGGTCGGCGGACATTCTGGCCGAGCTCGAAGCGCGCGGG
>Ga0111538_10008874_pt1 | contig 13457 bp, 15 predicted proteins | sample SoiMethybrSBSTD1_FD_79669 | JGI IMG/M metagenome (GOLD analysis project Ga0111538, IMG submission 79669) | Bulk soil microbial communities from a Populus tree surrounding site in Tennessee, USA - Soil MetaG P. TD hybrid SBSTD1 (version 2)... | ecosystem: Environmental > Terrestrial > Soil >...
ATGGCTCGTGCATAAGCCGACGGGTCGTCCGCCGGGGTGAGCATGCGCCTTCCACTGCTTATCTGTTCCAGGGTCTTGACCTGTGCGCTCTGCTGGCGGTTGAGCGCTGCAATGCCTGATTCATAGCTGGTGTTATTGCTGACACGCATGGTGACTCCTCTCTTGCTGCCTTTATGGTTGATATCAATGCCAATTGTGGCATTCGTATATATCGATTTTTATCTGCCGCTTACCCCGTTACCTCGAGCAGGGCGTCGAACATCTGGCTAGCTGTCTGTATCACCTTGCTGGCCGCCTGATATGCCTGCTGGTAGCGCAAAAGATTGGCTGCTTCCTCATCTAGATTGACGCCTGATTCCGACTGCTGCAAAGCCTCAGTCTGGCTTGACAGCGCCGCCTGGGCCTCACTGGTCACCTGCAGCTCGCGGGTTTTGTTGCCTACCAGGCTGACGAGCTGACCATACGCGCTTTGGTAATTCGCGGTGCCGCTTGCGAGTGTGTTGCCTGTTTGCAGCGCCGCCAACAGCAGCGCATTGCGGTTATCGGCCCCGCCGTTGGCGTTGGGCCCGACACCGAAGGTATCTCCGGCCTTGGGCGACCCCGTGATCTGCACCGTCCAACCGTTAAAGCTGATCGGAACCCCGGGAGTGAATACTATTCCGCTTGGATTCCCTGTCCCGGCCCCGCTTACATCGAACGTGTTCGCACTGGTGAAGGTCAGTGTCACCGGTTGTTGCAGATTGGGGTTGGGGGGTGGCGGGGCATTGACTGTTCCCGCACTGATACGTCCCGAGCCGGTATTGGCGACCGGCGTTTCTGTTCGTACGGGGGCGGCGGCGGCGATGAGGCTCGCATCGTGGATGGCCACGCCGATCTGGCTGGCGCCATTTACTGTTGGACGGATCAGAAACTCATCCCCTGCCGCAACCGAGCCGGAAGTAAGACTCAGGCGGACGCCATCCACCGTTTGGGGAAACGTCGAAAACATCTGTGCGACGCCTTGCACCCCGTTTGTCACTGAGGTAAGGATGTAGTTGGCGCCATCGAAACGCAAATGGTAATCCCTGGTGGTCAGATCGCTGTAGCTGACAACTTCAGCTTCAACGACGCCGCTACCGGTATTTTCGGTTGACGCTGTCACGGATGGGCTAGCGATGGTAAAAAATTCTCCACCAGAATTTCCAAGCGCGTCCTGCCCCAACTGGTGCTGCTCATTGACCGTCCCGGCCAGAACAATGGCAATTCGCCCCAGGCTGTTGCGCGCTGTGTCAATCGCCTCGTTTTGAAATTGCAATAGACCGCCAAGCTTGCCGCCATCCAGACTCGATTCCCTGACAGGGACACTGCTTCCGCCCGACGTGTACATCAGTTCAAGACGGCGGGCGTCCAGCGGCGAAGGCGCTGCATCTAGCTGAAATGCGGTTGTTCCCGTAACCAAGGCCTGGCCCGCACCGACAAAAATGCTGTACATGCCGTCACCCTGCACGACAACCTTGGCGCGAACCTGATCGTTGAGCTGCGCCACCAGTTCGTCGCGCTCGTCCCGCAAGTCGTTTGCGGGCTGACCACTGACAGCGCTTTCGGCCAGACGTATGGTTCCGTTCAGTTTAGCGACGCGTTCCGCTAAGGTATTGATAAGCGAAGCACTGTTCTCGATTTGTGTATTTACGCCACCCTGGATTTCGTTCAGCCGTTCATCCATGGTTTGGAAGCGCCGCACGAGTATCTCGGCGTTGGACAGCATGGACTGCCGCGCCGCAACTTCGGCTGGGTTGGCGGCGACCGACTGCACGCCACCGAAGAAATCTTGTAGAGCCGGGGACAATCCAAGGCGTCCGGTCGAATCCGCCAACAGTCTGTCAAGCTGCTTCATCTGTGAAAAATAGGTGTCGAGGTGGCTGGATTCCGTTTTGGCCTGCGCCACTTGGCGAGTCAGGAACTCGTTATACGCGCGCTTTACCGTATCCACCTGGACGCCTTGACCGATAAAACCGCTACCCGTACCTTGCGCCTGATTGGTCGCCTGTACCGTCTGTTGGCGGGTATAGCCGGGTGTGGCAGCGTTGGCGACATTGTGTCCAGCTACGAGCAGGCCTTGCTGGGCAGCCTGGAGTGCGCTCAGGCCAATACCGAAAATACTATTACCCATCGTTATATCTGCTCCTGAAAATATCTCTATCTGTATAACGGCCGGACAATAAAATCCTTAATTCCCATGCGGCATTTGCCGCACTTTCGGACATATTTGATAACGTGGCACAGCGAGGTCTGGTTCCGGGATTGCTAAGACTGAGGCGTGGTTTTGATTGTCCGGCTCAATTTGTCCGCGTAACCCGGATCGGTGGCATAACCGGCCTTTTGCAGGCCTTGGGCGAAGCCTGTCTCATCTATCCCGCGCGCGGCCTGCGCTAGAAGATCCGCGTAGCGCGGACTGCTGCGAAGCAGATTGGCATAATCACGAAATGCATCGGCGTATGAGCCGTATGCGCGGAATTGTTCGACAGTCTTGCGAGCCACGCCGTTGACATACTCCGTGGTCGTGGCCTCCACTACCCGGCCCCTCCAGTTGCCGCCGGCTTTAATGCCGAACAGGTTATGACTGGGGGTGCCATCCGCCGCGCGCAGTTCCCGTCTGCCCCATCCGCTCTCCAGCGCCGCCTGTCCAAGCACGAAGCGCGCAGGAATTCCGGTCGCCTGGCTGACCTCCTGCGCGTACGCCATTACTCTGTCCCTGAACTCGGTCACGTGCGATGGCCACCCCTGCGGTTGCAATTGCGACTGCGGCGGCATTTCCGGTTGTGGTTGGGGCTGGGATTCGGATTGCAATTTTAGTTCCGGTTGCACTGCTGCAGGGGATGCTACGGCGCGCGCTCCGGGCTGCGTCCGCTCGGCTGGCCCAGCGGATGACGAATGACCGGGCATATCCGGCGGGCCCGGCGGCAACGCCGATAACATCGCCGCTTCCGCCGCCACTGTCCCGTCGGGCGAGCCAGCATGGGTAGCATGGGAGGGTTGCTGTACCTCGGGCGGTAGTGCGTCACGGAGTTGCTGCGTCATCATCTCCGCCAAACCGACGCCACGCGCAGCCATGGTCTGCGATAGCTGCTGATCCAGCATCGACATATATAGACGGCTCTGTTCGCTATCCAACAAACTATCCCGGGGGGTAGCCTCGCGCATGCTCTTCAGCATCATGCTCAGGAAAAGCGCCTCGAACTGCCGCGCGGCCGCTTCCAGTCCGGCCTGGCCAGTATTGCCAGCGACCCGCAACCCGTTGACTGCCTGCACGTCGAGTGCGAACTTTGTGGAAAGATCCGCCGGCGCGACCATTAGATAATCTCCAGCTCCGCCCGTAGGGCGCCAGCCGATTTCATTGCCTGCAAAATCGCGAGCAGATCCTGCGGGGTCGCCCCAATGGCATTCAGGGCTTTCACCACTTCGGATAGCGACGCGCCCTCCACCATGGTTAGCAGGCCGGATTCTTGCCTGATCTCAATAGTCGAGCGCTGCGCTTGCACCGTTTGTCCGCTGGAAAATGGCCCGGGTTGGCTGATTACCGGTTCCGTACTTATTACCACGGTCAGATTGCCATGAGCAATGGCGCATTGTTCCACGGTTGCCGCCTGATTCATGACCACCGATCCGGTACGGCTGTTGACGATAACTTTGGCTTGGCCGGGCGAAGGGCTGATATTGAGACTCTCCATTTCCGCCAGGAATCCGACTCGTTGGTCGCTGCTGCTGGGGGTACGTACCTGGACTGCCCGCCCATCCAGCGCGGCAGCGGTGCCCTCCCCAAACTTGCCGTTGATCGCTTCCACTACCCGGCGCGTAGTCGAAAAATCAGTGGTATGCAGATCAAGCCGGACGAAGTCCCCCTCGCCAAAGGCGACGGGGACCGCTCGCTCGACCGTTGCGCCGCCTGTAATACGGCCCGCGCTCAAATGATTGACCTGAACCTGGCTTCCGCTCGCCGCGGCTCCAAATCCTCCTACCAGCAGGTTACCCTGCGCCATCGCATAGACTTGCCCGTCGGCGCCCCTAAGCGGGGTCATCAGCAATGTCCCGCCCCGCAGGCTCCGGGCATTGCCCATGCTTGATACTGTCACGTCAATAAGTTGGCCGGGCTGAGCGAGCGGGGGAAGCACCGCTGTCACCATAACGCCTGCCACGTTTCTTAAGCGCATGTTGGTGCCGGGGGGGACGTTGATGCCCATTTGATTCAGCATGTTGTTAAGCGTCTGGATGGTGAAAGGCGTTTGCACGGTTTGGTCGCCCGTGTTGTCCAGTCCCACCACTAGGCCATACCCGACCAGCTGGTTGCTACGCACGCCTTGAATCGATGCCAGATCCTTGATGCGGTCGGCTTGCGCTGGTCCTGTCACCAACCAACATCCGAACCATGCCACAGCAGCGAGACGGGAAAGCAAGTCCTTGATGAGCCGGGGCTTTGATACGGTTATCGTGTTGGGTGCCATCTCGTATGTCTAGAACGGCGAAACCGTCAGGAAGAAACGCGAGAGCCACCCCATGGTCTGCGCTTCATCGATATAGCCGTTCGCCTTGTACTCGATGCGAGCATCGGCTACTTGCATTGACGATACGGTATTATTGATGACGGTTTCAGGACGCACCACGCCCGAGAAGCGGATATACTCCGTGCCCTGTGTCATGGCGAGCTGCTTTTCGCCACTTACCATAAGGTAGTTATTTGGCAGCACCTCGATGACGGTGACAGTGATGGTGCCATTGAAATTGTTGGTCGAAGCCGCTTCACCTTGACCTGCAAAATCATTGGCAGAGGACGCGCTAATATCAACTCTTTTCGTAATGGGGACGCCGTACACGATCGGAGGAATACCCACCTCAACTTCGCCGTTCTTCTTGACACTGCTATTGGATCGCTTGCTCGCGTTCGTCCGCTCATTAAGCGTGACAACCAGTGTGTCGCCCACCTGCCGTGCGCGACGGTCTTCGAACAAGGGACGGTGCTGGATCCCAGCATGATAAATCGCTCCATTCGCAGGTTGCGGCCCAATCTGCGGGGCTCGAGCCGACATGGGCTGCTGCACGATAGGAGCTGGCGCGGGCAGGGTGATACAACCTTCGAGGAAAATTGCGGCCATGCCCAACAGAAACGGTTTGGCGCGCTTCGCTGAAGACGCTGCTATCATCCGCTCGCCGTGCCGTTCATACTCATTGCCGCATTAATCCTACGAGCCGCCCTGCTCATCTATATTTGTGTCAGTCGTTGCAACATCTGATCGGAAGTTTGCACCGATTTGCTATTGATTTCATAGGCGCGCTGCGTCTGGATCATGTTGACCAGTTCCTCGACCACGTTGACGTTGGAGGTTTCCACATACCCCTGATTGAGCACGCCCGCACCATCGGCACCGGGATTAGTGGTGTTAGGGGTTCCGCTGGAGGCTGTTTCTATGTAGAGGTTCTCGCCGACGCTCTGCAGGCCAGCCGGATTGATAAACGTGGCAATCTGCACCGTGCCGACCTGGACCGGAACGGTGGACTCCGGCGTGGTAACGGAAACGGTTCCATCCCGGCCAATGGTAATGCTCTGCGAATTCGGCGGGATAGCGATAGCTGGCTGAATGAAATAGCCGCTTGAGGTCACGAGCTGGCCTTGAAAATCGGTCTGGAATGAGCCGTCTCGTGTATAGGCGGTGGAACCATCGGGTCGTAATACCTGAAAAAATCCCTGGCCCTGGATCGCCACGTCCTTGGAGTTTCCCGTCTGCTGCAAATTGCCCTGAGTGAATATTCGTTCGGTTGTTACCGGACGAACCCCTGTGCCAAGCTGCAAGCCCGATGGCAATTGCGTCTGCTGGGAGGATTGGGCGCCGGGCTGACGCAACGTCTGATACAGCAGGTCTTCGAAAACCGCGCGCGAGCGTTTGAATCCATTCGTCCCCACGTTCGCCAGATTGTTGGCGATGACATCCATTTGCGTCTGTTGCGCGTCCAGGCCGGTCTTTGAAATCCAAAGCGAGCGAATCAAGCAAGTCTCCTCAGTTGGTTAAAACGCCAATCATCAGCTGCACGCAGCAAGCTGAAGATGGCAAAAAATCGTCCTGCACACATCGACGACATGCGGCCGGATAAGTAGCAGGCAAAAATAAGGCATGCACCATTTTCAGGCCTTTCATTTTTCTTTCCCATTTAACTCGGCTCTGTCATCCGGGTCTCGGTTGAGGCAGCGAGAGACTTCCCGAGCAGTTGGTGCAGCCATGGATCAGTTAGGAACTCATGCTCAGGAGATTGCTCGCCCGCTGGGCGTTCCCTTCCGCGTTCTGGAGCAGCTTCATGTGCATTTCGAACTGGCGCGAGAGAGAGATCATGTCGACCATGGCCTCGACCACATTGACATTGCTGCCTTCCAACGCCCCGCTGCCCAGCGTCACGCTCGCGTCCGCCACTGCTTCAGCCCCGCTCGAAAGTCGAAACAGGCCGTCCGCTCCGCGGGCAAGTTGGTCTTCGGGCGGATTGACCAGCTTTATGCGACCCACCATCACTGCGATATTCGGCTCATTCGTTCCCGCTCCCGCCGGTACTGTCGAGATGGTGCCATCTGTCCCAACAGAAACCTTTGCATACGGCGGGATGGAAATCAGTCCTTCCTCACCACGCACATTCAGCCCGTTGCGCGTCTGTAACACGCCATTGGCGCTAACATGCAGGTCGCCGTTTCGGGTATACGCCTCCGCACCGTTTTCCAACTGAACCGCAATCCAGCCCCTTCCCTGCACCGCAACGTCGAGATCGCGCCCTGTTTGCTGCACCGTTCCGGGCCGGAAATCCGCCCCCGCACTCGAATCCACCACGAATGCACGCGTCGCTAGCGTATCGCTGAATACCGGCACTGCGCGCAATGCGCTGATTTCCGCGCGATAGCCGGTCGTATTGGTGTTTGCAAGATTGTTGGAGACTGCTGCATGCTGCCCGAGCGTATGCTTTGCCCCGGTCATGGCAACGTATATCATGCGATCCATATTTACTCCTGTGGCGGCAATGCTCTAATTTGTATTTTCCACATCACCTCAGGTTGACCATCGTCTGCAGAATCTGGTCCTGCGTCTTGATAGTCTGAGCGTTTGCCTGATAAATGCGCTGCGCCGTGATCATATTGACCAGCTCGGATGTCAGTTCCACGTTCGATTCCTCCACCGCCCCCGCCTGCAATACTCCGAGCCCTCCGGAACCAGGTGCGCTCACCAGCGCGGTTCCCGACGCGGCACTTTCTTTCCAGGTATTGTTGCCGCGGACTTCAAGGCCTTGCGGATTGGCAAAATTAGCCATCACGATCTGCCCCAGGGCGAGAAACTCGCCGTTAGAGTAGCCTCCCCGTATCGTCCCATCAGGCGCGACCGAATACCCGGTGAGCTGGCCGGAAGTGTAGCCATCCTGCGATAGCGCATTCACCCCAAAACCCGATCCGAACTGGGTCGTGCCGGTAAAGTCCAGGTCAAAAGCCATAGGGTTGGCGCCAGTCGTCACAGGGGCCGTTACGCCGAACACGCTTGTACCTAATGGGTCCAAAGCACCGTTCGCAAGGAAGTTCAATGAACCGACCGGTAGCCCGCCATTAAGCACGGCGCCATTATTGACAGCGAACAAATCCCAACTATTGGAGGCAGTCTTGACGAAGTAAGTGGAAAGAGTCGTCTCGTTGCCGAGGCTATCGTAGATGGGTGCTGAAGTTGAGCTGTTGTAGGTAGCCGGATCAGCCGGATCGAAAGCAGCCGAACTCAGCGCGGCCTCGCGCGAGTCCAGGTTCACCAGTCCACTCACAAGGGTAGTGGTCGAAGGAGCGAGGTCGGCCTTCGAAATGCGCAGATCGGTTGGCGCGCCTGAGTTGATTTGCCCCGCGCCGTTCGCCGAATAGCCGGTGAGGCGAAGACCGTTGCTGTTGACGATATAGCCATCCTTGTCCGGATGGAATTGACCGTTGCGCGAGTAACTTATCGCGCCCTGATCGCTCAGGCGGTAGAAACCTGCGCCGTTGATAGCGATATCGAGTGGATTATTGGATACCGTAACGCTCCCCTGCCCGAACTGCTGCGCAACATCTGTCACCTTGACGCCAATACCTGCCTGAATGCCCCCGCCGCCCGAGAGCGAGTTTGCGAACATATCCGCAAATTGCGCCTGTGATTGCTTGAAGCCAACCGTGTTGGTATTCGCGACGTTGTTGCCGATAACGTCCAGATTCTTCGATGCCGCATTCAAACCGCTCAAACCCTGTTGAAAACCCATGATGTGTTCCCCTGTTCCGTGTTTTGGTTACGTTTTTTTACTGAGACAAAAGTAGATGAAATGAGTCTCCACGCTGTTCCTGCTGGCGGGTGGCCGCCAAGCTAAAAAATTTCCTTAACATCGGCTAAGCTCACTGTTCCCAATGCCCCAAGGTTAAGGCGAACGCCTTGGTTGCCTTGAGAGACACCCTGAACGGTAGCCAGCGATAATGTCTGTGCTTCGATTTTCTCCTCGTCGCGCAAAGCGCTCACGCTGATGTTGTAAACGCCATCGACTGCTTGCGCGCCGTCACTGGTCTTGCCGTCCCATTTCAGGGTCAGAGGGCCGGCCGATTGTCCATTGAGATCGATTACCCGAATCACTTGGCCGGAGGCATCATGAATTGACACTTTGACTTGATCCGCGGCCTGCGCCAGCTCGACGCCAAATACGCTGCTGCCCGCCAATTGCAAAGTGGAACCAGGTACAAGCACATCTTTTCCAATCATCGTCGCTGCCTGTAGAGATTGTCCGGAAGTAAAGCTGCTCGCCATGGCTTCAATCGTCGCGTTAAGCTTTTCGATACCGTTTACCGTACTGATCTGGGCGAGCTGGGTCGTAACCTGACCATTGTCAAGCGGGTTGAGAGGATCCTGGTTTTTCATTTGCGTTACCAGTAGCTTGAGAAACCGGTCCTGTACGTCGTCGGCTGCGGATTTAGCCGTGTTTTTCGTGCCGTAGGGTGCAAACGGATTTACAGTAGTTGCATCCTGAATGGTACTCATGGCCGACTCCCTATTGTCCAATGGTTAAAGTCTTAAGCAGCAAAGTTTTCGCGGTATTCATCATGTCGACGTTGTTCTGGTATGAGCGCGAAGCGGAGATCATATCCACCATCTCTTCCACCACATTCACGTTTGGCATGGTTACGAACCCGTCCGGATTCGCCATGGGATGGGTCGGCTCGTATACCAGCTTCATCGGCGACTGATCCTCGATGACGCGCAATACCTTCACGCCGTGAGTCCCACTGGCACCGTCAGGGCTGATGCCATGGGAACTCATGTTATCCAGGGGTGAGGTACTCGCGAATACGACTTGTTTCGCCTTGTAGGGCTGCCCGTTGGAACTCGTGGCGCTATCGGCGTTGGCGAGATTGCTTGCGACCACGTTAAGCCGCTGGTTCTGGGCCGTCATTGCCGAACCCGCCACCGTAAAAATATTGAATAGCGACATCTTCTGTTCCTCCCGTTACCCTCTCATTAACCTTGTATGGCCGTACGCATCATCCTGATCTGGTCACTGATGAACGTCAGATTGGCTTCATAGTGGATGGCGTTATCAGCGAATTGGCTTCGTTCCACATCCATATCGACTGTATTGCCATCCACGCTCCCCTGGACCGCGTTGCGGTATAGCACCGGCGCTCCGGCTACGGCACCAGTGGGCGAAGGAATGTGATTCGGTGCACTGGTGGCCAACCGGACAGCAGTATTAGCGCCATTTCCAGCCATCGCTCCTTGTAACGCATCCCGAAAATCGATGTCGCGCGCTTTGTACTTCGGCGTATCCGCATTCGCGATATTGGATGCGATCAACTGCTGGCGGTGCCCCCGCAGGTTGGCCGCGTCCTGGTAAAAACGGAATGTCGGGTCAAGTTTGTCAATCATGCTGCTTCCTATCAGTTCAGTGTTTGCTATTCATCGCACTAACTCATCTTATTGGAAGAATGACTTCCTCAATTGGTGAATCAGCGAGGATAAAAACCCTTATCTCCCGCCTTTGAAAGCCTTCCTGCGCGAGTTTTTGGCGGAACGAGGGACATTCTCCCTGTAGTCCATCGGCGGGTCCTCCTATTGGCGCCACAATGGCAATGACCGGAGTTCAGTATGCCGGCAGGTGTTCCAGGCCGCATCCTCCGATTAGCGAATAAAACACGTCTCACTTCCGCACCTCCCGGAGAAATCTCTCCAACTAGAATGATTGCACTCGCTTGCCCGCGGACGATTGTTCAAGGACCACCATGCCCATCACCCGCTTTTGGCTGCTTGCATGCAGTCTGAGTTTTGTTACACTTGTTTCGCCCGCTGCTGTCGCCGCGCCCCCGGCGCCTGTACCGCCGCGGCAGGACCTCCGCCTCGTCCACGAGGCCGTCATGAGCTTTTTGCATTCACAGTCGCCCGGTCTCCCTGGCGAGGTCGAAATCACGCCCGGCGCTATCGATAGCCGGCTTAATCTCCCTGCCTGTGCAGCACTTGAGGCAGCTTTGCCGCCGGGTCAGCGCCCGTGGGGGAACACGACGGTCACGGTGTACTGTTCCTCGCCCCTGCCCTGGACAATTTACGTACGCGCCAATATAAAAGTAATGGCCAATTACATCGTCAGCGCCAAGCCGCTGAGGCAGGGGCAGGTGTTGACCGCCGCGGATCTCACGACCCAAAGGGGCGACCTGACCCAGCTACCACCTGGAACAATCACTGAGTTGAATGAGGCCGTTGGCAGGACGTTAACCGGCGGCCTTCCATTCGGGGGCGCGCTTCGCCAGGACATGCTGCGCGCTCGGGCAGCCGTGGTCCAGAACCAGAGCGTAAAGCTTGTCTCAAGCGGACGCGGTTTCAGCGTAAGCGCGGAAGGCAGAGCGCTGAACAATGCGGCTGAGGGGCAGATGGTGCAGGTGCGGAGCGCGTCGGGCTCCGTCGTCAGCGGTATCGCTCGCCCAGGGGCTATTGTCGAAGTAAATTACTGAGGCACAAAAAGGCGATGGCGTTGATCAACGTCCCAGCGCCTATATGAACCTATGGACGGCTCTGAGCTTGGAAATCGAGGCGCGCGGGATGGGACGGCAGGAATTGAATGATGGATTAATTGTTTCTCTGCCAAATCTCGTGGAATAAGGGAAGCCATATTACTTGAAGCGAGGTGTGTCACAATATCACTTGAGGCAGCTGATAGCCCTCAAGTTTTTCCGCATGGCTGCCGTTATCTATTCAGGTTAATCCCTGGAGAAACGAACTATGAAAATCGAGAATACAATAACAACTTCGCATGTCGGCGATGCGGCAGCTTCAGCTGCAAAATTAGGTTCTAAGACGGCAGATCCCACCGCTACAAACGACCAGGTTCAACTCAGTACGCAACTGCAGAATATTGAGAAAAAACTTGCGCAGGGGGAAGTTTTCGACGCAAAACGGGTAGAAGAAATCAAGCAGGCGATCAGCGAGGGCCGCTTCGTCGTCAATCCTGAAAAGGTGGCCGAAGGCCTGCTGGAAACCGTACGCGACCTCTTGCGCAGCAAACAGGGCTGATCTTGGAGCATTACTTGCCGGAAATGACTTTTGACCCTACTCATTCCATCAACGCTGAATGTGAGGCAACTCGAAACTTCATCGAGATCCTGCGGCGTGAGCAATTGGCTCTGAGGCAGGCAGACGTTTCAATGTTGCTGCCGCTTGCGCATGAAAAAGCGCAGCAGGCCCAGCAACTGGCTGAATTGTCGGAGGCGCGTAAACGCTGGCTTTCCATGCGGGGACACGCCCCCGATCGCTCAGGGGTTGAGGATGAACTGCAGAATTTTGCTGGTGCATCCGAAGCGTGGCAGGAATTCATTCAGTTGGCGGAAACAGCGCGCCAGCTGAACGAGATAAATGGAAATCTGGTGGGCCAGCGGCTGCGCTACAACCAGCAGGCCATCGCTGCGCTGCAAGAGGCAACGCATGTTACCGGTGTTTATGGCTGCGATGGCCATACCCAGCCATTTTCCGGGGGACGCCAGCTGGGCGAAGTTTAAACCGCAACGGGCGTATTGTGCAGGCTGCCATATTCACAACCCGAGATAGCTGATCCTATTTTCTTTACCTGGCTCAGGCGGCGTGCCCGGTCAGCACCTGAGGTAGCGAATCAGGCGACGTACCGGATGGATCGGTCGTATCGACCGGGGCATTCCGTTCGGAATTGGGTGGCGACGACAGAATCGTGATGGTTACTCGCCGATTACGCATTCGCCCTTCCTCCGTGTCATTCGAATCCACGGCTCGGTATTCGCCATAACCCGCGGCGATCAACCGCGCCGCGGCCACACCGTTGTCTATCAACAGTCGCACTACGCTACTGGCGCGCACCGCCGACAGTTCCCAGTTGGAAGGAAATTTATCCGTAACGATGGGTATGTTATCCGTGTGACCTTCCACACGGATCATCTGCTCGCCGTCTTTCAGCACCTGCGCCACAGCCTCCAGCACCTTGCCGGATTCCTCCTGCAAATCCGCTTGGCCGGTAGCGAACAAGACGCTGGCGTTGATCTCGACGCTCAGCCCGTGCTCGCTGTGGATCACCCTTACCTGGCCATTCTCGATAAGCGGTCCCAGCGGAGCAAAAGCCGCCATTATGTCGTGAGCAACTATCTCCATCCTCTCGCGGCGCTGACGCTGAATTTCCGCAGCCCGGCGTGCTTTTTTCACCACAACCTGTTCTGGCAGCATCGGCTCCTCCGGCGTCAGGCTCAGAATATTGTGATGGTCCGGCTTTCCCCCGAAAGCAGTGACGAGCGCACCTGTCAATACACGCTGTTTGCCTTCTTTAAGGTGAGACACAGCGTACATAACGACAAAAAGGGCAAGCAATAGCGTTATGAAATCTGCGTACGACACCATCCAGCGATCACGATTTTCAGGTTCGCCCGCGCGGCGCAGTGATGCGCGCGCCCGGCGATGGGATTGATGCTCGGGGATTTTGGTGGTCGACGTTTTGGGGAACGGGTATGACCTCGTGGGACTGATCCTCACACCATAACGCTCTTTCCCGCTGAAATCAGCCTGCATGATCATGTGCTAAAAATTTTTTTACCGACGCCATCACGTTCCTTGCCATTCCTTGCGTGCCTATTTTTTGGGCACCTGGCGCGATGCTCCCCTGCCCCTGCTAAACCAGCGGCCCAGTTACGGGATGGGATCACTTGGGGTCTTCTTTACGTCGCCCTTTAATCCGGCGGTCACCGTTTTTTCTCCTGTCCGGGACACGGATGTGCCTGCCGTTGGCGTCCCGGCGGTCCAGGCCCGAACGCCTGAGACCCACACGCCGGTCTGCGGGCGCGATGTCGTCAGCGTCTGCCGTTTCATCGTCCGGTTCAGCCACAGTTTCGGGTTTAAGATCTTTGTTGTTCATTTCTTCTCTTTCTTAAAAAACCGCTGCGACATCACCTTCCGTAAGCA
>Ga0111538_10008876_pt1 | contig 13456 bp, 11 predicted proteins | sample SoiMethybrSBSTD1_FD_79669 | JGI IMG/M metagenome (GOLD analysis project Ga0111538, IMG submission 79669) | Bulk soil microbial communities from a Populus tree surrounding site in Tennessee, USA - Soil MetaG P. TD hybrid SBSTD1 (version 2)... | ecosystem: Environmental > Terrestrial > Soil >...
CAGGATCAGCAGAAGATCAAGTGGCCGACGACGTTCGTGCTGGCGCAGGCCTATCTCGATCAGCTGGCGCGGACCAACGGCCTGCCGGCGGATCGGATCAAGTCGGCGCGCTCAGCGCTGACGTCGGCTGAGCGCCGCTCGGCGAAGGACCGCAAGGCGCCGCTCACGCAGCTGGCCTCGCAGCTGAACGCCGCTGCCGAATCGTCGAGCGACGCCGCAAAGGTGCGGATGCTCGCATCGACGGTCGCCGATCTCGCGGGCGCGCAATAAGAACGAAGGGCGCCCGCCTTTGGGCGGGCGCCCTTGAACAACGCCGCCGGTTCCCCTTTCTTGAACTTTTCTCGCCGCGCGTCGTCTACTCCCTATGCCAATCTACAAGAGGAGTGACGTGAGCGACCAGACCGATGTGCTGCAGGGCACTCTCGACTTGCTGATCATGAGGACCATCGCTCTCGAGCCGATGCACGGGTGGGCCATCGCGCAGCGTATTCAGCAGATTTCCGACGATTTGTTGCGTGTCCGGCAAGGCTCGCTCTACCCGGCACTCCACCGCCTCGAGCATCAGGGGTGGATCACCGCGGACTGGGGCGCTTCGGAGAACAATCGGCGCGCCCGGTTCTACGCGATCACCAAAGCCGGCCGACGGCAGCTCACCATCGAGCTCTCAAAGTGGGAGCGGCTGTCAGTGGGCGTCAATCTGGTCGTGGCACGAACGTGATTCGCGCGGCGAAAGGGATCGTTTTCATGCGCAGCGGTCTCTTGCTGATTCTGATTCTGATGCACCCCGCTTCGGACGCGGCGCAGGACCGGCCGCTTCCGGAGTTGGAGCCGTTCCTCAAGGAAGTTCGCGAGCGCCTGCAAGACGACCGCACGCTGCAGAACAACTACACGTATGTCGAAACGCGGCGGGAGTTGAAGCTCGACAAGCAGGGGCGCACGACCGGCGTGTCCGAGAAAGTGTTCGAGAACTATCCAGGTTTCCCGGGGGAGTCTCGGTGGGAACGGTTGATCGCCGAAGACGGAAAGCCGGTGCCCGCCAGGGAGCTCGAGGAAGTGGATCGCCGCCGGCAGGAGAAGGCGGTGTCGTACGCGCGACGGCTGCAGGAGCACCCTGAGCAGGAACAGGCACGTCAACTGCGCCAGCAGAAGGAGGCACAGCAGCACGCCAGTGAGGTAGTGGCCGATCTCTTTCTCGTCTACGAGATTCGGATGCTGCGCCGCGAGATGATTGACAGCCACTCCACGATCGCATTCTCACTGGCGCCGCGCCCCAACGCCGAGCCACGCACGCGCGAGGGCCGCGACCTCCGCCACTTCAGCGCAACCGCGTGGGTGAGCGAATCGGACTTCGAAGTAGTACGGGTCGACGTAGCGGCGATCCACACCGTGAAGATGGGGCTCGGCATCGGCCTGTTCGCCCGCCTCCACGAAGGCGCGAGGCTGTCGTTCGTCCGCCGGAAGATCAATGGCGAGATCTGGCTGCCGGCCACATCGGTCTACGAGGGGAGCGCCAGACTTGGCCTGATCAAGGTCGTGCGCCAGCGCGGCGAGTCCGAGTTCACCAACTATCGCAAGTTTTCGGTGGATACGCAGTCCAGTTTCGGCCCTCGTCCGGTCAAACCGTAAAAGGTTTGTGCCCGGGGAGCCAATAACTCATTGAGAAACTTCAGATCCTGGCCGTCTATCCATTGGGCTGCTGATTCCAGTGTCCCAACGGTTAGTCCCGGAGGTCTGCAGCATGGCAACGGCACCAACATTACCGCCGGCCGAAACCGTCAACCTGGCTGCGCCTGGGCGTATCTCGCAGGCCGAATTGGCCGCGCTCATCGCGAAACACAAAGAGTGGGTTGCATCGAACGGGACGACCGGCACGCGCGCCTTCGCCGGGCCGCTGAACCTTTGCGGGATGGATCTCCGCGGCGCCGACCTGCAGCGCGCCGACTTCACCGGGGTGGACCTGCGCTGCGCCAACCTGTCGGGTGCGACGCTCACCGGTGCGCGCGGCCTCGCCGCCGAACGGCTCGGCGGCGCCAACCTCACTGACGTTGAGCTCTCTGCTTCGTTGAGCGGCTTCGACACGCTGCAGATCGCCGAGGAACTGTCGAAGTCGTCGCGCGCGCTGTTAATCGCGCTGCTGATGGCCTGCGCCTACTGCTGGCTCACGATCGGGACGACCCTGGACGTGAAGCTGCTCGCGAACTCCGTCCGCTCGTCGCTGCCGATCATCCAGACCGAAGTGCCGATCAGCAGTTTCTACTGGATCGTCCCCGTGGCCCTGCTCGCCGCCTCGATGTACATCCACCTGCACTTGCTGAAGTTCTGGCAGGCCCTTGCCGCATTGCCGGCGTTCTTCCCGAACGGGATGCGCCTGGACGAGCGCGTCTACCCGTGGTTGTTGAGCGGCATCGCCGGGCGCAGACTCGCGACCCAACGACGCGCGACACCACGCTTCGCGGCGCTTGAGACAGCGCTCGCGGAGTTCATCACGTGGTGGTCCGTGCCCGTGACCATCGCCGCGTTCTGGCTGCGCTATCTGAGCCGGCACGACGCCGCCGGCACCGCGCTGCACGTCGTGATTCTCGTGGCCGCGATCACCGTCAGCCTGGTGTTTCGCGCCGTGGCATACGGCGAGATGGAGCGTCGCGCCAGTCAGCCGCGGACGCGCTGGGCGCTGGCCACCGGACTCGCGGCCGCGTGCGTGATGGCCGGGTTCTCCTGGCTTGCGCTCGCCACCCCGCATTTCGGCATCTACGGCCTCACGTTCTTCCCCGACCTCAGTGGCGCACGCCTGACGGGTGAGAATCTTCGCGGCGTGGACCTGACTCACGCGCGCGTCAGCGGCGCCGTGCTCGATGGCGCCGACCTTCGCGACGCGCGGCTCACCGGCGTGCCGATGCAGCGCGCCAACCTCAAAGGCGCCAAGCTCGAGGAAGCGACCTTGGACAGGGCGCAACTGGACAACGCCGATTTGCGCGACGCCTCGCTGCAGGGCGCGTCGCTTCAAGGAGCCGTCTTGAAAGGCGTCCGCTTGAGCGCCGAAACGAACATCAAAGGCGCGCGGCTCGAAGGCGCAGATCTCAGAAGCGTGACCCTGGCGCAGATTCCGTTGGCCGATGTTCACATCGACAGCAAGACCCAATTCGACCGCGATGGACTACGCGGCGCCAAAGGCACTGGCGCCATCTTCCACGGCATGGTGTTCGCCGGGCTCGATATTCGAAAAGCAGACTTCACGAATGCGATGCTCGAGGGTGCCACCTTCCGGAACGTGCGCGCCGGCGAAAAGACGCGCTTCGACAACGCCCAGATGAAGAAGGCGACGTTCGATTGTGGACCGGCCACCGCTGCCGAGATTGCGACGAAAGATGACGAGCTGCCCACCAGCGCATCGGTGCGTCGCTTCAAGAACAGCCACTTCGACTACGCCAAGCTCCAGGATTCGACCTTCGGTCCGTGCCTCATGCCGCGCGTGATCTTCGAAGGCGCGTTTCTGCAGCGCTCGATCTTCAGAGGGACGATTTTGACCAATGCGAAGTTCAAGAAGGCGAATCTCGAAAATGCCCGCTTTCTCGACGGCACAGATCTCGACGATGCGGAGTTCGACGGCGCGCGGTTGGTCGGCACCGACTTCAGCGGCGCCAGGAACCTGAAGTCAGATCAATTGGAAGAAGCGTGCGGTGACGCCAGCATACGGCTGCCGGAGTACCTGGCGAAGATCTCGCTCAAGGCATGCCCACCACCTTACTGAGCTGACCTCCACACCGGCCACCATTTGACATACCCTAACGACCGAGGGAGCAGCAATGGTTCAACCCGCAGTGGCCGCCCGGCGGCGGCCGCGATCGACGCCGTCTCGGCGTGTCGTTCGCCGATCGATCGACAACTGGCTGGACTTCGTCGGCATCATCCAGAAGTGGCAGGGCTTCCGCAACTGGTGCTTCCGCGGGCATGCCGATGCGAACTGGCCGCTCAAGTGCTCGTTGAGCCGCCACATCGAAGTGTCGAAGATCTGCCAGCAGGCGTGGGATCTGCAGGAAAAACGAATCCGGCGAATCTTCGAGCGCAAGTCGCATCTGTTCCTGGCCGACGTGCCGCAGAACGACGAGATCGAGTGGCTGGCACTGATGCAGCACCATGGGGCGCCGACACGGCTGCTGGATTTCACCTGGTCGCCGTACGTCGCGGCATTCTTCGCGCTGGAACGCGCGACAGCGGACGCCGCGGTGTGGGCCATCAACCTTCCGCTCCTGTGGCAGATCCACGACACGCACAAGATCGATCGGGTCCACGTCGGCGATGCGGACCCGCGGGATGCTGAGGCCTTCGAAAAGTACTACTTACCCAACCGCCACGCGTTCGTGTGGCAGGGCGATTCATTCCGGATGCCGCAACGCGTGGTCGCGCAGTCCGGCACGTTCCTCGTCTCGAGTCACCTCGGGATGACGGTGGAAGAGATCCTCGCCCGCTATCCGGGCGAAGGCGAGCTGCTGGTGCAGTTCGTGCTGAACACCCAGAAAGTCCGCGCTGAAGCGATGGCCTCGCTGTATTCGATGAACATCACCCAGGCGACGCTGTTCCCTGGCCTCGACGGCCTGGCACGGTCGATGGCCTACGAGTTCGAATACAGCTGGCAGGTCGACCTGCAGACGTTCGCGCCGCTCGAGAGCCTGCGGCATCCGCGGCTGCCGAAGAATGTGCTGACAGATTGATTGGTTGGAGTGGAAATCGCCCAATGCCGACACCCCTCTCTGAATCGCATGTTGAACGTCTGGCGAAGTTGCTGTTGAACGATCAGCTCGTTTTATTCGTCGGAGCTGGTATTTCTCATCAGGCCAAGGCCCGCGATGCTTCGGGCCGTCGACTGCCATTGTGGCGTGAACTCGCAGAACAGGTTGCCGCACAATGTGGCGAGAAGACCGGGAACTATTCCCAGAGCATTCTCGATCTGTTCGATGCCATTGAGACCAACCAGAGTCGCGGGCAGCTTGAGGAAGCCGTTCGCAGTGCCTTGCCTGAAAATGAATTTGAGCCTTCGCCCATGCACGCCGCGCTTGCCAGCCTGCCGTGGCACATGGTCTACACGACGAATTATGACAATCTGCTGATTCGTGCGCTGAATGAGACTGAGCCGATTGATGACGAGAACAAGTACGAGTTGCTTCAGCGTGAAAAGGAACGACGGCCTCGCCTCGTGCATTTACATGGCACCCTTCAGAAGATGCGCACGCTCACCGGCAACGATTTCAGTCGATGGTCAAAGAAGAATCCCATTGCGTACAATTACCTGCAAAACATCGCACTCAACAGGGCGATTCTTTTTGTCGGCTATTCCTTCTCAGATCCACACCTGAAGTATGGCCTCTTGCCATGGGTGAAAGAGATCACACAAGGGCGGGGGCGACGTCACTACGCCTGGATGTGGGATGTCACGCCTGAGCAGGTCCGACTTCTGGACAAGCGAGATCAGATTGAAGTGATTCCAATTCGCGCCGACTCAGACTGGGAGGCGGCGGTTGTTCAACTCTCGAAGCAGGTGCAGGCGTCGTCGCGAAAGCCGCACAAGTCAAGAAAACGCATTGTTGTTGCATCGGTTATTCCCCAGGCCCAGCCCGACGACGAAGTCGTCATCAATGGCTACAAGCTCTTCTATCATCGCACCAGGAAACAGATGTCGTTACGGCAATTGAGCGTGGCCACGGCCATGTCGGTTCAGGCGCTCAACAACCTTGAGCAAGTCAAGGTGAAGCTCAAAGCCGGACCCAATTGCTTCGGCAAGACCACACGGGCGAACGTGACTCGCCTTGAACACGCGCTCGGGTGCCCAGGCGAGCTGGCGTTTGGCAAGAACGACTTTCTCGCCGCCTACATCCTGTTTTACAAGGTCAACCGCAAGCAGCCCGCTCGAATGAGTGTAACGAAGCAGATCGATTTTGCCGCTGACACGAAAGCGGTGGTCTTCGATTTCGGCGGGACCCTGACGCGGTCGACTTCTCCTGTCAGTACATGGGAGCGGATGTGGACGGCCTCCGGTTACACCATTCAGGACGCCGGCCACTATCACCGGCAGTTCATCGCCGGAAACCTCTCTCACCAACAATGGTGTGACGCCACATGCGAGCGGTTCCGAAAGGGCGGATTCTCGCGGGCGCACCTGAAGACGATCATCGACGGCATTCAGCCGGTGGCCGGCCTTCACGAAACCTTGGCGAAATTGCACGACCAGGGGATTTCGCTCCATGTGGTGTCGGGATCAGTCAAGGAAATCATCCTCAGTATCCTCGGGAACTCGGCACGGTTCTTTGACGAAATCAAAGCGAACGAATTCGTGTGGGACGCCGACGGGGTCATCAAGGAGATTCGCGGACACCAGTTTGACTTCGAGGGGAAAGCCAGGTTCATTACGAGAGTCATCGAGGATCGCTCGATCTCGCCGTTGGAAGTGCTCTTCATCGGCAATTCCCTCAACGACAGTTGGGCCAGCCAATCGGGCGCTCGAACCCTCTGTGTGAATCCTACGCACGTCGACTATAGCAATACATTGTTGTGGACCGATTACATCACGCACATGACAAATCTGAGCGAGGTCTTGCCGTTCGCAAGACGCACGACCGGCCCATAGGTTCTGCTCAGGAGAGAGAAGGCGGTAATACTTTCTGAACCGTAGCGATTATTAAGGCCGCCACGTCTCGACGATCGATGCAGCTGTCGCCTCATCGAGGTCGCTCCAGCGATCGATCGCCATCCTGATGTGCACGAGCGCCGTCGTCGGCAGATCGTGATGCTCGCCGGTCAACTGCCAGACCAACTCCTCGAGGCCGGGATTGTGTCCGACGATCAGCACGGTGGCGGCGGACTGATCCTGCACGCCGTTCAACACCGCGAGCACGTCTGGCGGCGTTGCGTGATACAGCGAGGGTTCGAGAAGGATCTCCTTCGCGAACCCTGCCGCCTTCGCCACGATATCCGCGGTTGATCGCGCCCGGACGGCGTCCGACGTGATGATCCGATCCGGAACGAGCGATCGATCGCGCAGCCACTCGCCGGCGCGCGGTGCGTCGCGGAGACCGCGCTGGTTGAGCGGCCGCTGCCAGTCACTAATCGAAGAGTCGGCCCAGCTCGATTTCGCGTGCCTGAGAATCAGCAGCCGCTTCATGCCACGATGTTACGCCCTTCGCTCAGAACTTGACGTAGATGCCGCCCATGAGCGGCATGGTCCAGCGGTTGGCGACGTTGTTGATCCGCTCCATCCCAAGCGTGCCAATGCCGGCGGAATCCGACAGCACACCCGAGTACTTGATGTCGAGCGTCGCCTGCCAGCCGAAGTGGCGGTTGAAGTCCCCGATGAAGCCGGTGCCGAACCTCCACTGCGTCACCCACGACGCGTCGTAGAAGGGCACATCGCGCGCGGCGAACGCGGGTCCGGTCGCGAGCATCGTCAACGTGATGTCCTGCACGCGCTGAAAGCCGAGCGAGAACGACACGAACGGCATGATCGGCAGGCCGGCATCGAAGAAGAAGCGGTAGCCGCCGTCGAAGCCCCATGCCTGATAGTCGGTGAAGGTCAGCTCCAGCGGACGGTTGCCGATCAGGCCGGCGACTGCCGGATCCGCTTCAGCCTGCTCCCACGAAAACGTCCCGAACAGTTGCGATTGCGTATCGAGGTTGACGGCGGCGCCGACGCGGAACAGCAGCGCCGAATCGTAGCGCTCGGCCCAGGTGTTGGCGTTGATTTCGGCTCTCTGTCCGCCGAGCGTGCCGACGCCGGGCGAGTTGACCATGCCGCCCATGTCGGCCTGGAAGCCGATCGAGCCCCACACCATGCCGCCGCCGATTTCGAGCTGCGTTTGTCCCTGTGCCGACGCCGTGCATGCGAGCAGCAGGCCGATCGCCACAGGGATCGCCGAGCGATTGAACACCATTGCTTCCCCCTTGGTGTGACCGAGGGTCAAGGAGGTAGCAATTGTCTCGCCGCACTCGCGCCGGTTGCGTTCTGGCGGAGGCACACCGCGCGCTACCTTCGGATCAGGTAGCTTCTACACGAGCTGTCTGGTTCCGATACGCTCATTCCGAAGACATAGGGCACACTTCACGCGCACGGCACCGACCAGACCGCGATAAATCATTGCCGACTTCCGGGCACGAGTACCTTCAGTGACGCGTCGATCTCGGACGGCGTTGCTGGGTGAGGAAAATATTTCACCGCTTCGCGACGGTACTCGGGGTTTGAGCCCACCAGCGACACGATGGCGCCGACTGCTTTGCCGGCGCATGTGCCGACCAGATTGATGACCCACACGCCGCGACCCGCGACGTCCTTCGGGACGGCATGGACGCCGGGAGCCTGCAGCGCCGACAGTCTCAGGGGAACGCTGCGCCGGGCGCCATCAACGATGCCCTCCGCAGTGGCGGTGATTTGCGCAGTCGCGGGATCGGCGCAACCGCCCGGCCGTACCACAAGAAGCGAGCTCTTTGCCGGCTGGCCCTGACCGGCGACGGGCGGTCCGACCTGCAACGAAAAATCCTGAGCCATTGCGGACGATGCGATCCACGTGGCCATCACGACGGCTCGTCCGACGCCAAGTACGATTCGATGACGCATTGCGCTATCCCCTTTCCTCACGAATCTCGTCTGTTCTTCACCACGTCCACGCCAGCTCTTCTCGCCAGAGCTTCAAGGTTGCCGGATCAAGCGCCAGCGCCTGCTCGCGCGTGACGCCATTTGGCACCGGCGTGAGCGCCGCTATGCGATCGAAAATGCGCGATCGTTGTTCCGGTTCCACGCGCGAGAGCAGATGCCATAGCGTCAGGGTATCGCGCTGGCGCGCCTCGGCCAGGACCACATCAACGGCCCGACGTCCGCCGCCGGAATAATCGAAGTCGAACAACGCCTGTTGCAATCGCGCCGACGCATCGTCGAACGCGGGCGTGCCGGGCCCTCGTCCCGGTCGGGTGGGACAACTGGCGCCGGCCGGAACGAGCGATTCGATCTGGTCCCACTCGAGCGACGCCCATCCTGATGTCACACGCAAGCGACCGGCGCCGGCCTCATCGACCTCCATTGTGTACGCGCAGCCAAGATCGACGACGGTACTTGACGGGGTCTCGACAAAGAACAATCGCGGCGGCGCGAGAATCTGCGCACTGATTACGCCGCGCGCCAGGTTCAGGCGATGCTCGTTCGGTTGCGCGGCCAGCAGCTGCATTCGTGTGTTCGGCGCGATGTCGACCGTGCCGATCACGCCGATCTTGATGCGCGTGCGTGATGACGCATCCGTTTCGATCCATTCGCCAATCGACACCCGGCCTGTGCTCGAACCTCCATCGATGCGAACGACATCATACGGACCGGGACGATTGATTTGCCAGAGCGCGACGGCGCCGATTGCCATGATGACCATCGCCGCCAGTGCCCACGCACGCAGCGTGCGCGCCTCGATTTGACGGCCGCGGCGGACGTCATGCCGCGTTGCATTCGGCCGCGCCTGTTCGATCGAAATCCAGATCGATGCCGGCGCCTCGACCCGTGCGAGGCCACGCAGCATGCCCGCCACGGACTGGTACTCGTCGACCGTCGCGCGGCAGCGCGCACATTCAGCCACGTGCGCGCTCGCCGCGCCCGCCTCGGCCGGCGGCAACTGGCCGTCAACATACGCGGCAAGCGTGTCTGAGAGGTGTTTCTGAAACATCAACGTGCCTTCTCCGCGACATTCCGAATCCGCGCCAGCCGGCGCGCAAGAATCTCGTGACCGCGGCTCAATCGCGATGCCACCGTGCCCATCGAACACTGCAGAACGTCCGCCATCTCGGCGTACGAGAGGTCCTCGAAGTAGCGAAGCAGGATGGCGATGCGAAGCTTCGGCGCGAGCGACGACACGGCGGCTCGCACCGATCCGGCGATGTGCTCGTTGGCCAACGCGTCTTCCAACGAATCTGCCGCGGGCAGCGTGTCGAGGAGCGCCGGGTCGGTCATGTCGGCACGCGCGCTCCGGCTCCTCGTGGTGTCGACACAGGCATTGACCACGAATCGATAGAGCCAGGTCGAGAAGGCCGAGTCGCCGCGAAACTGCGCCATGCTTCCCATCAACTTGAGAAACACCTGTTGCGTGACGTCGGCAGCCATGGCGGTGTCGCCGTGAAAGAAGTACAACGCGATCGAATAAACCTTGTCCTTGTAGGCCTCGTAAAGCACACGGAAAGCGTCACGGTCGCCCCGCCGGCAGGCGTCGATGACCGCTGGGGTGACATCCTGGTCCTTCCGGCTGATCACCACTGTGTTGGACGGGGCCACCGGGTGTTTTCTTCCCCAGGGAAGATTCCGTGCGCCGCCTGCGTCGAAGATACAGGAGGCCGCCCGTGAAGACTCGGATTCTGATTGGTGGTGCCATCGTCTTCGCCCTTGGGATGCTCGCCGCCGCCGAAGCGGTCCGCGCTGACCTGGTCGTCCACGAGTGGGGCACGTTTCTCGCGATGAACGGCTCAGACGGTGTGTCGCTCGACGGGATGTATCACGAAGAGCACGCACTCCCGCCGTTCGTGCACTCGCGCAGCCGCGATCAGCTCAGGCTGCCTCTATCGCTCCTCAAGGGCGAGACGCCAGTGATCTATTTCTACACGCGGCAACCGTCGCGAGTGCAGGTTCAGGTCGGATTCCCAACAGGACTCTGGACGCAGTGGTATCCGCAGGCGTCGATGGTCGGACCAGGACTGGTGCAGGTCGGCTCACCGCCGCAGACGCGAAACGGGCGCATCAGTTGGAACGTTGAGGTCGTGCCATCGGCCGCGGTCAGCACGAAGCTTCCCGTGACGAGCTCGGACGCATTGTGGAACCACGCGCGCGAGGTGGACGCCGCGTACGTAAGCGCGGTCAACACGGCTCGTGCGGGCGCGCCAAGAGAATGGGAGCGATTCATCTTCTACCGCGGTCTGGGACAAGCACCGTTGCCGATCACGGTCAGAGCCGGCGACGGGCGAATCCATGCGACGGCAACGGAGCCGGACGGCTTGCGACACGTATTCATCTTGCGGGTCGAGAACGGACGCGGCGCGTACGAGTACGTGCCCGCTCTCGCCAGTGCCAGGCGTCTCGAACGCGCGGTTCCAGCGATGGACGCGGCGCTGCCGATCGAGCGCTTCGCGGACCGGATTGCGGATGATGTCGCGGGCCGCCTGATCGAAAGCGGGTTGTACGAGAAAGAAGCCCGCGCGATGGTCAACACCTGGCGGAGCAGCTACTTTACAACGGAGGGCATCCGTCTGCTGTTCGTGCTCCCGCGGTCGTGGACCGACCGTCACATCCCGATGCGGATCGATCCCGCGCCGGCGGAGCTGGTCAGGGTGATGGTGGGACGCGTCGAGCTGCTCACCGAGGATCGCGAGCGCCGGACTGAATCCGCGGTGCGCGACCTCGCCTCTGCGAACGCTGGCGTTCGCGAGCATGCGTTTGCCGCCTTACGTGCCGAAGGCCGATACGTTGAGGCGATCATTCGGCGCACGCTTCGCACCTCAACCGATGCACGCGTGCGCGCGCTGTGCCGGCAATTGCTGCTCACGGATTTCGTAACCGAGCTTCGAACGGCGCTGACAGATGCAGAAACAGGAGAACGGGTGCGCACGGATCCCGTGTACGTGCGCGCGCAGCTCGCCAGTTTACTGCGCGAAGTCGGCCTCACAACCGAAGCGAAGCGAGAGGGTGCCGCGGCATTGGCGCGCCTTCGGCAGATGTCACCGCCGAGGATGTCGGATCATGCGTCGCGTGATCTCTTTCGCGCCCTGGCGCGTGCCTCCGAGGGCGCGGGAGACGACGCGGCCGCGTTGAAATGGTACGGCGCGTTCGTCGAGTTCGGCAGCCAGGCGAGACAGTGCCGCGGATGTCATGCCACCGAAGGACCGCGCGAGATGTCGTTCTATCGCGACTGGTACGCGGGCCGGAAGTTTGGTGAGTACGCAAAGAGCACAGGCGAGGCGCCGCGGCTGATTGCGACACATGAAGCAACGCTCGTACACGAGCCGAACAACCTCGCGGCGCAGCTCACGCTCGCGTACTTATACGAAGCTCGCGGTGAGGATGCCAAGGCGCAGGCGCTTTGGGCGAGGATCGATCCAGCGCCGCCACGGTTGACCCGGTAGCCGGGTACGACGTGGCGAAGACTGCAGCGTCAGTCGAGGCCCATGCCCGCCTTGACCTTGAATGGCACCTTGGTCGTACGCAGCCCCTGCCACATGTCGAATTCGATCGTCACGACCTTCGCGGTGGTCTTCACGGTGAAGTTCATCTCCGCGGCGTCGTTCATGTAGCCGCTGCCCGTGCTGCGGCCTTCGATCTCGCCGCCCTTCGCGTCGAAGAACGCGACGCTCTTGATCTCGGTCATGACCTGGCGCGGCAGCTTGAGCGTGAACGTTTGCGAATCGTCTTCGCTCTTCACGTCGGCGATCACGATCGACGTCTTGCCCAACATCAGTTTCCCGTTGTCCCGCAGCGTCACCTTGGCCACGCGCGTCTTGCGGCTGCCGCTCGCGACACGCATCGCGAGCGTGCCATCGGCGAGAATCGCCGTCGCGCCGGGCGCGGGGAAGCCCGTGCTCTTGACCTCGATGATGCCGCCGCTGCCGTCCTTGAACTCGTTCGGGAAGCTGCCGAACTTGCCGCCGATGTTCGAGCCCTTGTCGTCGCTGACGTTCTGCAGCACCGACGCGTCCTCGTCGATCTCGATCAGCCCCTGGCCGGCCGGCATCTTCACCCACAGCACGATGGTCGTGCCGTTGTCGGCGTGAAACGGCTTGCCGGAAAAGTCGTCGCTCGATACGGCGACCCTGGCGATCTGAATGCCGCCGACCACGATTTCGGGATCTTTGCCGGAGGCCGCAGCTCGCGGAGCGGCAGCGGCTTCCTGTCCGGACGAGGCCGTCGACGATCCCGACGCCGGCGGTCCGCCACCCGGCCCTCCGACCGGCGGTCCGTCGATGTACCAACGCCCGTTGATGCGAACGAAACTCATCGTCGCTGCGCCGTCGCGCGCCGTCGCCCTGTCACCAGTGATCTTGTAATCGGTGACGGTGCCGGTCTTGATGAACCCTTCCGGTTTCGGCGTCTCTTTCATGCCGAGGAGCGGCGCGATCTTCGTCAGCGACCCATAGAGCGAGGTGATTAACGCGGCCGTGTCGGCCTTGTCGAGCGCGGCGTCGAGGGACTTCTGCGTGTCCTCCGCCAGCACCGGCTTGCCGAAGAACGCGTCGAGTCCATACGGCTTCAGCGTCTGAGTCGCGAGATCGACCACCTGCTTGTATTGCTTGCGTTTCGTATCGAGCTCGGCCTTCGTCGGCTTCGTGCTTCCCGGCATCGCGTCATCCGGATCCGAGAAGGCGAGCACCATCAGCAGGCCCGTGACCCCTTCATTGGCAATCTGCTTCAGCCCGTTTGGCGAGATCACGGGAATCGCCTGCAGCATGTTGCCGGCCG
>Ga0111538_10008877_pt1 | contig 13455 bp, 16 predicted proteins | sample SoiMethybrSBSTD1_FD_79669 | JGI IMG/M metagenome (GOLD analysis project Ga0111538, IMG submission 79669) | Bulk soil microbial communities from a Populus tree surrounding site in Tennessee, USA - Soil MetaG P. TD hybrid SBSTD1 (version 2)... | ecosystem: Environmental > Terrestrial > Soil >...
GGCCCTCCGTGCACGGGGCCCCGTGCCACGGCCCGTGCAGCGGCCGACCACACGTGTCGAGGGCTGCAGGCCCGTGGATGCTGCGGAACAGGAGGCCCTCCGCCCGCACCCGCCGCCCCGCGGCAGAGGGCTCCAGGCCTGCCCCAGCGCTAGAGGATGGCCTCTCCTGCCGCGGCGGTCAAACCCTCGATGCGACTTGACCCCTACAAGTCGGTCCACTGGAGAATAGTAATGACCTCATGGTCGGTTGCATTGGATCGACCGCGATGGCCAGAGCTGCAGCAGGGGATCGATGCACAAGTAGATCCCCATGCTCCTGTGATTTACAGGCGGCTCTGGCCTCAGGCATGGGCATGCTGTATGGTGGTGCCCGGCGATGAGAGTTTAAGACCGGGGGTACAACAGCCATCCACGATGGCCGGTATTTCGGATTCTGAATAGATGACCGCCTCCAGTCGTGACGTAGAGCGTGCCGAGATCAGTATCGCCAAAGGTGCAGTTCGTCGGCCGATCGACCGGCACGGGGTGCGTTTCCAGCACGCGGCCCGAGGGCGCGAAGACATAGATCATGGGTCCCGGCCCTGCCTCTTCCCAGCCGGCACAGGCGATGATATGGCCGTCGGTATCCAGGCACATACCGTCGACCCCACGGTGCACCCCGCGGGCATCCTGTCCGAATGTGTGCAACACGGTATAGACGCCCAACGTGTCATCAGTCTGTAGAGGATAGGCGCGCAGTTCCCGCACACCGTCATAGTCGCTCTGGGCCACGTACAGGGTACGCTCGTCTTGTGACAACAGGATGCCGTTCGGGGAGGTGGTGTCAGTGGTCATGCGTTTGAGGTCCCACCCCCCGTTGGGCTGCGGGTCGAGGCGCAGGACCGAAGCATGGTCCAACTCGCGTTCCTCCCGCGGGCGACCCCGACCAAAAGGATCCGTGAACCACACACGCCCTTTACTGTCGACGGCCAGGTCATTGGGGCGGTTATGGCGATGCCCCTGCAGGCGGTTGGGCAGCGGCGTCATCGTGCCATCAGGGTCGAAGCGAGCGATGCAATGATTGCCGGACTGGCAGCCGTAGAGGCGGCCCTGAGCATCGAACATCAGCCCGTTGGTGCTCTGGGTTCCGGTGCGGAACTCGGTGCACGTCCCGGTCTGTGGCTCATACCGCATGATGCGGTTGCCCGGAATATGGGTGAAGAGTAAGGCCTGGCCGTCCCAGGCCGGTCCTTCGGTAGTACCCCCAAAGGGGCCAGCGAGAAGCTCGAATGTCCAATCGCTCATGTGATATTCTCCCACGTGAGGGTGCACATTGACCTCAGCGCCTCGTGTGCCTCCTGAGACACGACGCGCTGCCCAGCATACTGGCTGAGCCTGATCGGCTGCACATCGGGCAAGCGACTGAAAAGTGTACGACACAAGGAGAGACGCATGGCTAACAGCTGCACCGTACGTACATCGACACTCGACATCGGCTATGAAGCCTATGGGAACGCCACAGGCTTTCCTATCGTGTTGCTCCACGGATTTCCAGACGACGCACGCGCCTGGGAGGCTGTGGCACCTTCACTGGCAGCGGCGGGGTATCGGGTGCTGGCGCCGTATCTACGCGGCTACGGATCGACCCACTTCCTCGATCCTGCGGCGCCGCGCATGGCGCAGCAAGCAGCGATCGCCCAGGACCTCCTCGACTTCATGGACGCGCTGGGTCTCGAACAGGCGGCCCTGTCTGGCTATGATTGGGGAGGCCGGGCCGCCTGCATCACCGCCATTCTGGCACCCGAGCGTGTCCGCGCCCTGGTGACTATCGGGGGTTATAACGTGCAGAACACCCTGGCCCCATCGCCTCCGGCCTCGGCCGAGGAAGAACGCGCCCACTGGTACCAGTGGTACTTCAACACTGAGCGCGGCAGGGTCGGTTTGGAGCAGCAGCGTCGTGCCATCTGTCGGCTCCTCTGGCAGGAATGGTCGCCGACCTGGCATTTCGACGACGCCACCTTTGAGCGCACGGCCAAATCCTTCGACCATCCCGACTTCGTACCCGTGGTGATTCACTCCTATCGGCACCGCCATGGCAACGCCGCGGGTGAGCCGCGCTTTGACCAGATCGAACGTCACCTGGCGACGCGGCCGCTGATCACGGTCCCAACCATTGTGCTCCATGGTGCGGAGGATACTGTCTCGCCTCCCCAGCGTTCAGAAGGTCATATGGCGCTGTTTCCGGCAGAGACCGCACGTCACGTTGTCGCCGGCGCCGGCCATTTCATGCCACGGGAACGGCCGCAGGCGGTCGTGGACGCACTGCTCACCCTGCTGGCGCGCGCGCCATCGCCCTCGACTCGCAGCTGACGCCACAGCCTGGGCTGAAGGCTCCAGCATTGCTCGGCGCTGGCTCGGTCTGACGGGGTAGGGCGGGCCGGCCATATACTCATTCAGCACGCAGGCCTCAGAACCCTGAGCAGGACCGACCCCGCGCTGGTAGTGCGGCGTCTCATCCTGAAGGCCGGCGCTTAGCCAGCGCCGGCCCACTGGATGGGACCATCCGCCCCCCGCAGCCTGCGCAGTAACGCGAGATCGAGGTTGATCTCTTCCGGCGCCTCTCCCTGCAGGGCGCGCAGGACTTTGTCGGCGCTGAGCGGCAGCTCTTTGAGGCGCACGCCAACGGCATCTTCAATCGCATTGGCAATGGCGGCTGGAGGGCCGAAGCCGGGTGGCTCTGCCACTGCTCTGGCGCCGAACGGCCCGTCGTCAGTTGGCACCTCCACCAGCACATTTTCGATAGGTGGGATGTCTGGCGCCAGCGGCATCAGATAGGTGGTCAGGGACGGGTTGAGGATCTCTCCATTCTGAATCACCACAGCTTCGTTCAGCGCCCGACCGATGCCCTGCACAGCTCCGCCCTCGATCTGCCCCTCCACCGCCATGGGATTCAGCGCCACCCCGACATCTTGGGCTTGCACGAAACGCACGATGCGGACTGTACCGGTCTGCCGATCCACGCTGATTTCCGCAGCCTGCGCGTTGAACACAGGGGCGAAAGGCATGGCGGACAGCGACGCCGTGCCCAGGATGGGGCCGGCTTTAGACGTGAAGCTCAGCCGGGCCAGGTCCCCCAGGGAAGCGCCCTGCTCCGGGTGATCCGTCACAAAGACGCGCCCCTCGGAGCAGCTCAAGGCCTCCGGTGCCACCTGTAAGCGCTCGGCCGCCACGGCGAAAAGCTTGCGTCTGGCGTCTTCGGCGGCCAGTTGCACCACTTTGCCCTGACTATAGATAATCCGGCTGCCGCCGCTGGGGCCTGTGAACGGGGCGACATCGGTATCGCGTTGAGCGACGATCACCTGCTGCATGCCAACTCCCAGCACCATGGCGGCGATCTGGGCCAGTACCGTATCCGTCCCGGTGATATCTACCGAGCCGGTGAGCAGACTTACCGTGCCCTCCTCGGTGATGCTGATCGAGGCCGTGGAGGGGCCGCTGCCGCTGCGCCACTGGCACACAGCGAGGCCGACGCCATGGCCATCTGCTGATTTACTGGGCCAGGACATGCGCTCTTTGACGGCTTCCAGCGTCTGGCGCAGGCCGTTGCGTGGCAGCCGACCACCCTGAATGGCAACGTCGCCTTCCTTCAAAATATTCTGCATGCGGAAGTCCCAGGGGTCCATGCCGAGCTGACGCGCGATAATATCCGTATGCGACTCCACCGCAAAGGTGACATCGGCCACACCGGAGGCACGATAGGAGCCGGCCCAGATTTTATTGGTGTAGACGGCGTAGGAGCGCACCCGGTGGTTCGGGATGTTGTAGGGTCCAACGGTATGGCTGACCCCAGACTGGACGCCGGCCCCCAGGTAAGCGCCCATATCGAAAATACTGATGGCTTCACGCGCCACAATCGTGCCGTCCTTCAGCACGCCAGTCTTCAGATAGACGGTGGTCGGCAGACGGAAGCCGGAAAGGGTAAACACCTCCTCGCGAGTGGCGACCATTTTCACCGGCTTGCCGGTCTTCAGCGCCAGGAACACCGGATAAGGCTCCAGACAGAGGCGCAGTTTGGCGCCGAAGCCGCCGCCTAACTCCATAGGAATGATGCGCAGGCGAGAGATGGGGATCTGCAGCACGGCGGCCAGAGTGGCCCGCACGGCATATGGTCCCTGCGTCGAGGTCCAGACGTTGATGCGGCCGGAGGGATCGACGTCGGCAAGGCACGCCATGGGCTCGAGATAGCCCTGGTTGATGCCCTGGGAGCGGAAGGTGTCTTCAAAGATATGGTCTGCCTCCGCGAAGGCTTGCTCCACGTCGCCCCGATCGCTTTCGACAATGGTGCAGACATTGCCGCCCATGCTGGCGGCATAGCCGTCATAGCGGGGCAGGTCTTGGTGGACTAAGGGGGCCTCGGGCTTCAAGGCCTCGATGGGATCGGTGACCGCTGGCAGGTCTTCGTATTCTACCTCAATAAGGTCGAGCGCCTCCATCGCCGCAATCTCGTCCACTGCCGCCACCGCGGCCAGCGGCTCGCCGATAAAGCGCACCTTGTCCAGGGCGAAGACGCGCCGATCTTTGACCGCCCCGGAGCCGAAGCGCACATCGGGGATATCTTTCCCGGTGATCACGGCCCGCACGCCGGGAACCTGCTCCGCCCGGGAAGTATCGATTCGCAGGATGCGGGCATGCGGTCGGCTGGACTTCAACACCTTACCGATCAGCATGCCCGGCAGGTAGACATCACCGGCATACTGGGACCTTCCCGACACCTTGTCGGCGGCATCCACTCTCGGATAACTATTTCCCAAGACCGTCGCTTCTGGCATAGCTCCCCTCCTCTCCTCCGCACCCGAACCTGTTCCCTTGGGGAAAGGAAACCAATTGGCCCTCACTCCATGGCTCAGAGCACAGGTGTTGGGTTAGGCGCCTGCGGCAGGCATCGCCTCAGCTGCCTTCAGGATGGCCTGCACCACCTTGGCATAGCCGGTGCAGCGGCACAAATTGCCGCCGATGCCAAACCTGACGTCCTCCTCCGTGGGATGCGGGTTCTCCAGCAGCAGCCCCACCGCCGACATGATCAAGCCGGGCGTACAATAGCCACACTGCACTCCACCATCTTTGACGAAGGCCTCCTGCACCGGATGGAGCTTGTCCCCCCGAACCAGACCCTCAACCGTGATCACTTCCTTGTCCTTGGCGTGCAGCGCCAGCACCATGCAGGACGTCACCGTCTTCCCCTGCAGGAGCACGGTACAGGCGCCACAATCACCTTCATCGCAGCCGCGTTTGGTGCCAGTCAAATGCAGGTGGTCCCGGAGCAGATCGAGTAGGGACCAGTATGGTTCAACCAGCAGTTCATAGGGCTCACTGTTGATCGTCAAGCGTAGCACCTGTTTCATGCTCTTCGACTCCCTCAAAACGTGGCTTCAACCGCCAGAGCGCGCTGGGTCTGGAAGGGAAAATCGGTGCCTTGGGCCATCTGGATGGCCGATCGTAATGTCCGCCCGGCGAGGGCTTCAACGATGGCTCGCCGATTCCGAGCCGTGCCTCGGATATCATCAATCGGCCTGGCCTCCTCCATCGCCGCCCGCGCGGCCTGCTGGATCAGGGCGGTATCAGGGCGCTGACCGCGCAGCAGCGCCTCTGCCGACCTGGCGCGTAGGGCCGTGGGGCCGACGGCACCCATAGCGATCCGGACCTCCTGACAGACGCCGTCCCCACCCTCTAACGTGACCACTGATGCCACACCCACCGCGGAGATATCCATGGCGCTGCGGGGACTGTGCTTGATATAGAGCGCGCCGCTGTGGGGCGTCGGGGGTGGCAGGCGCAGCGCCACCAGCAACTCCGCCGGCCGCAGGACCGTGCGCCCGGGGCCTAGGAGAAAACTCTCCAGAGGCAGCCGCCGCTCACCCTCAGGGCCGCTGAGGTGGCACTCGGTCTCATAGGCGAGCAACGCTGGCAGCGTATCTCCTGCGGGGGAAGCATTACAGATATTGCCGCCGACGGTTGCCAGGTTGCGAATCTGCACCCCGGCAAAGGTACTGGCAGCCTGGGACAGTGCGGGGTAGTGCGCCCGGATGAGCGGATGAAGTTCCATCTGGCGAATAGTAACCAGAGTCCCCAGGCTGAGTCCGGTGACCGGATCGTAACTCACCCCGTCCAAGCCGGGGATGCGTTGAATGGTCAGCACCGCGTGCGGTTTCCATACACCCTGGCGCCATCGCACCAGAAAGTCGGTCGCACCGGCCACGATGCGAGTGCCCTCGTCCTGGCCTAATAAGGCAATGGCCTCTGGCAACGTCTGTGCTTCCATGTATTCAAAGCGATTCATGGCGCATGCCCTCCTCAATCAATGCCGTCGTCCTCATAATTGATCTGGGCCGACGGGCAAGGTATGGATCAGCAGCGGCACCTGCGGCATGCCTGGAGTGCTCTCGCTTGTCAGTACTCTAGACCCTTTTGCAAGTCAAGGAAAATTCTGGAAGTTGCGGTGAACATGGTGAGGAGACAACATGCTAGCACTGCTGCCTCGCAGTCGCACAGCATCACGGGGAGAGTATGAGTGCTGTCACACGACCAGGACCTCAGGGCTCTTGCCGCGCATTGACATCATGACCAAATTTCTCTACACTCGCGCTGACTCACCAGCCCCGCGCGGTTATGCCCTGCGGCTCCTGATGCGGTCATAGACCAGGAATCTTCTGTGACACATCTAGATCGGAGTGAACCAATGGCTTTTTTGAACACGCTTGCAGATGTGCTTCGATGGCGCTCCACGCTGCCGACCACTGGCGCGGCGAGCCTCACCGTGGAGGCGACCGCCGCGACTCTATCCAGCGGTACGTTGGAAAGCGGCCCGTCACCGGTTACAGGTGCGCCAGCGACCGATCTGCCTATTGAGGACGAAGCGCGGGAGCCCAGCCCACAAGAAAAGAGGCTGGTGCTCCATTTGAGCAATGTCTCCCATGGCGTCAATCACTTTCAGAACCAGATGATGACCATGTTGTGGCCCTCCATTATGGCAGAGCTAGGGATGAGCTACATGCAGGTAGGCGTCCTCTCTGCCATCTGTTCGGCACTCAATAGCGTCTGCCAGGGCGCGTACGGGTTCTTAACGCCGTTCCTCTCCCGCTGTAAGGTCCTTGGCTTTGGTAACCTCGGTATCGCGCTGGGGACGCTGATGAGTGGCCTGGCCGGCTCCTACCCCATGCTGATCGTGGCCCGAGGCGTCGCCGCCCTCGGCTCCAGCGCTCAGCACCCGGTGGGCTATAGTATCCTGGCCAGCTACTTCCCGCGCAACCGCGGTGCCATGATGGCGATGAATACCAGCGCCTCACACGTGGGCACGCTGATTGCGACGCCGCTGGCGACCGCACTGCTGCTAATCATGGGTTGGCGGCAGATCTTCTTTGTGGTCACCTTCGCCAGCATTATCATGGGCCTGGTCTACTTCTTCTTCCGCGATTATGGGGCGCCGAGCCGTCTGGGTTCTGGCAGAGCGCGGCTGTCCCAGGGCTTCGGGAGCTACCGGAAAGTCCTCAAGAACCGCAATATGATGTTGATCGCGCTAGTGTTTATGGTCGGTGGTGCCGGCCGTGATGGGGGGGTGAATCAGATCTACTTTGCCCCGCACCTCGCCAACGACTTCGGCTATTCCGCGCTGATGGTGGGCACCTTGATGACCGCCATCAGTCTCGGCAGTATCATCGGACCGATCATCTTCGGATGGTTGTCCGATCGATTGAGCCGCACAGCCATCCTGCAAGTGTCGCTGGGGCTCTCCTGCATCGGCTCCTTATGGGTGGCCCATCTTGGGCCTGGGGAAGTGCTGCTGTTCATCAGCCTGCTGCTCTACAGTGCGGTCACCTCGTCCCGTGGCACCCAGACGCAGACCATCGTCGCCGATTCCGCTACCGATGCAGACCGCGATGCGGCCTTCAGCCTCTACTTCCTGTTGGGCTTCCTTTCCCAGCCGTTGTGGGTGCTGGTCACCGGATACCTGATGGATAGAGCCGGATTCTCGACTGCCCTGACGGTGCTGAGCAGCACGTACATCCTGGGGATCGTGATTCTGTGCTTCGTGCGTGATGAGCGCAGAATCGAGCGGAAGCCGGCCGTGTGACAACCCTGGTAGCATTTATCGTTGCTCACCACCTCGTGCACCGTGGCGGACAGTGGTAGCAAATCGATACCATCTGCCGCCAGGTGAATGATTGCACAAGAACATGATGAGGGAGGCGGAACATGCCTGGACTGCAGGGAAAAGTCGCTCTGATTACAGGAGCTGGTGGGATGAAGGGTGTCGGGCGCGCCACGGCTATAAAACTCGCCCAGCATGGCGCTGATCTGGCCTTGACGGATGTCTCACGTGGTCCGGACGACCTCCCGCCGGCAGAGTTACGGCTCGGGTGGCAGGGCATCGACAGCGTGGCAGAGGACGTCCGTGGTCTGGGGAGACGCTGCTGGACCGCTCCCTGCGACCTGGGCAACCGAGACCAGGTCCAGCAGCTAGTGCAGCAGGTGCTCGAGCATTATGGCCGCGTCGATATTCTGGTGAATAATGCGCGGGCCATCATCGGCAGGGATAAGGTTCCCATCACTGAGCTTTCAGAGGAGGTCTGGCAGCATTTCCTGGCAATCAATACCACCGCGGTGTTCCTCTTGACCAAACTGGTGGGCCGGGAGATGGTGCGCCAGGGACGGGGCGGGCGGATCATTAATATTGCATCAAACGCCGCCAAGCAAGCCAGCGCCAGAGGCGCGGCCTACTCGGCTTCCAAGTTCGCGGTGCTGGGGCTTACCCAGGCGTCGGCGCTGGATCTGGCCCCATATGGTATTACCGTGAATGCCGTCTGCCCAGGCCCGATCAACACCGACCGGCTGAGTTATTGGGAGCGGGCGAAGGCTGAGGAAGCAGGCATGCTGTTGGAAGAATTTCGGGCCAATATCGTCAAAGACGCCGGGCAGGCCACCCCGCTGGGGCGCATCGCTGAGTCCGAGGATGTTGCCAACATAGTCGGCTTCTTGGCCTCCGAGGAAGCCTGCTTCATTACTGGCCAGGCCTATAACGTCAACGGTGGCCTGCTCTTCCATTAGGCTGATGGTATGGAAGCTGGCAGCTGACGTACACGTTGCAATCCTGCCATGTCTATTGCTCCGGCTCAATTCAGATACTCCTGCAGGGCGCGCATCCTGGCCTTTTGGCGTAGCCGGTCCTTGGCCTGTTTTTCGATTTGGCGTACTCGCTCACGCGTAATGCCGAGCATCCCGCCGATCTCCTCCAGCGTTTTGGGGTCATCGTCCATTCCAAATCTCAGGCGCAGGACTTGCTCTTCGCGTAGAGGAAGCTGGCTCAGGAGTTCGTGGATCTGCTGAGCCAAGGTGGCATTGATATAGGCCTCCTCCTCCGAAGGCGTGCTCCCTGAGGCTAAGACATCCAAGAAGCTGGTCTCGGCCTCCTCCCCAATTGGCGCATCGAGAGACAGATGACGGTAGACATGCAGGATATTTTCGATTTCGGTCGGGGGCAAATCGAGCTCAGCCGCCAGCTCCTCAGTACTCGGTTCAACGCCAACTTGCTGAGTATATTGGCGATGGTGTTCAAGGACTTTGCGCAGTTTCTCCAGTTGTCTAACCGGTAGGGCAATTACCCCGCCCTGATCGGCCACGGCGTGCGTGATCGCCTGTCGAATCCACCACACGGCATAGGTGATGAACTTCACGCCTCGTGTGGGATCGAAGCGCTTCGCCGCTTGGATCATGCCGATATTTCCTTCGTTGATGAGATCGGGGAGCGACAGGCCATAGCCGAGGTACTTCCGTGCCACGCTCACGACATAGCGCAGATTACTCACGATGAGCTTGTCAAAGGCCTCCTGATCTCCCGCTTGCGCGCGTGTCGCCAGCTCGACCTCCTCCTCGCGGCTGAGCAGTGAGATTTTGTTGATGCGTCGAAGGTAGGCCTGTAGGGAATCACTGGTCACCGCATAACGGTCGCTGCCGACATCTTTTTCCATAAATCTTTCCTCCACGTGCTGCTTGTCTGACCTATCCCGTCCAGAAATGTTCCGCGTCATGAGTCGCTCAGCTCGCCCCAGCATAGCCAATCTGGTATCCAGACTGTCAGACCCCTGTCCAGAAGCACCGACATCAGCCCAGGTCGCCGTTTGAGATCCTTACACGATAGCTGACCTGGGTCAGGTGCGGCGGGCCACGAGGAGCCGGTATAGCAGGAGCAAGATCATCGCTCCAATCAGCGCCATCACGAACCCTGCCGCTTCACCCGGGCCATACAAGCCCATCGAACGGCCGAGAAAGCCTCCGAGTAGCGCACCCACAATGCCTAGCAGAATGGTGACGATGATGCCCCCGGGATCTCGACCCGGCATCAGGAGCTTGGCGATGGCGCCGATGATCAACCCAAACACAATCCAGCCCAGAATACTGAACATGGTGGCTTCCTCCTTGCCCAGATGCACGTCATAACAATAGAAGGGCAATCGATTCCTCCACGGGTGTGAAGGAGCGAGATAGGTTATCAGATACTAACGATCCCGTCTAGTGGGAGGGTGGTTGATGCTCACCATTTGGCACCAAGAAGAGCTTCGCCTGCCATGCAGCCGGTGGTTGCGGAAATACCAGAAGTGTGGGCGCCGCAACAGGTTAGCGCCAAGGGTCGCTATATTTTGCCATGAAGGCTCGGCGGTGACGGCGCCTGCCTATACCGACAGATTAGGCCAGTCCTTACTGGCGAGCGGCAGCCCGGGCCAGATTCGTACCAGTTGTCAAACCTATTACATCAGCGCAGCCGTTGTACCAGCAGGGGAGCGTCAAATCAGGTGCTAGCGCGGGCTTCCGCTTGGAGCAGTCCCGCCCGGAACTGATTGACCTTCGGTGGGCCTGCCAGGAGTTGGCATTTGCCCAGCGGCTAATGACCGCTGCGTCGTTTCATCCAATTCCCCCGTCGTGGCTAAGCCATTTTTCTGTTGATAGGCCCGGAGGGCGACCTCGGTCTCTAGCGTGATCCTGCCCTTCTCTGATCCCGTCGAAAATCCCTCTGCCTCTAACTGCTCTTGGTAGCGGCGGATTTGAGTTTCGTTCAATTGTTGTGGTGGTGTGCTCCGCTTGACCGTCCGATCCTCCTCTCGGTTTTGCTGGGCTTCACTCGGTCCAAGATCAGCCTGAGGTGTGTGGTCACGCCATTTAACGGAGATGCCGACAAGAGCGACCGCCCCGATTACCACAATGACCGCGAGGGTAATCAATAATGCTCGCATATGTTTACCTCCAGAGTGGAGTGTTGCCGGTGCATGGGCTTACGTGGCCCCTGCAGGACGGCTGGGGACCAGAAAGACGCATCATGGAGTTGATACTATGGCTCAGATGCATTGAAGCAAGCCCCACTGATATCTGCCTGGTGCAATTCGCGTTCCTGATCAATTCTGAGTTCCAACGGTCCAGCACGGGCGGACATCCCCCTGCCGTGGGCGGCGTGGAAAGGAACGTGAGCAGGATGGTGGCGCTACGACTCGACAGATTGAACATGGAATAGATACGATAAAGTGCGGCAAGGGAGGCTCGGCCTCTGGCACAGCTTCAGCCCACCCAATGTGATTGGTTCTCATACTGATAAATCAATTATAACCTTGTCTCAGGTTGAGAGGGATTGGTACCACTTCCGTCCTGCTAGGTTTACGTCCAGCGAGTCTCAAAGTTGCGCATACGCCCTAGGAATATCTGGGCCATACTTCCTGACCATCACGTTAACCGTATTGAGGTTAGAGAGTGGGCGCTGGTTCCTCTTGACCGACGGGAGCATGTCGTCAACAAAGAATATCGGGCACACAACCCCCAAGTCTCTGGGCAGAAGCGAATGCATACTTAAGCTCAAATAGCAAAGCGCCGCTCACTAGTCTATGAGCAAAGTGAAGCCAGCTAACGCGCCGATTTCTGCCAGACATAGGGCTTAACCTTCGAATAGCATGCCTTGTAACTCGCCGCTGCGAGCGGGCAGGAGGGGCATTTCGTCCCACGTGCGCCCCTCGACCTCTCTCCCTGTTCGCTTTTTATTGACCCCACCCCACTGCTTAAAGAAGAACGGCACACCTGCTGCCAGACATTGGTTACGGATGTCGGTAACCCAAGAAATCTCCACTGGACGCGCTCCCGGGCCGGATTCCCCGCCGACAATAACCCAGTGAATGTTCTCAAGGTTAAGCGATGGAAGAGGCCCAACAAGCGGTTCCAGAGAAAGGAATTTAATTTTGGCTGGCGTCTGTCGCAGGTGGTCTATGCGGCAGATGTAGTCTTCGTTCTCGACACTTACTCCCATCCATACGTGCGATGGCCACGGAAGTTTGTGAGCAAGCTCCAGCAGGCGTTCAGAACGCTTCGTCAGAAGCTGAAACTGATGCCACGATGCCCGCTGCATCACGTCGAAGATGCGCTCAATGAAGGTAAGGGGAACGTTGTCGTGGAAGAGGTCGCTCATGGAGTTGACAAAGATGACTTGGCGCCTTTTCCAACGCAGCGGTAGTTCCAGCGCATGTTCGTGCAGTGTGAGTTGAAACCCATTAGCGTAATTTGGTTGTCCCATAGCCCGAAGCCTCAGCGCCATGCGTTCGGCATAGCAGAATTTACAGCCAGGGCTGATCTTGGTGCAGCCGGTTAACGGGTTCCAGGTGGCCTCGGTCCACTCGATTGGGGACTTCGTGCCCATAGTTACGCGCTCCCAGGGAAGGTGACTGTCACATTTTCGCCAAAGGTCACCTCGCCCTTTCTTTTCTGACGACGTTCAGCCGGCGGCTCAACAGTTATTTTGCTTTCACTTTCCAACTTTCGCAGGACATTCTGATAATTTTTCAAAAGGTAAGGCTTCCCAATGCTATGCTCCTGGTAGAGGGCCTCCAGTGATAGGCTACGGCCAGCCAAATCTTTAATTAGCATGTTTTCCAAGTCGTCTAGGGGGCGCGTGAGCTCAAACAACAGAGGAAATCTGCTATCCGCGGGATTGTAGGTGAAGGATGGCACGCCCTGGTCGGAAGCAGAGCTCTCTCCGGCCATAATACCTTTCATAATGTGATAGCCCCTGAAATTTTTCGTGGCAAAGATGAGGTGGTGACTCGTACGCGTGCCGTGCTCATTCTTGAAGCAAAAAGGCAGCACATGTTTTGCCCCCAGTTCCATGAGGGCATTCACGAGCTCCTCGACGATCGTAAGCTCTCGCTCCGAGGGGCTGAGCGCTGTGAGGCGATACCGGAGGTTTGCCGCACGCTCCTCCGCAAAGAGGGCATTCATAGGCTCCTCGACAGCTGAATTTGCAAGTCCCATGTTAATCCGGTTGTAGTTGAAGAAGATAATCGCATCACAGCCCCAATCCTTCAAGACAGAGCTGATAAGCTGTAACGTTAAACCTTTATATCCCCAAGGATCAACAAAGAAGAGAGTAGGCACCAAACGCATTTGAGAGAA
>Ga0111538_10008879_pt1 | contig 13454 bp, 16 predicted proteins | sample SoiMethybrSBSTD1_FD_79669 | JGI IMG/M metagenome (GOLD analysis project Ga0111538, IMG submission 79669) | Bulk soil microbial communities from a Populus tree surrounding site in Tennessee, USA - Soil MetaG P. TD hybrid SBSTD1 (version 2)... | ecosystem: Environmental > Terrestrial > Soil >...
CCTTGGTGAACGTGCGTGCGCTCGGGCGGCACATCGTGCTGTTTGCAGAGGCGCGCGACTGCGTCCGTGTGCTCGGCGCGCATGGCGTCGGTGAGCTCGTTCAGGGGCAGCGCGATCGGCATCGACATGGCGTCCGTGGATACTGCGATCGCCGCCGCGACGTCGAACGCGTGAAACGCGTGTACCTCACCGTGCAACGACTCGCCGAGCGCGCGTGCCGTCGTGAGGATCCGATGATCGAGCTCGGCCGGCTTGTCGCGCTGGTGTAGGGGATCCACGGCCGCTACGAAACACGGTCTTTGCCCGGGCGGCCGCGGCTTGACTAGCCACAGCGTGGCGCCGCAGTTGCGGATCAAGCTCCAATCGGTGTTCGAGAATATCGAACGCTTCAGCACGGAATGATAGTGAGTGTCTTTGATCACCAGGTCCGCCCCGGTGTCCGCGGCCTTGCGCACGATGCTGTCGTGGAGCGGGTAATCCCACCGTGCGTCGACGTCGACGGCGAGCTTCTCGGCGCGCAGCGGCGCCGCGAGCTGCTCGAGGCGGGTCCTGTGCCGCTCGATGAGGGCCGCCCACGCGTCGTCCGCCGTCGCGCGAGAGCGTGATTGCGCGAGTTGCGGGGAGTAATCGCTGATGAAGAGCTCGATGTGAACCGGCTCGTGCCGCGCGAGCCACGCAGCGCGCTCGATCGCCGGATGGGCGCTGGCCGTGGGGTCGACGACGACGAGGACTTCGCGCTTGTTCTTCGCCATGGGGCACCTCACGTTGCTCGGTACATCACCTTTATACTCCGCTCACCCACGCGGCGGTGCTCGCTCAATTGCCTAGCGGCGTACTGGTAACTACGTATGGCTCCAACGTCGCCGAACGCCCCTGAATACGCTGCCATGGTCGCCGCGGAATTCCAGGCCCTACTCGATGCCGCGGTCGATGCGATCGTCGTCATCGACGCGCGCGGGCAGATCCTCACGTTCAATCGTGCCGCGGAGCGCATGTTCGGCCACGCGGCCGCCGACGTCGTCGGCAAGAACGTCAACGTGCTGATGGGCGAGCCATACCGCGCCGAGCACGACGGCTACATGGCTCGCTACCTCGTCACGGGCGAGGCTCATATCATCGGCAAGGGCCGCGAGGTCGAAGGGCGGCGCGCGAACGGCGAATCGTTCCCCGTGTCGCTCGCCGTGGGCGAGGCCAGCGGAAGCGGCCAGCGCCGTTTCGTGGGCATCATCCGTGACCTTTCGGCGAAGCACGCCGCGGAGCAACGGGCGCGCTCGCTCGAGCACAGGCTCGCGCACGTCGGCCGCTTCAACTTGATGGGCGAGATGGCCGCCGGCATCGCGCACGAGATCAACCAGCCGCTGTCCGCAATCGCGACGTACGCGCAAGCGGCGAAGCGCGTGTTGCAGAAGCCGGAGGTGGAGGTCGGCCTGCTGCAGGACATCTACGGCAAGATCGACGAGCAGGCGCGCAGGGCGGGCCAGGTCATCGACAACTTGCGCAAGCTCATTCGCAAGCAGGAGATCGACACGCAGTCGCTCGACGTGAATCGCGTCGTCGACGACGTCATGAGTCTCATCGAGGCGGACGCGCGCTCTGAAGGCATCCCGGTGCACGTGCGCAAGGGGGTAGGTCTACCCAACGTGCGCGCGGACGCCGTTCAGATCCAGCAAGTGCTGCTGAACCTGACGCGCAACTCGGTCGACGCCATGCGCGACGGGTTGGCCAAGGCGCGCGGCATCGTCGTCGTGACGGAGCGCGCCGAACGCGGCGGAGTCCGGATCGCCGTCACCGATCACGGGCACGGCGTGTCGCCCCAGCTCGCCGACGACATCTTCCACCCGTTCGTAACCACGAAACGCGACGGCCTCGGTGTAGGCCTTGCGATCAGTAAGACCATCGTGGAATCCTACGGCGGCACGTTGAGCTACGCGGACAATCCGGTCGGTGGCTCGATCTTCAGCATCGAGCTGCCCGCGGAGCGACGAGAAGAACCGGAGTCGAAGTGAAGAACGACAACATTGCGCCTATTGTTTACCTCGTCGACGATGACGAGGCCGTTCGCGACGCGCTCGGCATGCTGTTCAGGTCGATCGGTATGCAACACGAAGCCTTCGCTTCGGCGCTCGATTTCCTGCAGCACTTCGACACCCGCAGGCAGTCGTGTCTCGTGGCCGATATCAGGATGCCGGGACTGAGCGGCCTCGAGCTGCAGCAACGCCTCAACGACCAACGCTGCGAGATTCCGATCATCTTCATCACGGGTCATGGCGACGTCCCGATGGCCGTGACCGCGATGAAGTCCGGGGCCGTCGACTTCCTGCAGAAGCCCTTTCGAGACCAGGATCTCATCGATCGCATCAACAAGGCGCTCGACCGCGACGGCGAATCGCGCAAAGGACGGGCGGAGCGCGAGGAGATTCGCGCGCGGCTCGAGCTCCTGACACCCCGTGAGCGGGAAGTCATGGAACGCGTGGCGCGCGGGCAGGCGAACAAGGTCATCGCGATGGACCTTGGCGTCAGCCAGCGTACGGTCGAGCTGCATCGGGCACGCGTTATGAAAAAGCTCCGTTTGCGCTCGGTCGCCGAGCTCGTGCACGCGATCGAACGGATCGGTGGCGTGGCGACGAAGGACAACGCGGCAGCGCACTGAGTTCCCCAACGCGTCTTTTAACGCGTCACGTTACGTCGCTCTCGACTGGCGTCGTGGCCTCCCGTTCAGGCACCATGGAGCTGTCGCCGTTGGCTTCCCATGGATGGACTTCGATGGCCTCGCAAACGCCGATACGCCGTCAGGCATTGGTCGCCCTGCTTGCCTTGGTGGGCGCACAAGTCGCAGGAGGGCAGACGGGGCCGGGTTTCCCAGCCGACGCGCTCGCGACCTACGTCGCGAAACCCGACGACGCGTTCGAGTGGCACATCCAGCGGCGCTACACGAGTCCCGACGCGGCCGTCATCGAGCTGCACTTCGAATCGCAGCGCTGGCAAGGCCAGCCGTGGAAGCACCAACTCCTGCTCGTCCGGCCGAAGCGCGTCGAAGACGAAGGCCGCGCGCTATTCGTGATCGGCGGCGGCCGATGGCGCGACGAGTACGAGGCGGTGACGGGTGAGGAACCGCTTCCCGAGGACGCGAGCCTGTTCGTCGCGATCGCCAAAGTATTGAAGACACCCGTCGTTGTGCTCGGTCAGGTGCCGTACCAACCGCTGTTCGGCATGACCGAGGACCGCTTGATCGCCCACACGTTCGAGCGCTATCTCACGACGGGCGATCCCGAGTGGCCGCTGCTGTTGCCGATGGTGAAGAGCGTGGTGCGCGCGTTCGACGCGAGCAGCGCGGCCAGCGAGCGCGAATGGGGCGCGCGGCTAGAGCGATTCACCTTGATCGGCGGCTCCAAGCGCGGGTGGACGACCTGGCTCACGGCGGCCGTCGACCGCCGAGTGACGGCACTCGCGCCGATCGTCATCGACGCGCTCAACATGGAGCGACACTTTCCGCACCAGAGCGAAGCCTGGGGCGCGCCGTCCGCTTCGATCCAGCCGTATACGGACCTCGGGCTAGATCGCATTCTCGCTTCGCCGCAAGGCACCGAGCTGCGGGAGATCGTCGATCCGTACGCCTACCGCGACCGGCTCACGCAACCGAAGCTCGTGATCCTCGCGACCAACGACCAGTACTTTCCGCTCGACTCGGCCAATCTCTACTTCGCCGGGCTGCGCGAGCCGAAGTACTTGCTCTATCTGCCGAACGAGCCGCACAGCGTGAAGCATTACGGGAACGTGGTGCGGGGCTTGCGTGCATTGCACGAAGCGGCCGGCGGCGGCGAGCCGCTGCCGCGCGTCGATTGGGAGTACCGCGCGAGCGATGACGGGCTGACGTTGTGCATCGACGCCCAGGGAGCGCGCGGGCTGCACATTTGGCGCGCCGATTCGACCGATCGCGACTTCCGCGACGAGCACTGGCAGGACGTCGTCGAGACGCGCCACTCCCGCGGGCGTTTCGTTCTCGAGCGGCCTGCCGCCGGGTACACCGCGGTTTTTGGCGAGATGCGGTTCGGCGCGGCTCTCAAGGCGTTCTCGCTGTCGACGGGCCTGACGGTGCTCGCGGCTGCGGAGAATCCGCCGTACGGGACGGATCCATTGACCACCGCGGAAGTGTGCTCCGCGATCGATGGCGTCGCGCTGCCCGTGCCGAGGACGGTAGCGCCGAGCACCGCAACGCCGTAAGGCTCTCTAGAGACGCGCTCCTCCGCGTCACGAGATCCATGCCGCTCGTGCCCAGTACGTACATCCACTACCCCCGCAAACGTAAGTAGAAGCCGAATCCGCGGCAGAGGTGATCCGTTGTAATGTGAAGGCTCGCGAAGGAGGGGTGGATGCGCGAACAGACGACACACTCGATCTCGAAGTGCCCGAACGCGCTGATCAGCTGGTCGTTGCTCGGCGGAATCGCGAGCTTGGCGATCGCAACCACGGCCTTGGCCTTCGACGCGACTACACTCGCGGACTACAGCGGCGAGGAGCTGTACTTGCGCTTCTGCGCGAGCTGCCACGGTAGCCAGGCGCTGGGCGATGGACCGGTCAGCCGCTCGTTGAACGTCGCCGTGCCCGATCTCACGAGAATCGCAAGCCGATACGGCGGGTTCCCGACGGGAAAGATCCGCGACATCATTGACGGCCGCGGCATAGACACGCAATCGCATGGAACGCGCGAAATGCCGGTTTGGGGTTACGAGTTCTGGGCCGCGGAAGGCGCCGACGCCAGCGCGCAAAGGGCTGCGCGCGACGCTATCAACAAGCTCGTCGAGCACTTGCGCTCGATCCAACGCGGCGACGACGAGCTGCGTGCGCCGGGCTCGGTCGCGCGCCAATAGTGTTCGAGCAAATCCCGCGGCCGCAGCGCTCGTCGTCGCTTCGCTGGATCTAGGCGACCGTCTCGAGGCACGTTGGCTGCCGCTGTTCGGCATCGCCTTTGACGCGCGCGGCGACGTTCTCGAGGTTGCGCTTGACGGCGTCGGGCACTCGATTCTTTCTCCGAGCCAGATCGTTCTGGAGGAAAGCGAGCGTGGGCTCGTTGCAGTCGAGATCATGTCGGCGGATGACACCGTCGACACGTTGCGTTTCCGAGAGCCGCTGCGTCTCGATCACGGAGAATCGACGCTGTAGAGCAGTGCTACGGCGTCCCCCGGTACTGCAGGGTCGAAACAAAGTCGACGACCGCGTTGATGCGCCGCCGCACCGTGAGATCATCCGCCTCCGGATCCGCGCCTTTGAACACGTCGCCCCAAATCGGCATCTGCCGATCGCCATGTGCCGCTCTCACGGTCCGACCGTCAACGTAGGCGACGACGGCGTCCCTCGGAAAGCCACCGCCGTTGCGCTGCGCAAGCGTGCGCAAGTTCGGCATCGTGATTCGCATGCTCGCCGCGACCGGACCCGTGCCCTCGCCGGTCTCGCCGTGACACGCGGCACAATGATTGAAGTACAAACGCGCACCGGTGTCGTCGTCGGCCGCAAGAACAGGCGCAGCACGCGCGATCGCGATACTGCAAAGCGAAACTAGAGCGATTGTCTTCATTGGGACTCCCCTCAGCGCGCGGTAAACGGGCAGATTCTCGGCAGCGCAGCGCGCAGCGGCGATACGGGAATGTACTTAGTGCCGTTTCCGGTACGTATTACTGCGGATACCGTCGTCGTATGCCCGCGCAACAATCCACGGCATGTTCAAGAAAGTGCTTGCCCTCGCGGACGGAGACGATCCGCGCCAACCCGCGCTGCGGCGCGCTCTCGAATGCGTTGCCGACGGCGGCCAAATCGAAATCTTGGCGGTCGTCTACGAGCCGATGCTCGAAGGCTATCTCGGCAACACAGAGATCTACGAGCCGCTTCGCCGGCGTGTTCTCGATGAGCGACGCGAGCGCGCCGCGGCACTTGCGCGCGCCGTCGAGAGCGAGGGTGTGCTGGCGTCGTCGAAGGCCGTTTGGTCGCACCCGATGCATAGGGCTGTCGCGTCGGAAGTCGACGCGGGCGGCATCGATCTGGTCGTCGCGGCGCCGGCGAGCTTGCATCAAGGCGGCGGTGCGCGCGGTGCCGGGCTGACGCACGGCGACTGGCAAGTCGTGACGAGCTCGCGAGCGCCGCTACTGATCGTCAAGAGTGATGGTCGCACGCCGTACCGCAGTATCGTCGCGGCTGTCGATCCGTTCCACGCTCACGCGAAACCCGCTGCGCTCGACCGCGATATCTTGGTCGTAGCGAAAGAGGTTAAGCGGCGCACGCTGGCCGCTCTGACCGCGCTGCATTGCTATCTACCTATCGAGTATTTCGGAGCCGATTTGGCGCGCATGGCGACCAGCGATCCACGCATCCTCGACACTCGCCTCGAGGCGGTCCGCGCCATGTGTGCCGAAGCGCGCATCCCATTGGACGCAGCACGACTCGTCGCCGGCGCGCCGCACTCCGTGCTCACGGACATGCAACAACGCGGCGAGGCGGACCTGATCGTCATGGGCGCGCTAGCTCGCGGCCGATTCTCGGAGCTCATTGTCGGCAACACGGCGGAACGCGTGCTGCACTACGGAGCCGGTGACGTGCTCGTCGTGACGCCGACGCGTACCGAGGCCTAGGGCGCGCCCATGCAACTGAGGCGAATCATGGTCGCGACCAAGCCGTGGGAGCGCGGTTTGCCGATCGGTGCCGATCACGCGCGCCAGCTCGCACCGACCGACGGCGTCGAGATCGAAATCGTCGGCAGCGTCTTCGACGCCGCGGTCTCGGCGGGCCGCGACCGCGGCGACGCGTCGGCGCAGAAGTCGCACGATCGCACCGTGGCGACGGCGCGTGCGGGCCTCGAACGTCTCGCCGCCTCGATGCGCGACTCCGGCGCTCGAGTCACGACGCGAATCGTGTGGGGTGTCCCGCCGTACGAGTCCATTCTTGCAGCCGCACACGATTGGCAGGCCGATCTGCTGGTCGTCGGCACGCACGAGCCAGGAACGCCGCACACGCGCCTAACCGACACGGATTGGCAATTGCTACGCCGCGCGCGTTGCCCGTTGCTGCTGGTCAAGAGAGCTACGTTCAGCGGCTATCGCACGATACTCGCGGCGGTGAATCCACTGCCCGAACGCGCCGAGCTGACCGGGCTGGATGAAGCCGTTATGGCCGCGAGCCGCTGCGTCGCCGAGGCGCGCGGTTCCACGTTGCGGAAGGTCGAAGGCTTTCCAGCATGGAACGTCATCGACGCTGCCGCAGACCGATGCGCGGATCTCGTCGTCGTCGCCGCCGCGCGGCAGCATGACTTCGCCGCGGCGGTCGTTGGCAATACGGTGCAGTTAGTCGCAGGGGAGCTCGCGTGCGACGTGCTCATCGTGCCTGTCGCTGAAGATGCGCGTCGCGGCGGTCTTCGCTCACAGGTAGGGTGAGAACAGCCAAGCGATCCCGTCGATCGTCCGCGTGAGGAAAGGACGGCCGTCGACCTCGGCCAGCGTCACGCGCCGCGAGCGCGCGCGGATCGCCTCGAACCTCGCCGCGAGCTTGGTAACGGTGTCGCGGTCGTATACCTCGACGTTCATCTCGAAGTTCAGCCGCAGGCTGCGCGAATCGAAGTTCGCCGAACCAATCTGCGCGTAGTGATCGTCGACGTAGAACAGCTTGCTGTGAACGAACGGCGGCGGTTGGTAGTAGACGCTGACGCCGCGCTCGAGCAGCTCCCACAGCATGTGCCGCGTCGCCCGGTGCACGTACGGCAGATTGTTCAGCGCCGGCAAGATGATGGCCACGTCGACGCCCTCGAGTGCCGCCGCCAGCAGCGGCGTGATGAGCTCGCGGGGCGGAACGAAGTACGGCGTCATGATCGCGACGCGTTGCCGGGCGCTCGCGATCGCGCCGGTCAAGAGCGCTGCGAGCCGATCGAATCCCGCGGACGGGCCGTCGGAGATAGCGCGGCAGATCGCGCCGCCCGTCGGTTGCGGCACGCGCCGCGCGGCGACGCTGGGATCGCCCGTTGCGAACTGCCAGTCACGGAGGAAGACAGTCTCGATCTGCGTGAGCACCGGCCCGCTGAGGCGAAAGTGCGAATCGATGATGCGCACATTGTCGGCTTCGAGGTAGCGGTCGCGAATGTTGATGCCGCCCGTGAATGCCTCGACACCGTCGACGGCGAGAATCTTGCGATGGTTGCGCAGGTTCACGGTGAACGCGGGCGGGAACAGCCGCGGCGGCAGGAATCGGGCGAAGCGCACTCGTGTGCCGCGCAGCAGCTTGCTCGCGCGTTTTGGCGAATACCATTCGCCGACGCCGTCGAGCAGCACTCGCACGTCGGCGCCGCGCTCGGCGGCGGCCGAGAGCGCCGCGGCGAAGCGCTGGCCGAGCGGCCCGCCGTCGAAAATATAGGTGCTGAGGTAGACGTACTCGTGGGCGCGCTCGATCGCTTCGATCATCGCGTCGAAGATCGCGGACGCTTCGTAGAGGGGCTCGACGCGGTTGCCGGCCGTCAGCGGCCAGCCGCTGACCGCGGAGCCGAGCCGTGCGAGCGGTTGGAGTTGCGGCGGCGGCGTGCCGACGTACTCGGTCGGGCAATCGGGCTCCGGATGGCCGGTCAATAGCTTGCGGGCCCGCGTCTTCACGCGGTTGATACCGAACAGGTAGTAGAGCAGAGCACCGAGCAGCGGCAGCGTCAGGCAAACGGCGATCCAGGCAAATGCCGACTGCGGACGCCGTTTGAAGAGCAAAGCGTGCAGCGACGCGACGGTGGCGGCAGCGAAACCGATGGCGGCGAAAGCGGTCGCCAAAAGGTGGCCTGCCTGCATGCCGCGATGTGTAGCATATGGGTCGAGGCACGGCCAGCGAGCGACGTTGAAACTCCGGCGCCGCGCCGCCACTACGGGATCTCGTTTCCTTCAGCCCAAGGCGCGCAGTGGAATACAAGGACTACTACCAGATCATGGGCGTCGGCCGAGATGCATCGGCCGACGACATCAAGCGCGCGTACCGCCGTCTCGCGCGCAAGTTCCACCCCGATGTCAGCAAGGAAAAGGACGCCGAAGCGCGCTTCAAAGAGGTCGGCGAAGCCTACGAGGTGCTGCGCGATCCGGAGAAACGCGCGGCTTACGACGCGCTCGGCACACGCAAGCCCGGCGAAGAGTTCCGTCCGCCCCCCGATTGGCAGTTCGACTACGGCGCCGCCGAAGCGGATGTCGGCAACCACAGCGATTTCTTCGAGCAGCTGTTCGGCGGGTTGGGGCGCGGCCGTCGCGGCTCGTTTCGCAGCCGCGGGTTCGACACGGCCGGGCAGGTCGAGGTCACGCTCGAAGAGGCGTTCAAAGGCACGGAGCGCCGTTTGTCGCTACAGCGCGTCGCCGTCGACGAGCGCGGCCGCGCGCAACCGACGACGCAGCAACTCACCGTGCGAATTCCGGCCGGCGTCGTCGATGGCCAGCGGATTCGGGTCCCGTCTCAGGGCGAGCCCGGCGTCGGCGGCGGCCCGGCAGGCGACTTGTTCCTCGAGGTTCACTTGCAGCCGCACCGCTGGTTCCGCGCCGAAGGGCGCGACATCTGGCTCGATCTGCCCGTAACGCCGTGGGAGGCCGCGCTCGGCGAGTCGGTGCAAGTGCCGACGCTCGGCGGCCGCGTGAATCTCAAGGTGCCGAAGGGATCGCAGACCGATCGGCAGCTGCGGCTGCGCGGCCGCGGCTTGCCCGGCAACCCGCCCGGCGACCAGCTCGTCGTGTTGAAGATCATGACTCCGCCGCCGCAGACGCCCGCGGACGAAGCGGTTTATAAGGAGATGGCGGGCAAGCTTCGGATGAACCCGAGGCAGGCGATGGAGAGCTCGTGATGACCGATCCTATCAGCGCTGTGCTGCTCGACGACTCAGTCGAGTTCAGTTTGACCGAGGTGTGCGCGGCGTGCCGCGTTTCCGAGGAGCTCGTCGTCGAGATCGTCGCCGAAGGCATCGTCGAGCCCGTAGGCGGCGACCGGGCGCAGTGGCGGTTCACAGGCATCGCGCTGGCGCGCGTGCAGCGTGTGCTGCACTTGCAACGGGACTTCGGCGTCAATCTCCCGGGGGCCGCACTCGCGCTCGATCTGCTCGAAGAGATTGAGCGCTTGCGCCGCGCGCAACGCTCGAACGACTAGCGGAGGACCTGCTCGTCAACGATCCGAGTCGTAGTCCTCGTCGTCATCGTCGTCGTCATCCTCGTCCCAATCGTCGTCGTCATCGTCGTCCCAGTCATCGCGAGAGCCCTTTGACGGGCGTTCCTCTTCTTCTTCGGCGACCTCTTCTTCGTCGTCGTCGCTTTTCTCGTCGGGGTCGACGTAATCCTCGGGCGCTTCGGCGCCCTCGAGGTCTAGCTCGACCCACTCGGTCGAGTCGAGCTCCTCGATGTCGCCGTCGACGGTCTTGATCTCGACGAGGCCTTCGTCCTCGTCGATGCTCACGACCTTGAACAGCTGCTCGTCGTCGAGACGCCGATACCACCGACCGACTTTCGGGTCGAGCTCATGACTCATGGGATTGACAGCTCCGGGTCCGATCTCTAAGGGCCTGGCCGCCGACTATACCTGTTGACCGTGAAGGTCTGCAGCCCCTCGAGCCGCGACCGCCATGGATGGCGGGAGTGCCGAAAATGCAGGAGCAATTTTCGGCCGAATGCAGGAGCAATTCGCGACCGGTATTATGGCATCGCTCGTGCAAGGAGACGCCGATGGCTCTTGCTGATCAACAATGCATTCCGTGTCGCGGCGGCGTCCCGCCGCTCGCGCGCGAGCGCGTCGACGCGCTGCTTCGCGAGCTCGATTCGGGTTGGGCGCTGACGCCGACGGGTCACTTGCTGCGGACCTATGAGTTTCGCGACTTCGCGGCCGCGATGGCCTTCGCCAACAAGGTCGGCGACATCGCCGAGGACCAAGGCCACCACCCCGATCTTTGTGTCGCTTGGGGCAAGTGTGGCGTCGAGATCTGGACTCACAAGATCGATGGGCTGACCGAGTCCGACTTCTTCCTCGCCGCCAAAGCGGACCGCGCCTTCAAGCGGTAGCGCACCAGCACGGATTCCAAATTTTGGAATCTGCATGGCGACTCCTGTGCTCTGCGGGTCCTAAGGCCCCAAACAATCAATAGCTTGCATGCGGTTTGGAGCTTGGCCCGAGGCTTGCAGCTAAGGGGCTTGTAGACCTAGGGGGCTAACGATGAGCTTTCGCCCGAAGACCGTCGAGGCGCGTCGGGCGCCTTTAAAGACGGCGTGGGCTACTTGGAATGCGGGAACCGCGACCCGCCCAAGCCTGCGCCGAGATTGGTTCGCGTCACTCCGCCTGTGCGGCGATTGATTTCGCCGCGACGGGCCGAACGCGCTGCCGCGGTTTCCACGGCCGGCGCGGCCGCCGTAACGAATTGCAATTTGAGTCACGGTGGTCCCGAGCACGGACAGCGATCCGGATTTCACGGACGAGTTCTGCGGCTTTCTCCAGCGATGCGTCGCCAACGTCGACGCCGCGGAGCTCCTGCTGACGCTCGCCAAGAGTTCCGCTCGATCGTGGGGAATCAACGAGCTGCGAGCGCAGCTCGCGCCGGACACGATTGTCAGCGATACGGACGCGCAACGCTGCGCCGACGCGCTGCAGCAATGCGGCATCGTCGTGCGCGATGCCGACAAGCGGCTGTCCTACCAAGCGTCGCCGGCGCACGACGCGCATGTTGCGACGCTGGCGCGGCTCTATCTCGAACGTCCCGTCACCTTGTTTCGCGTGATCTATGCGCTGCGCGATTCGAAGATCCGCACGTTCGCAGACGCTTTCAAGTTGCGGGGGTAACTGCTCTTGGAAGTCTTCAAGTTCGTGCTGTTCCTGTTCGCCGCGCTCACAAGCTTCGGCTGCATGGCGCTGCTGTTCCGCGGGTACGCGCGCACGGGATCGCGGCTGTTGCTCTGGAGCGCTCTGTGCTTCATCTTCCTGACGGCCACCAACGTTCTCTTGTTCGTCGACAACGTCGTCGTGCCGGAGATGGATCTGCGCCTGTATCGCCTGGTGGCGTCGCTGCTAGGGATCGGCTGTCTGCTGTACGCGTTCATCTGGGAGGCAGAGTGAGCGCAATAGTCGTCGACTTCTTGGCCGGCGCCGTCACGTTGGGATTCTTCGTGGCCGCGGGCTTTTTTCTGCGTTTCTGGCGTCGCACCCACGACCGGCTGTTTCTCGCGTTCGGGGCCGCTTTCGTGTTGCTTGCCATGAACCAGGGACTCGCGGCATTTCTCGGGGCCGGCGACGAGCGCACTCCTTATACGTACCTCCTTCGTGTTCTCGGCTTCGTACTCATTCTCTACGCGATCATTGATAAGAACGTCTCGAGCAGCCGCGGACCGCGGTAACAGACGAGCGCGAGGAATTGCCCATGAATAGTGCAGTCGTCGTTCATCAGCCCCAGCCATCTCCTGCTGCGTCCCACGGCGAGCAGATGAACGCCATTCTGATCGCGTTGTCGGCGCTGCGGCGCGGCGACGCGACGGTGCGTTTGCCGGTGACCGTCGAGGGCACGTTCGGCAAGGTGTCGGAAGTCTTCAACGAGCTCGTCGAGCAGAGCGCGACGATGGCGGACGAGATCGCGCGCCTGTCGAAGGTCGTCGGCAAGGAAGGCAAGCTCAAGCGGCGAGCGGTGTTGCCCGGCGCCCGCGGTTTCTGGGCCGAGTCCGTCGAGTGCGTGAATTCCCTGATCGACGACCTCGTGCATCCGACGAGCGAGGTCGCGCGCGTCATCGGCGCCGTTGCGCAAGGCGATCTCGGCAAGAGCATGGCGCTCGAGCTCGACGGCAGGCCGCTCGAGGGCGAGTTCCTGCGCACGGCGAAAACGATCAACAAGATGGTGGACCAGCTCGGCAATTTCAGCGCCGAGGTGACGCGCGTCGCGCGCGAGGTCGGCACGGAAGGCAAGCTCGGCGGCCAGGCGAAGGTCAAAGGTGTCGCCGGCACGTGGAAGGACCTCACGGATTCCGTGAACTCGATGGCCGGCAACTTGACGGCGCAGGTCCGCAACATCGCCGACGTCACGACGGCCGTCGCGAAGGGCGACCTCTCGAAGAAGATCGAGGTCGACGTCAAAGGCGAATTCCTGACGGTGAAAAGCACCATCAACACGATGGTGGACCAGCTGCGCTCGTTCGCGTCGGAGGTCACGCGCGTCGCGCGTGAGGTCGGCTCGGACGGCATCCTGGGCGGCCAGGCGCGCGTCGAAGGCGTGTCGGGCACGTGGAAAGACTTGACCGATTCCGTGAACTCGATGGCCGGCAACCTGACGTCGCAAGTGCGAAACATCGCGGACGTCACGAAGGCCGTGGCGGCCGGCGACTTGTCGAAGAAGATCACCGTCGACGTCAAAGGCGAGATCCTCGAGCTCAAAAACACCGTCAACACGATGGTCGATCAGCTCCGCTCGTTCGCGGCCGAGGTCACGCGCGTGGCGCGCGAGGTCG
>Ga0111538_10008881_pt1 | contig 13452 bp, 13 predicted proteins | sample SoiMethybrSBSTD1_FD_79669 | JGI IMG/M metagenome (GOLD analysis project Ga0111538, IMG submission 79669) | Bulk soil microbial communities from a Populus tree surrounding site in Tennessee, USA - Soil MetaG P. TD hybrid SBSTD1 (version 2)... | ecosystem: Environmental > Terrestrial > Soil >...
GCCAGGCCTCGCATTACGGTCGTCGTCCCAACGTACAAGGAAGCAGAGAACCTGGCTCAGCTGATCGACCGTGTCGCGAAGGTCCGCGAAACCGCCGCGCTCGATCTCGATCTTCTGATCGTGGACGATGACAGCCAGGACGGGTCTGCGAAGCTGGTCGCGGCGCGACAGGAGCCGTGGGTGCGGATGATCGTCCGGAAGAGCAATCGCGGGCTGAGCGCGTCCGTGCTGGAAGGACTGCGCCAATCAACCGGCGACATTCTCGTGTGCATGGACGCCGACCTCAGTCATCCTCCCGAGATGCTTCCACGCATGCTCGATAAGCTCGACGAGGGCGCGGATTTCGTCGTCGGATCACGCTACGCGCCGGGCGGGACGACGTCGGATGACTGGGGCATCTTTCGCTGGCTGAACAGTCGGGTGTCCATCCTGCTGGCGCGCCCGTTGACCACCATCCAGGATCCGATGGCCGGTTTTTTTGCGCTCAGGCGCTCGACATTCGAACGAGCTACCGATCTGAATCCAATCGGCTACAAGATTGGCCTCGAGCTGATCGTCCGGTGCGGCTGCGAACGCGTCGTCGAGATTCCGATTCACTTTGAAGACCGCCGCTTCGGCGAGAGCAAGCTGGGCTTGCGCGAGCAGCTCCTGTATCTCGAACATCTTCGTCGTCTTTACACGCTCAGGTACGGGACCTGGACGCCAACGATGCAGTTCCTGCTCGTCGGCGGCCTGGGGACCCTGGTCAACCTCGCCACGCTGACCCTGCTCCTCGGGTTCGGGCGGCGGCCGCGTGCATCGATCGCCATCGCGATCTTCACGGCGATGTGCTTCAACTTCACGCTCAATCGCGGACTCGCCTTCCCGGGCGCGAGGGATCGGGCATGGCCGCGCCGATTCTCCACCTTCGTCATCGCGTCGTCGATCGGCGCGGCGACCAACTTCGCCGCGACGTTGTTCACGATCGGCCGCGCGCCGGAGGTGCGCCCTCAAGTCGCCGCCCTGGTCGGCATCGCTGCGGGGACCGTCTTCAACTTTGTGGCGAGCCGCTACCTCGCGTTCCGCGCGTCACGCGTGCGACCGAGGCGCTAGGGAGTGAAGTGCCTTGTCAGGGCTGAGGCCTGAGGATTGAGAAGTGTCAGGGCTGAGACCTGAGGATTGAGAAGTGTCAGGGCTGAGGGCTAAGGGCTGAGGGCTGAGGGCTGAGGGTGTGATGGACGACGCTGTACTCGACCGTGTACTCGTAGCGCAGGACTTTAGTCCTGCACGCTCTACTCGTCGCGAGCCACAGGTCGTCGCGGTGCTTGTGATCCTGCTGGTGTTGTTCCGCTGTCTGGTGTTCCTCGTCTGGGAGCAGGCCTACTTCGACTCCGACCAGGCCATTACCGGGTTGATGGCGAAACACATCAGTCAGGGTCGCGCCTTTCCGCTGTTTTTCTACGGCCAGAATTATCTCCTCGAGCTCCAGGCCTGGCTCGCCGCACCGATTTTTCTCGTCGCCGGCGTCTCGAACACAACACTGAAGATTCCGCTGGTGGCGATCAACCTCGCGATCGCTCTCCTGCTGCTTCGGACGCTCCATCGGGACGTCGGCCTGCGGCCGATCGTCGCGCTGGTCCCGATTCTGTTTTTCGTGCTCCCGGCGCCGGGCACGGCGGCGACGTTTCTGCTTGGCGGCAGCATCGAACCGTTTCTCTATGTTCTGCTGATCTGGGTGACGCGCAAGCGTCCGATCTGGTGCGGCCTGGTCCTCGGCCTGGGCGTACTCCAGCGGGAGTTCACGCTGTATGGCCTGCTGGCACTGCTGCTCATCGAGATCGTGGAGCGGTCGCTCTTCACGCGCGAAGGGATGCGGCGCAAAGCCGCGATGATGGTTGCCGCGGCCGGCGTCTGGTTTCTCGTGCAATGGCTGAAGGGCTATTCGACGCCCGAGGGCCCTGGCACGACGCTGGCGGATATCTACACCCGCGGCAACGTCGGTGAACTCATCGGCCGTCTCTGCCTCGACTTCTCAGCAGTTCCACGAGGCGCGTGGAGGATGCTGACCAGCCATTGGCCGGCGCTCTTCGGTTTGCAGGTGCAGCCGGTTGCACAATTCGGAATCGAAGGGGTGGTCAATCAGGGACTGAACGGCGCCTGGCCGCTCTTGGCCGCGACCGCGCTGATTCCACTGATCGTCATTCCACTGACGCTCGGGACCGAACGGCGTTGGCGCCCCGAGTACGGGTTCCCGGCCTATCTGATTCTGGTGGGCTTCTTTTCGTCCGCGGGGTACGTGGTCGGACGCTGTGGCGCGATCACCCTCATCCTCATGCGCTACGACCTCATGTCGATTCTTGGCATGGTCGGGCTCGGTGCGCTCTTTCTTCGGGTCACGCGCTCCGCGATCATGCGACGCCTCTGGATCGCGTGCGCCCTGAGCTGCGTCGCGATTGCGGTCCTCGGGAACGGCCGGCTGCTGCGGAAGTATCTGGTGAGTCCTCCATTTGCGTCGCGGCGGCTGATCGTGGACAGCCTCGAGGCGCGAGGCATCAAGTACGGGATCAGCGACTACTGGATTGCCTATGCGGTGACGTTTCTCTCGAATGAGCGCATCATCATGGCGTCGAATACGGTCGTCCGCATCAAGGAGTACAACCGGATCGTGGACGAGCATCGTGCCGAAGCGGTCCGAATCTCCCGCGACCGCTGCGACAATGGCTGGCGTCTCACCTTTGGTCTCTACGTCTGCCCTCCGTAGGTGGAAAGCCATTGCTCGGCGTTCTCTAGGTTCGTAAACACCCGAACCGTCAGCGCCGTGAGATTCCCGAGGCTGGCGTACCAGCTGCCCATCTTGAAGAGCTCCGCATCCGCCACCACGAAGGCAACCGGGCCTCGCGGACCCCGCTTCGTCGTTACCCCACCGACGTGCACGATCATCCGTCGCACGTCCTCCTCGCTCGGCGCGTCGAACCCCATGCGCGCGTCATACAACACGCCGTACGACCATGCGCCGTCGGCGGCCTGCCGATCGATCATCCTCAGGGCATTGCTCAGGTCCACGGCCCCCATGGACGTGACGGTGATCCGCCGCCTCGCCGGGTCGCATTCGTAGTAGAGAGGCACGCCCACCTCCAAAGACGCTGAGCCGTCCGTCTCAGCGGTGTCCGTCATTTTTGTCCGTCGAGTCTCGAACTCAACCACATAAGCGAAGCGTCGATTCGGTACGGGACATGCGTGTCACTCAGGAGAATGCTGAAACCGCAGAGGTGAATCATGCGTGCCTCTTTCGCGATCGCCCCCGTGCTGATCGTGCTCGTGTTGCCGGCACCCACGCGCGCCGTCCAGTCAGCGAGTGTCAATTCCGACGCAAGCGTGCTCGCGGCGTTTGACCAGCGAGTGAAAGCCTACGCCGACTTGCGCGACAAGGTCGACCACGGCCAGGCGGCACTCAAGGAAACCAGAGACCCCGCGAAAATCGCGGCGGCGCAGGACGTGCTCGCCGCGCGCATCCGCACGGCCCGAGCGGGCGCCAAGCCCGGCGACATTTTCTCACCAGACATCCAACGGATGTTTCACCGGCTGCTCCAGCCGGAACTCAAGGGGAAAAAGGGCGCCGAGACCAAGGCCGCCATCAAAGACGAAGCTCCCGGCGCCATGACGCTCAAGGTCAACACCAGGTATCCGGAAAAGGCGCCGCTGTCCACGGTGCCGCCCAACGTCCTGGCCTCACTCCCGAAGTTGCCGGAGGGACTTGAATATCGATTCGTGAGCACACACCTCATTCTGCTCGATGGCCGGGCGAACCTCATCGTCGACTTCATTCCGAATGCGATTGCCTGACGGGTTCACAAAAGGAGAAGTGAGATGCGTGTTGGACGTCGCCCCAATCGAACACTGATGCTGCTGACTGTCGCCCTCGCGTTGACCACAGCTCTTGGAGCGCAGACCATCACGCTCCCGAACCAGAAGAACTCGGTGCACTTCGCCGTCATCGGCGACACCGGCAGTGGCAGCGCCCAACAGTACAGAATTGGCGAGCGGCTTGCCGCCGCTCGCGCCGTCTTCCCGTATGACATCGTCCTGATGCTGGGTGACAACATCTACGGCGGAAGCGACGCCAGGGACTTTGCCGACAAGTTCGAGAAACCCTACAAGTCGCTCCTCGACGGCAGTGTGAAGTTTTACGCGTCGCTCGGCAATCACGACAACACGAACGAGCGTTTGTACAAGCCGTTCAACATGAACGGCGAGCGCTATTACACGTTCAAGCCATCAAACGGCAGCGTCCGCTTCTTCGCGCTCGACAGCAACTACATGGATCGTGCGCAGCTCGCCTGGCTGGACAAGGAACTTGCGAACAGCGGCTCCGACTGGAAGATCTGCTACTTCCACCACCCGATTTACTCGTCAGGGAAGACGCACGGGTCGGATCTCCGTCTCCGCACGCAGCTCGAGCCGCTCTTCATCAAGTACGGAGTGAATGTCGTGTTGGCGGGACACGATCATTTCTACGAGCGCATCAAGCCGCAACACGGCATTCAATACTTCGTGTCCGGTGCCGGTGGTCAGCTGCGTCCTGGCGACGTGCGGCGCAGCGACCTCACCGAAAAGGCCTTCGACACGGGCTATCACTTCATCCTGTTCGAAATCGCCGGCGACACCTTGTTCTTCCAGGCGATCTCGGATCAGGGCCAAACCGTCGACTCCGGCGCGATCACTCGTCTGAAACAGACGTAGCGATGAGCCCGGCGGCCGCGACGGGCTCGAGTGGCGGCGACTGCGCAACAGGCGCGAAGCGCTGCTGCGATCCCAGGCGGGCGTGAAGCGCGTAGAACGCCAGGACGGAAATGGCGCACAATATCCCGCCGACGTACCACAGCAGATTCGGATTGTAGTGGTCGAAGATCAGACCTGCCGCCGCTGGCCCAAATGTGGCTGAGACACCGCCACTCAACGCGAACATGGCCATGTAGCGGCCTCGCATGTCGATCGGCGCAAAGTGCGCCGCGAGCGCCTGGCTCGTCGGCACCACGATCATTTCGCCGACGGTGATCACGATAATGGCCGAAGCAAACAGCCAATAGGCGGACACGACGCCAAACATCGTGAAGCCCACCATATAGAACGCGGTCCCCCAGGCCATCATGAGGAACGGAGGACGCTGCCGCAAAAGGCGAATCAGCCAGAACTGGAACAGGATGACCGTGATCGCGCTCGTCGTGAGCAGGAATCCGTATCTCTGTGGGCTGATACCATGGACGTTACGCAGGTACACGGACAGCGAGTTGTACATCTGGATGTACACCACGCCCATCAAGAGGCTTGCCAGGAGAAAGGCGAGAAACGGAGCGTCTCTCAACGCCACGCGGTAATCCCTGAATGTGGCGAGCATGCTCTCGCCGTGAACCTCCGCCTTCCGGTCTGGCTTCGTTTCCGGGACGAGCAGGTAGAAGAGGATCGCCACCACGCAGCTCACCACCGCATCGATGACGAACAGCGCGAAGAACGACGTGTTCGCGACAAAGCCGCCGACCGTCGGGCCGATGATCCAGGCCATGTTCCCGGCGACGCGCAGCACGCCGAAACCTTCCTGACGCTGCCGTTCGGGCAGCAGGTCTGCAATCATCGCCCCATGAGCTGGTCCGCCAATGTCCGACAGGATGCCGATGACGATCGCGGCGGCATAGAACATCCTGAATTCGTCGATGAAACCGAGCGCGAGCGTGCTGAGCGCGCTGAAGACGAGACCGCACATGATGAGCCGGCGCCGGCCCCATCGGTCGGTGAGGCCGCCGCCGATCACGCCGCCCACCAGGCCGAAGAACGAGAGCATCCCGAGCACCGTTCCCGCCTCTGTCATCCCGACGTGAAACTTGCCGGTGATGTACAGCGCGAAAAACGGGAACATCAGCGTCCCGCCGACTTTGTCGATGAACGACACGAGGACGACGAACCAGAATCGTCTCGGATATTCGCGATAGATCGCTCTCAGCCTGGTCATCGGTCCACTCGGTCTCTGCTACAAGTGCGTGCGTCAATAGTTGCTGGTGCGATCGATCAGCCCGCGTTCGCGCGCCACGAAGTCGCACACGCGGAATGTCGCGATCGCGGCCGAGCTGAGCCCGACCGTGAGCGCGCTCAAAATGCCCAACAGCTGCAGGTTGGTCAGGCCCGCCAGTGTCGGAAAGGCCTGTGCCACGGGGCCGACGAGCGCCCGGCGCAGCAGCTCCAGCCAGTAGGTCACCGGCATCGCATATCCGATGGGCCGCAACACCCGAGGCAGTACTTCCAGCGGGAACACGGCACCGCTGAAGAGGAACAGCGATCCGGCGACCGCGTCACCCAGCGACCAGGACAGATGGCCAAGCAGGAGAACCAGGCTCGCAAGCAGCAACCCCATTGCGGCGAGCATGACGACCCCGATCGCTAACGACACCACGAACAACGGCCAATCCACCGCCGTCAGGTCAATCGCGACATCCAGAAACAGCACGCCCACGACAAGCGTGACGAGTACAGAAACAGAACCGGTCATGAAGCGCGCCGCGCCACGGCCAATGAGGTAGAGCCGGATGTCCACCGGCGCCACGTACATCGACTTCAGCATCCGGTAGCGTTCGCGGTCGTCGATCACCGCCCACGCCATGCCGCTCATCACCGCCCCGACGTACAGGTAGAACGCGTTGCCGAGGTAAATGTAGGTAAAGACGGGCGAGGCAAAATCTCCGCGCGTGATGGTTCCGTACATCACGACGAGAATGCCGGCAAGCGCAAGCGGCTTGATGATCGAGTACACGGCAAACAGGAACGGGTCGGCCCAGTTCGACTCGATTTGCCAGCCAAGCCACGCAGCCGTCCTGAAGGATCGCCACCACGGATCGCCGCGCCGTACTGCCGATGACTCAGCCACGGCTCTCCGTCAGCTTTCCCTCGGCAATCGCGAGACGCTCCATGTAGCCCAGCATCAGGCGGGCGAGCACGAGAAACACGACGCTCAGCACCGCCAGCGCCAGGCATTCGACGCGAGCGCTGATGAAACCGGTAGCCGGTCCGGAGGCGAACGCGATTTGCCGGATGGCGTCGAGCCCCAGCGTCAACGGAATCAGCGACGCACCCGTCGCGACCCAGACGTTAAGGCTCTTGATCGGGAAGTACATCCCTGACAACAGATACACGGGTTCCTGGGCGAGCCCGATGACGTGCCAGGCCTCGCGTCCAAGCAACAGGAACACCGAGGCGAACATCATCCCCATGCCGTAGAGAGCCGTGAGCGTCAAGGCGAAGACCGCGAACAGCAACGCCGGATCCGACACGGAAAACCGCACGCCGAACAGCCAGGTGCCAAGTCCGATGATCGCCGCCGCGCGCAGCGTCGTGGACACGAGGCCGCCGATCGCCATGCCCAGGAGGATCGCCATCAACGAGTTTGGCGCCATGATGTAGAGCGCCAGGTTTCCGGTCTCCTTCTCCCAGAACAGCTGGTTCGACATCGACCACAAGACGTTCAGCCAGAACGCGGTCATCGCGCCGCCGAGAATCACAAAGCCGACAAACGCCTCCGGTGCGTCAATCGCGCGGTACACGAACACATAGGCCGAAAGCCCCAGCAACGGCAGGAACACATCCAGGAAGGCACCGGCCGGTTCGCGCTGCTGGCCGACGAGGCGCGGGTACGCGCGCGCGGCCACCGTCCGCACGAACAACCGCCAGCCGACGTCCTTACTGACTCGCAGGGGCATTGACATGCTCGACTTCTTCCATGCTGCGGCCGACGAGGTTCACGAATACGTCCTCGAGCGTCGGTTCGCGCTTGGCGAGAGTGACCAAACCGATCTGGCGCCGCTCCATTTCCGCAATCACCGCGCTGATCACCTGTTCCTGGTCGAGAATCAGCTCCAGCGTCGATCGTCCGTCCGCTTCTTTGTGCGTCACCTTCTGCACGCCGGGAATCGCCGTGAACACGTTCACCTGTCCGTTCAACGGCGTCGTCTCCAGATGGAAGATCGGCTGGCGCTGGAGGCGCCGCTTCAGCGCCGACGGCGTGTCACAGGCCAGGACCTTTCCGCCATTGATAATCGCGACCCGGTCGCACAGTTCGTCGGCTTCGACCATGTAATGCGTCGTCAGGAGCACCGTGCGCGACCGGTCCTCGTCCACCCACCGTCGCACGAACGCGCGCACGTCGCGCGAAGCGCCGACGTCGAGCCCGAGCGTCGGTTCGTCCAGAAACAACACATCCGGATCGGTCAGAAACCCGCGCACGATGTTCATCTTCTGGCGCAGGCCGGTCGACAGCTGCGACGACTTGGTATGGAGTCGATCGCGCATCTTCACGACGTCGAGGAGTTCGAGGATGCGGCGGTTGGCTTCGGCCGAACCGAGGCCGTAGAACTGCGCGAACATCCAGAGGTTTTCGCGCACGGTGAGCAGTCCATAGCCCGATGCTTCACCGCCTGACACCATGTTGATCCGGGGCCGGACGGCGTGCGGCTCTCGGGTCACGTCGAAACCCGCGACGCGAGCCGATCCCGTCGTCGGCGCCAGCAGCGTCGTCAGGATCTTGATGAGCGTCGTCTTCCCTGCGCCATTGGGCCCGAGCAGGCCGAACAGCTCACCGCGCGGCACGCACAGGTTCACGTCCTCCAGCGCGACCAGCGTCTTGGGCTGGGCTTTCTTCGCTCGCAACTTGTAGACGCGGCCAAGATGCTCGGCGTCGACCGCGAGGTTGTCAGACATGTGACTGCTCCAAGCCGAGGCAAAAAGAAAAGGGCCATCACCTGGTGCGGGTGATGGCCCTCGGTCGGAAACCTTGCTGTGGTTTGCGGCTCTAAGATCACCCGGACGCGCCGGCCTCGTGCCGACGCCGAACGTTCGGCGTGCACGACGGGGCGGTGGTTCGGGTAAACATGACCGCGCTAGGAAAACACAGCCCAGCCATTTCTGTCAAGGCGATGCCTGCGCTAGTTGTAGGTCCGACCTTTAGCCTGCACTAGTTGTAGGCCCGACCTTTAGGTCGGGCGATGGATATAGTTAACGAGACGCGTCGCGTCAGAAATGCAGAGTTCCCCATCGCAACCAGCTCAGGTCCGCACGATCGGCTACGCAACGCTCGCCATGGTCGCGTTTGCCGCAAACTCGGTCCTCTGTCGCGTCGCACTCAGGCAAGCGACCATCGATCCAGCGACATTTTCGACGATTCGATTCACCTCAGGCGCCGCGACGCTTCTCCTGCTGACGGCGCGGCCCCAGACGCGGGCATTGCCGGCGGCAGTTTCTTGGATGCCGGCACTGCTGCTCGCTTTGTACGCGACGACTTTCTCCTTTGCCTACACACGACTGACGACCGGAACTGGGGCCCTCATCATGTTCGGGTCTGTCCAGGCAACGATGCTGATCGCGGCGCTGCTGGCGGGCGAGAGACCGCACGCCTCGCAGTGGCTTGGGTTGGGCGTTGCGCTCGCCGGGCTGGCATACCTCGTCTTTCCGGGCCTCTCGGCGCCGCCATTCGCTGATGCTGCGCTCATGGGAATAGCGGGCTTTTCATGGGGTATGTATTCATTACGTGGCCGTCGCACGGCAGACCCCCTCGTGCAGACAGCGAACAACTTCGTGCGCGTGGTTCCGTTTCTACTCGCGGTAAGCGTCGTGGCGCTGCCTCGATTTCACCTCGAGGTCAGTGGACTGTTGCTCGCGTGTGCGTCTGGTATTCTGGCGTCGGGATTGGGCTATGTGGCCTGGTATGCAGCCCTCGCCGGTCTGACGGCCACGCGTGCTGCGATCGTGCAGCTCGCGGTGCCTGTCCTGGCGGCGGCAGCCGGCGTCATGCTCCTTGGGGAAACCATTTCCGTTCGCCTGGTCCTTTCGACGATCGCGATCCTTGGCGGGATTGCCTTAGCGGTCGTCGGTCGCGAAGGGACACCTGGAGCCGGCCTATGAGCGGCGGCACCAGCCTCGACGAGGGAGTAACGTTGATGGGTCTGAACCTTGCAGGATTCGTCCCACTCCTCCAGGTCTTCGACATGCCACGGTCCGTGGCCTTCTATCGTGATGTCTTGGGATTCGAGGTTGTTGCCCAGTCGGAGCCCGGGGACGACTTCGATTGGGGCATGCTCAGGCGCGACACCATGTTGCTGATGCTCAATACGGCCTACGAGAAGAATCATCGGCCGGCGGCGCCTGATCCCGATCGCACCGCCGCTCACGACGATACGGCCTTGTTTTTCGACTGTGAGGATCCGGACGCCGCGTACGCGTACCTGTGCGAGAAGGGCGTCAGTGCGAAGCCGTCAGTAGTCACCGACTACGGCATGAAACAGGTGTACGTGGCTGATCCTGACGGCTACCGCCTGTGTTTTCAATGTCAGGCGGCTGGATAAGGTAGAGTTGCCGCTCGCGATGGCGACGCGCTTGCAGACGTCCAACTCAGGAGGGAACGATGGGTATTCTCGGGTGGATTCTGTTCGGCCTGATCGTGGGAATCGTCGCGAAGCTGTTGATGCCCGGCCGCGATCCCGGCGGCTTCATCGTCACGATCCTTCTCGGGATCGTTGGGGCGCTGCTCGGCGGATTTCTTGGACGGGTAGCCGGTTGGTACGGGCCAAACGATGCCGCCGGCTTCCTCATGTCGGTGCTCGGCGCCGTCCTCGTGCTGTTCATCTACCGCAAGATGACTTCAAGCCGTAGTGTCCGGCTCTAGCTGGACCGTCACGGAACGAAGCTTGTCGCATCGATCAGTCCTGCCGTACTCGTAGCGCAGGACTTCAGTCCTGCCGTACTCGTAGTGCAGGACTCTAGTCCTGCCTTCAAGCAGACCTGAAGGTCCGCACTACGAGTACACGGTCTTACGAGTACGCGTACGCGCAACCGAGACCTTCTCCGTCGCGAACGAGTACGCGCGCTCCGGTAGAAGAGCGATGCCCGTGCCGATCGCCAGCACGGCAAATCCGATCCAGATCCAGTTCACGAGAGGATTGATCACGAGCTGCAGACTCACGGTCTGGGTCGCGGCATCGAAATTCACGAGAACGACATGGAGATCCTCGGCGAGCATTCGCCGAATCGCGACCTCCGTAGTTGGCTGGGCCTGTTTGTGGAAGAACCACTTCGCCGGATAGAGCCGGTCCACTTCTCGTCCACCGTCGAACGCCGTCATTGCCGCCGTGACCATCTGCTTCTGACCGTCGTCGGTCACCGAGAGGGAGTCGTAGCGGACGGTGAACTTCCCCAGCGTGGTCTGCTCGCCGGGTTTGAGCAGCAACTCAGTTCGCTGCTTGAAGCTCTGCCCCGCGCATCCCAGAAAAAACAGCACGGCGCCAACATGAACGATGTAGCCGCCGTAGCGGCGCTTGTTCCGCCCCACCAGGCCAACGAGCGCCGTGAACCAGTCGCTGCCGGTCGCACCCTTGCGGACGTTCGCACCGCGCCAGAATTCCTGCACGATGGTGCCGGTCACGAATCCGCACAAGGCAAAGCAGAGTCCGGCCGTCCACACCCGGAACCCCATCGACAGAACAACAGCCCCGACGCCGACCATCGTCAGGACCGGCCACATGAATTGATGCCGCAGGTTCCAGATCGTGCTCTTCCGCCAGCCGAGCAGCGGGCCTACGCCGGTGAGAAACAACAACGTCAGGCCAATCGGCGCCATCCATCGGTTGTAGAACGGCGTGGCAATCGACAATCGGTTGCCGGTGACCGCTTCACTGAGGGTCGGAAACATCGTCGCGAACAGCACGAAGAAGGCCGAGAACAGCAGGATCCAGTTGTTGGCGATGAAGGCGGCCTCCTTCGAGATCCAGGAGTCGAGATCGTTGCGCGCGCTGAGCAGCGGCAGCCGGCGGATGACAAAGCCGAAACTCACGACGAGGATGACGACCATGAAGACGGTGAACGCCCTGGCCAGTTCCGGATCTTCTCCGAAGGCGTGAACCGACTGCACGACGCCTGAGCGGGTCATGAAGGTGGCGAAGATCGTCAGAAAGAACGTGACGATGACAAGTGTGACGTTCCAGATGCGGAGCATACTGCGCCGCTCCTGGACCATCACCGAGTGCAGGAACGCGGTGGCGGTGAACCACGGCAAGGCGCCCGCATTTTCGACCGGATCCCAGCCCCAGAAACCGCCCCACTCCAACTCTTCGTAGGCCCAGATCATCCCAAGCGTGAGTCCGAACGAGAGGAACAGCCAGGCGAACATCGTCCAGCGGCGCACGGCGCGCAACCACGCGTCGTCCAGGTGGCCGGTGATGAGCGCCGCCATGCCGAATGCGTACGGGATCGTCATGCCCACGAGGCCGACGTAGAGCGACGGCGGATGGATCACCATCCAGTAGTTCTGAAGGACGGGATTCAGGCCATTCCCGTCGGCAGGAGTCGGCGTCAGAAAGGTCGTGAATGGACTGTTGTGGACCACCATCAAGTACAGAAAGAACATCTGCACGCCGGCGATTGTGGCGACCACATACGGAATCAGCTCGCGGTATTGGATCCGGTTCACGTGAACGGCAATCGATCCAAAGATCGAGAGGAGAAACACCCAGAACATGATCGAGCCGTCCAGCCCGCCCCAGTACGCGGTGATCTTGTAGAACAGCGGCTGAATGCGATCCGAGTAATGGGCGACGTATTTGATCGAAAAGTCATTCGTGAGAAACGCGTTGATCATCACCGCCGAGGCGACCGTCATGAACGCGGTCACCAGATGGAAGGCGCCGATGCCGCTGTCGATGAGCGCCCGCGAGCCGCGGCGTGCGCCGACCACGGACGCGGTCGCCGCGTAGCTGCACACCACGAACGTCGCGAGCAACAGGAACGAGCCAAGCCCTGCCATTAGCTCTCCTGCCTGGAGGCGAGCCGCGCCTTGGCGGGTCCGGCCTGCTCGTATTTCGACGGGCACTTGGCCATGATCCCGTCCCGCTTGGTGTGGAACCGGTAGGAATTCGGGCCGTAGGCCCGACCTTCAGGTCGGGCGTCCTCGACGAGCCTTCCGCTGAGCACGACTTCGGAGTGGTCCTTGAACGTGTCGGGCACGATGCCCTCGTACGAGGCGTCCACGACGCTCCCGTTGTGCTCGAGGCGGAACCGATACTCAAAGGAGTTGGGTTTGCGGAGAATCGAGCCGGGAACGACGAAGCCATGGAGCTGTAGTGCGCGGCCTTCCCACTGGGCGGGGCTGGCCATGACTTCGTCAACGTGCTTGAAGTACTCCGTACCGCCCTGCAGACTCGTCCACAGGAGGCCCGCAAACGCGAGCGTGAGCACGATGAATGTCATCCCGACCTTGAGGAGCGAGGTCTTCATCATGTGTCGTACACTATTTTAGTCTAGGCATTGTGTCAAGAGGTATACTGCCACGATGAAGGACTCGCCCAAACATCGCGACCTGTTTCCCGGCGCGCTGGAGATGATGATTCTTCAGACACTCCGGCGCGGTCCCCTGCACGGCTACGCCATCGCCCAGCAGATCATCAC
>Ga0111538_10008882_pt1 | contig 13452 bp, 10 predicted proteins | sample SoiMethybrSBSTD1_FD_79669 | JGI IMG/M metagenome (GOLD analysis project Ga0111538, IMG submission 79669) | Bulk soil microbial communities from a Populus tree surrounding site in Tennessee, USA - Soil MetaG P. TD hybrid SBSTD1 (version 2)... | ecosystem: Environmental > Terrestrial > Soil >...
ACAGCACGGCGAGCACGAGGCACGCGAGCAGGCCGGCGAGCACCGAGAGACGCACGAACCGGCGCTCGGGCAATGTCTCTCTACCTTTGACCAAATAACGAAGGAGGCCGAACAGCGCCAAGGAGACGACGGCGAGCTGCATCGTGAGCAGTCGATTGAGGTTGTCCATGGGACGCGCCGGAAGAGCGCGGTTGCAAGGAGGCCGCGAGATCGGCCAATCGGCTCACCGAAGAAAAATGAGCCAATTTTCGAGCGTGGATCCCACGCGCCTCGAACGCGTGCGCCTTCTAACGCGCGTGCACGGCCCGACCCACCGCGCGGAAGATCGCTTCCCACGTGACGTCGGCCGCCGCGTGGGCAAGCACGGTCACGCGAATGTCGCGATGCGCCGCCCCCGCGATCCCGCGCAGCATGCGAACGGCGGCGCCCGCGCCTTGCTTCGGCATGGACGCGGCATCGGTGAGCGCGCTCACATTCACACCGTTGGTCGCGACGATGTCGACCCCTGGTCCCGTGCCGGAATCGAGCCCCACATCGACGAGCTCGTCGGCCCCGCGCAAGTCGGCGGGCGGCGCGATCGCGCGACCCAGCAGATCGCACAGCGTGCTACCGAGCCACTCCCAGTCGTTGTTTCTCCACGTGAGCTCGAGGGCATCGGACGAAGTGGACATGAACGCCGCTGACCACCGATCCACGAGCGGGAGGGGCGTCGCAATTCGAGAGGTAGAATCCGTGATCGCGCCGGGCGCGCTTCTTTCGAAATCGACGTAGACGACATCGGCCCAGCCGCAATCGGCGAGCGTGTCGAACGAAGCTCCCCCCGTCGCCACGCCGACCACGTGCGCCCCCGCGCGCTTTCCAGACTCGACGCCGATGAGCGAATCCTCCACGACGGCACATCGGGCCGGATCGACGCGCAGCATCTTGGCCGCAAGCAAGTACGTATCGGGGGCCGGCTTCTTTTTCACTTCGGCGTGGTCGTTACCGACAATCACGTCGAAAAGAGGCTCCACCCCCGATTGCCGCAGGATGCTCCTGACGCCAGCGGTTTCGTTATTGGAAACGATGGCCAGCGGGATGCCGCGGCGCTTTGCCTCTTCGAGCACCTCGCACGCGCCCGGACAGGGTGCAAACGACGCGCTGGTCCGCGCTGCTTCGTAGGCCGCGAGAATGGGATGAAAGGCAGAGCCCGATGCGACACCGAAGTCCGCTTCGACCTGCTCCAAGATCCGCTGCCAGAACATCGGCACATCCAGCGCGAAGTGATCGCGGATGAACGATCGACTCACGTGGACGTCCGCCGCCAAGTGCTTGCGGAGCAAGTCGTTGCAAATCTCAAGATCGAGCGCGAGGCTGTCGAGCACCGTGCCATCCATGTCCCAAAGGATCGCGGCAGGGGTCCAAGGCAGCCGAACGCGTTCGGCCAAGATGACGGGGGAATCGTTGTGTGCAGTCACCGAAATCGACGAGGCAGAGGCGAAACCTATCCCGGAAGGGGGCACGCGACAAATCGGCGGTCCCCGATTCCGAGAATCGTCACATCATCAATGAAATCGTTCACTTAGTTGGCGTTTCCGACCCGTCTGCTCAGGGCGGCCGAGCGGGCCGATTGCGCTTGGCTGCGTAAAACCCGGCGGTCCGCGCTTGAGGGAGACCCGCCGATCGATAGAGTAGCGCTCACCAGACGGTACCCCAGGTGCCCGGAGAGCGATCGTGAACGTGAATTTTTTCGAGCTTGATCAAATGTCGGACGCGCGAAAGCGCGAGATCTTGCGCCGTTCGGAGCTGGACATCTCCAGGTACATCGAGGTCGTGCGCCCCATCATCGACGACGTTCGAACGCGAGGCGACGCTGCCCTCGCCGAGCTCGCAAAGAGGCTCGACGGCGCCGATCTGTCGGCCGGCGCCATCGCGGTGACCGACGCGGAGATCGCGCGGGCCGAGCAAAACCTCGATCCGGAAATCAAAGACGCCATTCGCAAGGCGGCCGAGAACATCAAGAAGTACCACCACGTCCAGATGCCCAAAGAGGACACCTGGTTCGTCGATCTCGCCCCCGGCGTCATGGCGGGCGAGAAGATCACCCCCATCACCTCGGTCGGTCTCTATGTACCGCGCGGAAAGGGGTGCTTTCCCTCCGTCGTGTTGATGCTCTGCATCCCCGCCGTCACCGCGGGGGTGGAGTCGATCATCGTCTGCACGCCCCCCACGCCGAACGGCGGCATCGACGACGCTTCGCTCTTTGCCGCCAATCTCTGCGGCGTGCGGCGCATCTTCAAATCGGGGGGCGCACAAGCCATCGCCGCGATGGCCTTCGGCACGGCCACCATTCCCAAGGTGCACAAGGTGCTCGGGCCCGGGAATGCGTACGTGTCCGCGGCCAAACGACTGCTCTACGGTCACCTCGATGTCGGCGTCCCCGCAGGGCCGAGCGAGTCGATCATTTTGTGCGACGGCTCGATCGATCCTCGGATCGCCGCCGCCGACCTGCTCATCGAGGCCGAGCACGGCCCCGATTCGACCGCACTTCTCGTGACGCATTCGCGCGAGGTCGCGATGGCCGTCAAAGACCGCTTGCCCGAGCTCATCGGCGAGCTCCCGCCGGAGCGGCGCGACTACTGCACCCGCGTGCTCTCCGGTTACGGCGGGATCGTCCTCACGCCGAGCCTCGAAGCCTCGATCGGCTTCGTCAACGAATTCGCGCCCGAGCACCTCGAAGTGTTGGTCGAGGATCCGATGGGCGTTTTGCCGCTCATCAAGAATGCCGGCGAGATCTTGCTCGGGCCGCACACCCCCATCACCCTCGGAAACTTCAGCTTGGGGGTGAACGCCATTCTCCCCACCGGCGGCTTTGCGCGCACTTTCTCGTGCGTCACCGTCTTCGACTTTTTGAAGCGATCCTCGATCGGTAAAGTCAGCCAAAGCGCATACGAAGGTCTTGCGCACACGGCGGGACGCTTGGCGCAATACGAAGGGTTCCCCGCGCACGCCAACGCGCTTCGGGCCGGCAGCCGCTCCCGGCCATGACCGCCTCGACGACGCCGTCTTTGGTCGAAATCCAACGACTTCAGTTCGGCGACCGCGCGAAGGCCGAGGCACAGCTCTTGGCGTTCCTCGCACCGGACATCCCGGGGCTCGAGCGCGTCGTCATCAACACGAAACCGGAATCGCTGAACTCCATCAACGGCTTTCTCACGATCGAAGGTCGCGAGCACTTCTTCAAAACGCACACCGAGGAACACGAAACCGAGGGAAAAAGCCCTGACGCTCGGGAGCTCTACAACACCGAGCTCCTGCGCGCCGCGGGCTATCCGGTCGTCGTCCCAGGGCTCGTCCGCACCGTTCCCGGAAAGCAGATCGCGATCTACGAGAAGGTCGAATTCCCGACCCTCTTCGACGTCGCCAAGAAGGAGGAGGATCTGCTGTTACGCGGCGGCTCCCTCTCCCCGGCTGCTGCAGCGCTCGTCGACGCGCAGCGTAGACTCGATGCCAAAATCCTCGAGATCTACCGGCGAACGTTGGCGCTGCCCGCGCGTTCGACGGTCGACGCGCCGATCCACCAACTGTTCTCCGAGCGGCTCCGAGCGGGGCGCCGCGTCGACGACTTCTACCGCGGCAAGGCCGTTCATTTGCCGGGCGCACAGGTGCCGTTCGACCGTCTCGCCACGCTTCAATGGACCATCAACGGCGTCTCGTATGGCGAGACGATCGAGCAGCTCATCGCGCTCGCGCGGCGCGTGCTCGATCCAGCCCGGCCGACGGCCACCGTCTGCGGTCACGGCGATGCCCACAACGGGAACGTTTGGGTCGAGGATGGGGGCAAACAGCTCTTTTACTTCGATGCCGCATTCGCCGGGCATCACGACCCCCTGCTCGACGCCGTCAAACCGCTCTTTCACAACGTGTTTGCGCGTTGGATGTATTTTCCGAGCGAGGCCGCCGGTGAATTCGAAATCGAATATGCGATTTCCTCCGCGCGCATCGACGTGCGGCACACCTTTCGGCCCTCGAGCCTGCGGCGCGCATTCTTCGATTCGAAGGTCGACGAGGTGCTCGCTCCGACGGTAAAAGCTTTGTCGCATGACGGCGTATTGCCATCGGATTGGCGGGACATGCTGCGCGCGGCGCTGTTTTGCTGCCCCTTTCTCACCGTCAATCTCGCGGCCGCTCCCAACCCGACCGGCAAATTGGACGAGCGTTATGAGCCCGCAATTCGGCTTTTGGGGCTTTGCCTGGCGATCGAGATTGGCAGCACGGCGCGGAGCGATGGTGCGAGCGAGATCCGCCCCTACATGGCGCGCTTGGCAGAGATCGCCGCGCGTTGACACCGCGCCGGTCTAGCTCGCGCGTACCCCGAAGCGGTCCCAGCGAAACCTGTCGATCTTGTGTCGCGTCGCGCCAAGGGTAGCGAGGTCGGCCATGATCTCGCCGACGACGCTGCAAAACTTGAAACCGTGCCCGGAAAAGCCGGCCGCGATGGCGACGTTCGGGTGCTCGGGGTGGCGATCGAGGATGAAGTGCTCGTCCGATGTGTTCGTGAAGAGGCACACTTTCATCGCCAGCGTCGGGCCGTCCGCGTCGGGGAAATAGCGACGGAGCCCTTCGCGTAAGACAGCCTCGTCTTCGGGATGACAATCGCGATCGATCGCGTCGAGTCGCACACTTTGCTCGCGGTGATGGTACTTGCCAATCTTGAACCCCGGCACGCCGTAAACGGGAAAGCCGTAAAAGCGCCCCTCGGGGGCCTGCATCGTGAAAATAGGAAACGACGCGCTGTCGAAAAGCTCGGGGCGCCGAGGTTGGGCCCAAAGCAGCACTTGTCGCTCGGGCACCGCGAGAGGCGCAAGCGCCGCGCAAAGCTCACCGACCCAAGGCCCCGCCGTGATGACCAAGGAACCAGCTTCGTACGTTCCCGACTCGGTCGTGACGCTCACCCCCGTCGAATCGGCGCGCCAACTCGTCACCCGCTCGCGACCGTGCACTTCGGCACCGTGTCGAAGCGCGGCCGCCGTGTGCGCAACGACGCACCGTTCGGACATGAGAAACCCGCCGTCGGGCTGGTAGACGCCGACCATGTCGGAGGGGAGACGAAAGCCAGGGAATCGTTTGTGCACCGTCGCCGCATCGAGCAGCTCGTGGGTGAGATGGTGAACCTGGCACGACAAGAGCGACCCCCGCACGGTGTCTTCTCGCTCGCGACCGACATCGAGACCACCAGTGATGACTAGCAATTTCTCGCCGGCAGCGCCCTCGAGCTCACGCCAAAGCTCGTAGGACCGCAAAAGCAGCGGCACATAGTCGGGGTGCTCTGCGTAGGCGAGGCGGATGATCCGGCTTACCCCCACCGACGAACCGAGCGCATTGGGAACATCGAAGCGCTCAATCCCGAGGACCCGCAGGCCGCGCCGCGCCAAGTGATAGAGCGTCGCGCTCCCCATGCTGCCTAGCCCCGCGACGATCGCATCAAAAGTCCGGGCGGAATTCATGGTCATGGCGCCCGAGCCTGTGCCATCTGGCACGGGTGCGCCAGAACGATCGTAAGTTGCGGCGTCGGGACTGCGGAAATGCCAGACTTTCCTGGGAAAGGCCGTCACCAACCCGTGGCATGAGCGGTGCATCACTGCCACCCACAGGAGGTCACAATCGTTCATGATGCCTCGCATGACCCGGCTTTCGCTTGTCCTCGCCGCGATCCTCGGCGCCGCCTGCGGTTCCCACACCACGCCCGGCGGGCCCAAGGACGAACGTCCCCCGGGGGGCGAGAAGGTCGACATCACGGTGCCCCCCGCGGCGAGCGCGGAGCTCGAATCGCTGCGCCAATCGCTGGGCGAGGTATCTCAACTGACCGCCGACACGTTCGCCAGCCGTTATCCAATCAGCTACGGGCCCGCGCTCGGCTACGACCCGCTCGCCGCGACGGGGCTCGATCGGATCCGCGGCTCGGCCATCGCACCCTCGGCTGGGGAGCTCGACGCCCTCGGCAAGAACGGATTCGTCATCTCGACCGATCGATCCTTCCCGACGTTCGCGTACGGATACGCTTCCCTCTATGCCGAGCACCTGCCGCTCTACGTATCGGCAGACTCCATCCTCGACGCCGTTCACCGCTCTTACGACAACATCCTCCAAGAGCTCGAAGAGCAGGTGCTCGGCCCTGAGCTTGGCGTGCTTCTCCAGAGCTTGCGCGGCGGGCTCGTTGCCAAAGGGAAACGCGACGAGGTCTCCCGCGACGTCGACTTCTACCTGACGGTCGCCTTGGGTCTCCTCAACGGAGGGGCGCTCGCTCCCGTGGCCGGGGCTGACGCGGGCGTCGTGGGCGAGTTCATCGCCAACGCCACGGCGGCCAAGGGGATGAAAGAAGTCGCGCTCTTCGGTGTACCGCGCGAAGTCGATTTCTCGCAATTCACTCCGCGCGGCCATTACACGAACAGCGAGGCCTTGAAGCGCTACTTTCGCGCGATGATGTGGCTCGGCCGCATCGATTTTCGCCTCATCGAAACCCAGCCGACGGGCGAGCAGCTCTTTTACCGCCGACAGTTCGACGCGATGCTCGCCATCAACTCGCTCTTCGACGAAACCAATCGCGCGCGCCACGAAGCCATCGACCATGCGATCGAAACCTTCGTCGGCGAAAGCGACAACCTCAAGGTGAGCGAGGTCACGCGACTTCTCGCGGATCTCGGCGCGCCGGCCGATGCCAGTTCCGTGGATCTTCCCGACCAGCGCGTGGCCCAGGCCATTCTCGACGGGGGCTACGGCGCGCAGCGCATCGCATCGGACATCATGCGCAACGCAACCGCCGGACAAGGCCCGTTGCCGCTCCACCGCACGTTCCTCGTCTTCGGGCAGCGGTACACCATCGACTCGCACGTATTTTCCAATGTCGTCTACGACCGCGTCGCCGGGCGCATGATGCCGAGTCCCCTCGACGCGGCGTTCGCCGCGCTCCACAACGACCAAGCGGGGGCGATGCTCGACACCGAGCTGCGCAAGTTCCCGTACGCGCCGAACCTCGCCTCGATGCGCCTGCTCGCCGACGCCCACGAGCCGACGTTTTGGAACGCCAATCTCTATAACGCCTGGTTGTCCTCGCTTCGCGCGCTCTCTCCCACCGCCGCGACATCCGATCCGGCGTCGGTCGGAATGCCCGCGGTCACCGGCACCGAGCCATGGCAGCGCCGCTTGCTCAACACGCAGCTCGGGTCGTGGGCGGAGCTTCGCCACGACACGATCCTCTACGTCAAGCCGTCGTACACTTCCGTGCCGGCCTGCGAGTTTCCCGACGCGTACGTCGACCCCTATCCGGACTTCTTCTCCGCGATCGAGCGCTTCGCCGATCACGCCATGCAGCGCGTCGCGCCCATCGCGAGTCGATCGACGAGCGGCAGCCTGGGCCCGAGTCTCACCAGCTACTTCGATCGCCTAGGCAAAACCGCGACGACACTGCGTCGCATGGCGGAATCGGAACGCACGGGCATGCCGTTTACCGCTGAGATGATGGCTTTCATCAACCAAGCGGTGACCGTCCGCCCCCTTTGCGGCGGCGCCACGGCCGACGGCTGGTACCCAAGGCTCGTGTTCGGAAGCTCCACCGATTTCGACCCGACGATCGCCGACGTGCACACCCAGCCCGCGGACGAGGGGGGCACCATCGTAGGCCGCGTTTTGCACGTTGGTACGGGGAACGCGCGGCTGATGGTCGTCACGACCAACACCTGCACTGGCCCGCGCGCCTATGCTGGTTTGGCGTTCTCATACTACGAAAAAATCACCGAGAACTTCGATCGCCTGACGGACGAACGCTGGGCCACGGAGGTCCAGCGCAATCCCGACGTCCCCTGGATGCACGATCTGTTCGGACGTTGACGGGTGACCGGCTTTCTGCGCGCGCCGACAAACGACGCGGCGGGTAGTGCCCAAGTCTCGTCGCGATGGAGCTAGGATGCGCGGCCAGATCCAAATGGCCGAGCTCAAGACGAAGAAGACAGCCGCCAGCGTGCCGGCGTTCATCGCCGGCATCGACGACGAGGCCATGCGCAAGGACTGCAAGACCTTGCTCGCGCTTTTCAAAGACGTGACCAAAGCCGCGCCGCGCATGTGGGGCCCGGCCATCGTCGGATTCGGCGATTTCCGTTACACCCGGGGCCGCCAATCGTACGATTGGTTTTTGGCCGGTTTCTCGCCGAGAAAGCAGGCCCTCACGCTCTACATGATGTCGGGCTACGAACCGTTTGCCGATCTTTTGGCCAAGCTCGGGAAATACACGACGGGAAAATCGTGCCTTTACATCAAGCGGCTCTCCGACGTCGACATGCCGACGTTGAAGAAGCTGCTCGCGCAGTCGTTCCGACAAATGAAGTCCGACCCTCGCTTTGCCGGCTGACGGGCGCGAGGATCAGCGCGCTCAACGCCCCGTCGTCGTCGTCGCCGCCGCGCCTTGGCCGGGCGGGCTCGTCGCGGTGGCGAAGGTCGCGGCGAGGAAGACCGCCGCCGCGACAGCACCGTGAGATGACCCGCGAGCCCGCGAGAGATGGCGCCTTGCTAGAAGCCGCATCGTTTCGATGATCGGCGGTAGAGAGCAATGACGTCAAGGATCCACGATGCGGACAAACGACGCCACTGTGTGCTTGCGGCCATGGTGGCTCGCGGGTAAGCGGATCGAAAACCCCGGAAGGAGTCCCCTATGGCAACGACGTTGAACCCGTACCTCAATTTCGACGGCAACACCGACGCGGCGATGAAGTTCTACGCCGAGGCACTGAACGGCAAGCTCGAGATCATGCGCTTTAGCGACGGCCCGGTGCCCACGCCGGACGCCGACAAGAACCGGGTGATGCATGCCCTCCTCAAGACGGACGCCATCACCATCATGGCCTCCGATACGCCGGCCAACATGAAACGCAACGCGGGCAACTCCGTGCATCTGAGCCTCAGCTTCGATAGCGAAGCCGAGCAACAGCGCGTTTGGGACAAGCTGGCCGTAGGTGCCACCATCGGAATGCCCCTGGCGCAGCAGTTTTTCGGCCGCTTCGGGACACTGACCGACAAGTTCGGCACGAACTGGATGTTCATCCTCCCGGCCCCTATGCCCCAATAAGTCTTTCGGCATTCGGACGAGACCGAGACGGGAGGGGTGTCCTCGCGCCCCTCCCGTGGCTCGTCTGACGAAAACTGACGGCAGGCTCCGGTGCCCATGGCGGCAATGTCGCGGTGTGCTGCGCCCAGCGCATGGGAGAACGGACCGAGTCCGGGTTCCGCTCGCGTTTTCTCGCGTTTCATGCGCCACGGATGGCGCTCGAGCGACGGCGAGCACGCCCCTTGCAGTCTCCTTTGGGCAGCACGCAACGCGCGTGACGCCGTTCAACGCCGAAGGAGAACCGCATGCTTCCTTTCTTTGTACGCCTCCGCCGAAGCGGGAAGTTGATTCACGGTATTAGCGTCGTATCGGCATTGCTTCTTACGTACTCCATCGCCTCGGCCGAAGATGCCGCGGAAAAGACCCACGAGACGCCACGTGCGACCGCCGTCCCTCCTCTGTTCGAACGGAGAGAGGTCGATGTTCACTATGGATGGCAGACGCTGTCCTTCGACGGCGCCGCGCTCGTGATGGGACTCATGGAGCCCACTTCGAGCGGGGCGAGTTTCTTGGGGCCAATCGCGCTCGGCACCTATCTCCTCGGCGGCCCAGCGGTGCATCTTTACCACGGTCACCTCGACCGCGCGGCCGGCTCGCTCGGCCTGCGGGCCGCGATGCCCGTGGCCGGCGCGTTCATCGGCTTCGCCGTCGCTGACGCGATCAACAGCAGCAACTTCCCTCGCGATCCCTGGGACAACATGGGGGGCATTCTCATCGGAATGGTCACCGGTGTCGCCGGCGCGTCGTTCCTCGACGCCTTCGTGCTCGCACAGGAGAAAGTCGAAGTGTTCGAACCGCATCGGACGGGCACGGTGAAATCGTGGTCGCCCACGGTCGGCCTCGGTCCCCGCGAAGCGACCATCGGCATCCAGGGCACGCTGTTCTAGAGCGAAACTGCGCGCGCGAAAAAGCCACGCTCGTCGCACAACGAGCGTGGCCCTCGATCGCAATGCTGCTTCGTTATTTGATCAAACCCGCCGCCTTCAAGATCGTCGTGGCGAGAAGCTCGCGCCCGTCCTTGCTCGGGTGGATGTCGCAATTGACGCCATCAGGCGCCTTGATGAGCAGCCCGGCGGCGCACGCGTCGCCGCCGCCCTTCTCAAAAGCCTTCGCCTTGAAAGCACCGAAGCCGTCGGCCAGCTTGCCGCCGATCTGCTTGGTGAAGGTGTCGAGGACCTTGTTGAGCTCCGTGAGCGCGGCGACGGGGAGCGGCTCGTTGTAATTGAGCGCGTAGGTCGTGAGGCCGATGAACTTGCCCGTGAACCCCGCAGCCTTGAACTGGGTGTAGCCGGTGTTGAGGTTCTCTGCGTACTTCTGGAGCACGCCGGGCAACCCTGCCTGGATGCAGGCGACGTCGCCGAGGCAGTCGTTCTGGAGAAGGAACAGATCGTTGGCGCCGATATCGAGCGTGATGAAGTTGTAACTCGACTTCTTCGGCAATCCCAACACGAAGGCGGCCTGCGTCGTCTCGTAATCGGTGTGGAGCGAAAAGAACTGCTTGAATTGTTGGCAGCCGTTGTCGCGCACAGCCGCCGAGAAGAAGCTCGAGCTCGTCTCGCCGGGGCACGAGACATTGGTCACCTTGTGGCCCTTCGTCGCGATCACCTCCGGATAGCCGATGAAGCTGCTCGGCACGTTGGGCGTCGGGTTGAACGGGTTGTAGCCGAAGGCGATGGAGTTACCCAGCGAGAGAAACGTTTTCGGGGTCGTGCCCGCGGCGGCGAGCTCCGCGGACTCGTCGTTCGTGTCGAGCTCCGGTGCGGTCTGGTCCCAGTCCGCTCCACCGCACCCCAAGAGACCCAGAGCTCCGAAACCAAACACCAACCACGACCGATTCGAAAGTGCCATGTTTCCTCCTTTTCATGGTGAAGCAGTCACTTGCATCGCTGCGAATGACTCGTCCTCACGCTGCGAGTGGCGCATCGTGCGGGCCGATTCGCCGCACGCAGAAGGCGCGCGCCGAACTGACGGCGCGGTCATTACTAGACGCGCCTTCCGAAAAAGCAATCGAAGAGCGCGTCATTTCGCTATCCCGTTTCGTTTGTATCGACGGCACCACGCACGCGCTTCGACACATTTCGACACTGCGATCCTTCGAATGAGTCAGTGACTACTGCATCGGGCGTAATGAAAATGTCGTAGCCGCGGCGCGCGTGCTCTCATCGAATGGAATCGATCTCGCTCGCAGTAGGATTTTCCTAGGACTTTCGTTGTAACCACCGATGAGCGCGAGACGCCCCCCTACGTCGAGCGTCGCGTTTTCGATTTTATCGGTCTTTGCCTCTGACTGCGGCAATGACGCCCTGACGTAGCTCGCGCCAACGCGGCCCAGCGCATGATCATGGCCGGGGCAACGTCAATCCGATAGGCTCGGCGCACCCCTCAACGCCGCGTGCCAGCGCGAAGCATCGCCGCAGTACGAGGGGACGAACTTCCAACCACGGAGGAGAATCGTGACCCAAGCGAGTCGAGCGGTTCTGGTATCGATTGCGTGCAGCGCGAGCATGGTCGTTTCGAGCTGCGGATCGTCGAAAGAGTCGAGCACGAGTGCCGGAAACGACGTCACCGTCGTCGGGGCGCTGTCGGTTGCAACGCCCTCCGATCTGCCGACATGCAACCCGTCGCGAACGGGCGCGGTGTACTACGTCCAATCGAGCCAGCAATTCTTCTACTGCGACAGCAAGGCCAACCGTGTGCTCGATCTCGCACTTGGACAGGGCAAGGACGGCATCTCCGCGTTGGTCGAGCTTCGCCCCGCAACCGTGGGACAATGTCCCGCCGGCGGCGTCGTGGTGCGCGTCGGCCTCGATGCCAACCGCGACGGCGCGCTGCAGGATACGGAGCTGCGCGGACAGCAGCCCGTTTGCAACGGACGCGACGGGTCTTCGTGCAGCGTGACCGACAACGGCAATGGGACCAAGACCGTCGCCTGCACCGACGGAACGACGGCCATCATCCGCGACGGCTCGAACGGCAAGGATGGATCGAACGGCCACGACTCGCTCGTGAACCTCTTCCCGGAGCCCCCCGGTGCGAACTGCGCGCTCGGGGGTCAACGTTTGGACGTCGGTACCGACAACGGTGACGGCAACGGCATCGCCGACAACGGCGTGCTCGAGGCTGACGAGGTCGACGTTACCACCTACGTGTGCAGCACGACGGGATCCACTGCCGACGCGGGTGTGCCCGACAGCGGTGGTGGCTCCGATGCCGACGGCGGTGACGCGCCGGTCTGCCCGAGGGGTCCCGACGACGACGTCGACGGTGATGGGTTCACGATCGCGCAGGGCGACTGTAACGACTGCGATCCCATGATCAACCCGGGGGCGATCGAGCTCCCCACCGAAACCGGCCACGATGCCGTCGACGAGAATTGCGACGGCAGGGTGGACGAGCCGATTCCTAACTGCGATGACGACTTGCTCCTCGCCGACGTCGATCCGCTGCACGGCGCGCGCGCGCTCGAGCTTTGCGAAGTCGTGAGCGATGGCAGCCGTCGCTGGGGTCTCATCGATGCGAAGTACGTCACCGCCACCGGCGCTCCGCTCGTCGTCGGCGTGAACGTCGGCATCACGGGGCGATTCGGAATGCACGCATTTCCACAGCGCGGCGCACGGATGCTCGGTCTCTCGACAGGGGCGGCGCGCACGCCGGGGCAAGCCGGGTACTGTTCCGACTTCCCGAGCGATGCATGCATGGCGCCCGCGAGAAACGCGACGCTTCCGGCATCGTTCCCCGATCTCAACCCGAGCTGCCCAGTCCCCTTGCCGGCGTACGACGACGTGGCGCTCGAGATCCGATTTCGCGCGCCGACGAACGCCTACGGATTCAGCTTTTGGTCGGCGCTGTTCTCTGCCGATCAACCCCACTTTTCGTGCGCCGGCTTTTCCGACGAATTCATCACGCTCATGGAACCGAAGCCGGCCAACGCGGCCAACGGGAACATCGCCTTTGACATCCTCGGAAATCGGCTCGCCGGAGATCTCACGCATTGGTCGCACTGCTCGGGAAACAATTCCAACATGTGCGAGCTCGGAGTGGCCTTTCTCGCGGGCACCGGCTTCGAAGCCCCCTCGGCGACAGAGCCCTCCGGCGGATCGACGGGCTGGCTCCTGCATTCGGCCCCGGTCGTCGGCGGGCAGATCGTCACGCTCCGCTTCGCCATTTGGGATGGTGGCGACAAGCTCGCCCGATCGACGGTTCTGCTCGACGCGTTCGAGTGGGCGACCTTCCCAGCGCACTGACAGCGGTTACTCGCGCATAGCGCCATCGGCGTCCGGCGACGCCTGCATCTCGAACCCATCGCGGTGGTGTCG
>Ga0111538_10008884_pt1 | contig 13452 bp, 8 predicted proteins | sample SoiMethybrSBSTD1_FD_79669 | JGI IMG/M metagenome (GOLD analysis project Ga0111538, IMG submission 79669) | Bulk soil microbial communities from a Populus tree surrounding site in Tennessee, USA - Soil MetaG P. TD hybrid SBSTD1 (version 2)... | ecosystem: Environmental > Terrestrial > Soil > Tree...
CAGCCCCTGCTCGCGGCAGCCCGCCGCGCGTTCGGTGCCGAAGTTGCTGAGCACGAACGACCCGCAGCACCCGCGGCGGTCGCGCGCGTCGAGGCCTTCGGCGAAGTGCAGGTGGAGTTGCAGATGTTCCGAGGCCTGCCGATGCTCGTGAAGGTCTCGAGCGGAGCCCAGATGCACCGCAAGGCGTTGCCGCCGCGCTTTTCAGCGGCGGTGAACCGCGCGGCGAAGGCTTCGCCGAACATGCTCGCGGAACGCCGTTGGGTCGAGCAGGGTGTGCGCTACGGCGAGCTCGAGCAGATCGCGCAGGAAGTCGCCGAGGAGATCGACGCAGCGTACGACGACGAGCGGCTCGAGCAGCTGGTGCAGAAGGCGCTGGAGCCGCATCCGGCGAACGGCCCACCGCCCACCCCCGCAGCGAGCGTGCGCCTGTCGGACGACCCGGACTGGCGGATCCGCTACTCCAACCTGCAGACGATCGCGCCGCGGCCCGAGGCGATTCCGTTGCTGACCCAGGCGCTCGGCGATCCGCATTCCTCGATACGCAGGATGGCAGTCGTCCTGCTCGGTCTCACGCGCGACCCCGCGGCCGTGCCGCCGCTGTGTCAGGCGCTCGAGGACGAAAGCGCCGCCGTGCGGCGCACCGCGGGCGACGCGCTGTCCGACCTCGCCGACCCGCGCGCCATCGGTCCGATGACCAAGGCGCTCGAGGACTCCAACAAGCTGGTGCGCTGGCGGGCCGCGCGGTTTCTCTACGAGAGTGGGGACGAGACCGCGCTGGCCGGGCTCCGCGCGCGCGAGGCGGACCCGGAGTTCGAGGTCCGCATGCAGATCCGGCTCGCGATCGAACGCATCGAGGGAGGTCAGGCGGGCCACGGCCCGGTCTGGCAACAGATGACGCGCTGACGCGGCCGCGGGGCGGCGAACTCAGTCCGACCGGAGCGCCATCGCGACCAGCGCCTGCTGCTCGGCCTTGTGCTTCATCAGTGCTCCCGTCGCCGGGCTCGCCGCGGCGCGCCGCGACGCGCAGAAGGCCCATTCGAAACGGTCGCGCACGAACTGCCAGGCGCCCATGTTCGCCGGCTCCTCCTGGCACCAGACGAACTCGGCGTGCGCGTATCGTTCGCGCAACGACGCGATCGCCGTACTCGGCCACGGGTAGAGCAGCTCGATGCGCACGAGCGCGGTCGGTGCGCCGGCAGCGCGCGCGGTTACCAGGTCGTAGTAGACCTTGCCCGAGCAGCACACGACGCGCCTCGCCGACGCCGCGGCCGCATCGTCGCCGAACACGGGGTCGTCGCGCACCGGCGCGAAGCCGCCCGTCGCGAGCTCGGGAGCCGCGGAGCCGGCTTCCCTCTGACGCAACAGGCTCTTCGGCGTCATCACGACGAGCGGCTTCTTCTGCGGATCGAGCGCCTGCGTGCGCAGCAGGTGGTAGTAGCTGGCCGCGCAAGAGGGGTTCGCGACGCGCAGGTTGTTCTCGGCGCAAAGCTGCAGGAAACGCTCGAGCCGCGCCGAGCTGTGCTCGGGCCCCTGGCCGTCGTAGCCGTGCGGCAACAGCAGCACGAGCCCCGAGGCCTGGTTCCACTTCGCCTCGCCGGCGGCCAGGAACTGGTCGATCTGGATCTGCGCGCCGTTGCCGAAGTCGCCGAACTGCGCCTCCCACAGCGTGAGCCCGCGCGGCTCGGCCGTGCTGTAGCCATACTCGAAGCCGAGCGCTGCCTCTTCGCTGAGCAGCGAGTCGACGACGACGAACGGCGCCTGATCCGGCGCGAGATGGTTGCACGGCACGTAGCGACGGCCGGTCGAGCTATCGTAGAGCGCGGCGTGGCGCTGGCTGAACGTGCCGCGCCCGGTGTCCTGGCCCGCGAGCCGCACGGGCACGCCTGCCACGACGAGGCTCGCAAAGGCGAGCGTCTCGGCGGTCGCGAAGTCGACGGGCTGCCGGCCCGCGAGCATCTCAGCGCGGCGCTGCAGCACGTTCTTGACCTTCGGGTGCGGCGTGAAGTCGCTGGGCCAGTCGAGCAGACGCGTGTTGAGCTCTTGCAGGCGGGCCAGCGGCACCGCGGGAACCGCCGCGACCCACTCGCGCTCGGGCTCGCCGGGGGGCAGCACGACGCCGGGCGCCTCGCTCGCGCGCACTTCGTCGAGCGATTTCCTGAGGTGCTCCGCGACCCTCCGGTCGTAGGCCGCGAGCTCGTCGGCGTGCAGCACGCCGGCCCGGATCAGCCAGTTCTGGTAGATCCTGCGCACGGTGGGGTGCGCTTCGATCTGGCGGTAGAGCAGCGGCTGCGTGTAGCTCGGTTCGTCGCCTTCGTTGTGGCCGTGCCGGCGGTAGCAGACGATGTCGACGATCACGTCGCGGTGGAACTGCTGCCGGTAGTCCATCGCGAGGCGGATCATGCGCACGGCCGCGAGCGGGTCGTCGCCGTTGCAGTGGAAGATCGGCGCCTGGATCGCCTTGCCGACGTCGGTGCAGAACGGCGTGCTGCGCGCGTCCTCGGGCGAGGTCGTGTAGCCGATCTGGTTGTTGACGACGATGTGCACCGTGCCACCCGTGCGGTAACCGTGCAGCTGCGACATCTGCAGCGTTTCGTGCACGACGCCCTGGCCCGCGAACGCTGCGTCGCCGTGCACGAGGATCGGCAGCACCTGGTCCCACGGCTCGTGTTCCTCGGCGCGCGGCAACTGTTCCTGGCGCGCGCGCGCGATGCCCTCGACGACCGGATCGACGGCTTCGAGGTGGCTGGGGTTGCTCGCGAGCTCGAGCTGAACTGCACCCCCGCCCGTGGTCACGTACTCGGACGCGGCGCCGAGATGGTATTTCACGTCGCCCGAGCCCTGCGTCATCGCGGGGTCGAGCCAACCCTCGAACTCCTCGAAGATCTTCGTGAGCGGCTTGTGCAGCACGTGCGCGAGCACGTTGAGCCGGCCGCGGTGCGCCATGCCGAGCACACAGCGCTCGACGCCTAGCTCGCTGCCGCGATCGAGCAGCGCGTGCAGCACGGGAACCAGCGTGTCGCCGCCCTCGAGCGAGAACCGCTTGTGGCCGACGAACCGCGTGTGCAGGAACTGCTCGAACGCCTCGGCCTCGACGAGCTGGTCGAGGATGCGCAGCTGCACGTCGCGCGGCAGCGGCTCCTCGTTGCGGTTCCCTTCCATGCGCTGGCGCAGCCAGTCGCGCTGCTCCTTGTCCGCAATGTGCATGAACTCGGCCCCGACGTGCCGGCAGTAGGTCAGGTGCAGCGTCTCCTGGATCTCGCGCAGCGTCGCGAACGGCTTCGCCGTCACGCCGTCGGAGTAGAACGTGCGCTCCTTGTCCCAGAGCGTGAGCCCGTAGGTCGACATGTCGAGCTCGGGCCAGTCCTTCGGTTCGTAGCGCAGCGGATCGATGTCGGCGAGCACGTGGCCGCGCACGCGGTAGCTTCGGATGTAGGTCATGAGTCCGGCCGCGCGCTCGAGGTTCTCGGCTTCGCGCAGGCTCGAACCGAGCGGCGGCCGGCGGTCGACGGCATTCGCGATCGGTCGATACGGGACCTTCAGCGACTGGAACACGCGCTCGTAGAAGCGCTCTTCGCCGAGCAGCAGCCGGTGCATCCAGTCGAGGAACGCGCCCGACTCCGCGCCCTGGATCACGCGGTGGTCGTAGGTGCTGGTCAGCACCATCGTGCGCGCGATGCCGAGCTCGGTCAGCGTCGCCGGGGCCGCGCCCTGATACGCGGCGGGCACCGTGATCGCGCCGGTCGCGAGGATGAAGCTCTGGCCGCTCATGAGCCGCGGCAGCGAGCTGCCGGTGCCGATCGTGCCTGGGTTGGTGAGGGTGCAGGTCGTGCCCGCAAAGTCGTCGGCGCCCAGCGTGCCGGCGCGCGCCTTCTCGATCAGCTCGTTGAAGGTCGCGAAGAAAGCCGCGAAGTCGAGCGACGCACAGTCCTTGATGTTCGGAACGACGAGGCTGCGCCGGTCGTGCGCTGCGGGCAGATCGACCGCGATGCCGAGGTTGAGTACTTTGCCGACACGACGAAACGGCTTGCCGTCCTGTTCGACGAACTGCGCCGCCATCGCGGGCACGCGGGTGATCGCCTGCACCATCGCCCAAGCGATCAGGTGCGTGAAGCTGACCTTGCCCAGGTGGAGCCCCTGCCGGTGGCGGTTGATCGCGTGCCGGTTCTCTTCGAGCACCTTGACCGGGATCTCGCGCACCGACGTCGCGGTCGGCACGCCGAGGCTCTCGGTCATGTTGCGCACGATCCGGCCCGCGACGCCGGCCAGCGGCTGCAGTTCGTCGCTGCTCGCAACCGCGGGAGCAGGCGATGGCTGTATGCGCACCGTGGTCTCTCCCCCACGCGCACGCTGCTCGGGCGGCAACGTCGATTCGAACCAATTGCGCCACTCCGCAGTCACCGAATCGGGCGCGGCCAGATAGTCGCCGTAGACCTTCTCGGCGTAGGCGGCGTTGAGGCCGAACAGGCCTTCGAAGTCGGGGCGCTGCATATCTACTTCTCGACGAGCCGGATGACCATGCGGCGACGCTCCTCGGCGACGACCGACAACCGCATCACGTTCCCTGCCTGACGTGCTACGAGTCCTTCGATGGCGCCGCGAGATGCGGCCCCGCTGCAACGAGCCGCTTGCGTCGGGCATCGACCGTGGCACCGAAGCCCTCGAGGGTGCGCGCCCCGAGCAGGGCAAGGTCGCCTGGCTGACCGAAGACGACTTCGTCCACGGTTTCGAACGCCCCGACCCTGAGGATCGCGTAGCCCGCCGAGCGTGTGATCGTCTGCCCGTTTGCCACCACGAACTGCAGGTCCTTCTTCGCGATGCGGATGCGGGCATCCTTCAGGACCGACTCCTGCACCCGGGTGAACTCCGAGCCAGAGTCCACGAGCATGCGGACTCTTGCGGTGTACCCGGGCTTGGCGACGTTCACGACCTCGCATTCGACAGAGAACGTTCCCATGAATGCGCCGATCGTAGGTTCTGGTCGTGGCACGGGCAAGCAGGCCGTGGGCCGCGAAGCACGCCGTCACGGCGCAGGCACAGCGAACTCGCGCAGCGACGTGAGTTGGTCGCCCCACCACAATCCGATCACACGCTGCAGCGCCTCGTCGTCCGCGCCGTGACGCGCCGGATGGTCGCGACGCAGTGCTTCCCAGCCGCGGTGCCGCACGGTCACGAGCGTCGACTTGCCCATCGGCGCGAAAGTGACCTCGACCTCCGTCTGTTCGAGCGGCGCGAACGTCGCATTGCGCCACGTGAACGCGAGCTGGTGCGGCGGCTGCCAGACGATCACGTGGCCGAGCTCGAAGCGCTGCTCGCCGCGTGCATCGCTCCACGTCTCGAACACGGCACCGTGCAGGCGCGGCTCGATCCGGATCGCGCCGATCGCCGCGCCCGCGTGGCGGAACTTGACGCCGCGCCGCCACCAGCGGTCGATCTCGAGCACGAACAGGTCGAACGCGCTCGTCGCGTCGACGTCGACACGCACGGCGACCGTGGCGGTTGCTTCCGCGCGGGGCTTCTCGCCGGGTTTCGTCATCGTGCCTTCGTGCTGCGCGCGCGCACGTGCTTCGCGAACGACTCGAGCTGCGTCTGCCACAACGCGTGCACGTCGTCGATCCATTGCTGCAGCCGCACGAACGCTTCGCGGCGCAGGTGATAGATGCTGACGCGCCCATCATCCTCGTCACCGGCCTCCTCGACGAGACCGCTGTCGCGCAGCACGCGCAGATGACGCGTCAACGCGGGAGCGCTCACGTCGAGCTCGACCGCGAGCTCGCCGGCGCGCCGCGGCCCGCGCCGCAGCAGGTCCACGACGCCGCGTCGCGTCGGATCTGCGAGCGCAGCGAACGCGCGATCCAACCCGTCGCTACGCATGCGGCTTGCCACCGGTGGTCATGCGCTGCATGAACCACCACATGTGCCCTTCGAGGTCGTACGCGGCGTAGCTTCGGTCGGCCCAGTAGTCGCCGCCGTAGTCGGTCGTCGTCGGCTCGTAGCAGATCGAAGCACCGGCCTCGCGCGCCGTTGCGCAATGGGCGTCGGCGTCGTCGACGTGCAGGCAGAGGTTCTGCGTGAAGCGACCACCGAGCTGCTTCGGGCTCGCGATCTGCTTGCGCCATGGGTCCTCCTTGCCTGGCTTCGGCCCCGTACCGGCAACCATGATCAAGCCCTCGCCGTATTCGAGCTCGCTGTGCTCGACGCGGCCGCCCGGGCCCTCGACGATCATGCGGACCTCGAACCCGAACGCGCGGCAGAGCCAATCGATCGCGGCCCGCGGGTCGGAGTAGAACAGGGCGGCGGATATGCGCGGCCAACCGCGCGGCGTCGGCTTCTCGGGCTTCATGCCGTTAGTTAACGGTATCGTGAACTAGTTGTCAAGCGCCGGGTCTTCACGCTGGCCCCCTCGCAGGGCCCGCGCGCTCGGCACGTTCACAAGCCGCGGCGCGTCCGGTCAGCAGCGCGCGCTCGCGTTCGTTGCGCGTCAGCGCGGCCGCCCGCTCGAACTCGGCGCGCGCCTCGGCATGACGGCCAAGCCGGGCCAGCAGGTCGCCGCGCACGCTCGGGAGCAAGTGGTATTGCGCGAGCGAAGGCTCGCCCGCGAGTTGGTCGACGAGGTGCAGGCCGGCCGCAGGGCCGAAGGCCATCGCGACGGCGACCGCGCGATTGAGGTCGACGATCGGCGATGGTTCGAGCCGCGCGAGCTCGCCGTAGAGCTGCACGATCTGCGGCCAGTTCGTGTCTTCAGGAGTCGCAGCACGCGCGTGGCAGGCCGCGATCGCGGCCTGCAGCGTATAGCTGCCAGGTAACCGGCCGATCAGATGGGCGCGATCGAGCGCGTGGAGCCCCCGGTGGATCAGCAGCCGGTCCCATCGCGCGCGGTCTTGATCGAGCAGCAGGATCGGATCGCCGTCCGCGCTCTGCCGCGCCGCGAGCCGCGACGCCTGCAGCTCCATCAGTGCTATGAGGCCGTGCACTTCGGGCTCCCTGGGCAACAGCTCCGCGAGCACGCGCCCGAGCCGCATCGCCTCTTCGCAGAGATCGGGCCGGGTCCAGTGCTCCCCCGCCGTGCCGGCGTAGCCTTCGTTGAACACGAGGTAGAGCACCTCGAGCACCGCCGCGACGCGATCGGCCGTCTGCTCGGCGCCCGGCAGCTCGAACGGCACCTGCTGCTCGGCGAGCGTGCGCTTGGCGCGCACGATGCGTTGCGAGATGGTCGGCTCGGGCACGAGGTAGGCGCGCGCGATCTCGTCGGTCGTGAGGCCGCCGAGCAGGCGCAGGGTCAGCGCCGTGCGCGCCTCGTGCGGCAGCACGGGATGGCAGCACAGGAACATGAGCCGCAGCAGATCGTCGCCGGCTTCGTTCTCAGCGGCGATCGCCGGATCCGGTGCTGTGCCCGCGACGTCCGGGAGCTCGGTCGCGTCCTGGCGCAGTACGCGATCGCGCCGCAGCACGTCGATCGCGCGGCGCCGCGCCGCCGTCATCAACCACGCGCCGGGCTGGTCGGGCACGCCTGCAGCCGGCCACTGCTCGAGCGCCTGCACGAACGCATCCTGCGCGAGTTGCTCGGCGTGGCCGACGTCGCGCACCATGCGCGTGAGCACCGCGACGATGCGCGCGGACTCGAGCCGCCAGATTGCCTCGATGGTGCGGTGGAGTTCGGAGGCAGACACGCCCCGTCATCAGAGCGACGCAGCCCGGGACCGCAAGACGCAGGGCCGCGAGACCGCTCCGCGTGGTCAATTCGCTGCCGAGCTCAGAAGCTCCCGATGGTCAGAGTCAACGCGTTCGTACCGGTCAGCGCCGTGATGCTGCCGGTGCCGCTGAGCTCGATCGCCGCCACCTGCTGATGGAGAACCACGCCGGCGAGTGCGACCGTGTTCGGGATCACGAGCTGCGTCTGCACGATGCCGGCCGCAGGCACGTACAGCTCGAGCAGATCGGGGCTGACGAGCAGCGTGCAACCCGGCACACCCTGCGGCAGGATCGACGACATCGGGATCGATGTGGTGCTGAACCCGAACACACCGAGCGCAAGCGCAGGCGCCGGCATCCCGGTCGCAACGGAGCGGAACGTCGACCCGGACCACGGCAGCGACGTGGCAGCCAGTACGTTGGGACCACCGGACCCCGTGCAGCCAGCACCGTAGGAGACAGCGGTGGCGGGGCACGTTGTCGTGAGCTGCGCCATGTAAGCGGAGAAGGGTCCGCCAGCCACGAGATCGCCGTTCTGAAGCGTCGTGAGGGCGTACACGCCGCCGCTGATCCCCGAACCCAGCGCTGACCAGCTCGTGCCATCCCAGCGCGCGATGCCGTAAGCATTCACGCCCCCGGCCGACGGGAAATCACCACCCGCCACGAGGTCCCCGTTCGCCAGCGTCGTGAGTGCGTTCACGGAAACATTGAAGCCGGTACCGATCCCCGAACCCAGCGACGACCAGTTCGTGCCATCCCAGCGCGCGATGTAGTTCGCACTCACTCCTCCCGCCGTCGTGAAATTACCACCCGCCACGAGGTCGCCGCCCGGAAGCGTCGCGAGGGCGTACACGTAGCCGTTCATCCCCGAACCCAGCGACGACCAGCTCGTGCCATCCCAGCGCGCGATGTAGTTCGCACTCACTCCTCCCGCCGTCGTGAAAACACCACCCGCCACGAGGTCCCCGTTCGGCAGCGTCGCGAGGGCGTACACCCAGTGGTTCATCCCCGAACCCAGCGCCGACCAGCTGGTGCCATTCCAGCGCGCGATGTAGGTCGCACTCACGCCTCCCGCCGTCGTGAAACCACCACCCGCCACGAGGTCGCCGCCCGGAAGCGTCGCGAGGGCGTACACGTGCCAGCTCATCCCCGAACCCAGCGACGACCAGCTCGTGCCATTCCAGCGCGCGATGTAGGTCGCACTCACGCCTCCCGCCGTCGTGAACTCACCACCCGCCACGAAGTCGCCGTTCGGAAGTGTCGCGAGGGCGCGCACTGGGTAGTTCATCCCCGAACCGAGCGGCGACCCGCTCGTGCCATTCCAGCGCAGGATGCGGTTCGCACTCACACCCCCCGCCGTCGTGAAAACACCACCCACCGCGAGGTCGCCGTTCGGCAGCGTCGTGAGGGCGTGGACGGCGCCGTTGACGTTGATCCCCGAACCCAGCGCCCACCAGTTCGTTCCATTCCAGCGCGCGATGTAGTTCGCACCCATACCTCCCGCCGTCGTGAAATTACCACCCGCCACGAGGTCGCCGTTCGGCAGCGCCGCGATGGCGTCTACCCAGTTGCTCGTCCCCGAACCCAGCGCCGACCAACTCGTGCCATTCCAGCGCGCGATGCGGTTGGCACTCACGCCTCCCGCCGTCGGGAAATCACCACCCGCCACGAGCTCGCCGTTCGGAAGCACCGCCAAGGCATTAACTGCCGTGACTTGCATCGAAGGGCCGGACATCCCCGAACCCAGCGGCGACCAGCTCGTGCCATTCCAGCGCGCGATGTTGTTCGCACTCACGCCTCCCGCCGCCAGGAAAACACCACCCGCCACGAGGTCCCCGTTCGGCAGCGTCGCCAGGGCGCTCACGGTGTAGCTCATCCCCGAACCCAGCGCCGACCAGCTCGTGCCATTCCAGCGCGCGATGCGGTTGGCACTCACACCTCCCGCCATCGTGAAAGTACCACCCGCCACGAGGTCGCCGTTCGGCAGCGTCGTGAGGGCGGTCACATGGCCGTTCATCCCCGAACCCAGCGCCGACCAGCTCGTGCCATTCCAGCGCGCGATGTAGTTCGCGCTCACACCTCCCGCCGTCGTGAACGAACCACCCGCCACGAGGTCCCCGTTCGACAGCGTCGCAAGGGCGTACACCCCCGGATACGTACCACTCATCCCCGAACCCATCGCCGACCAACTCGTGCCATTCCAGCGCGCGATGTAGTTCGCACTCACGCCTCCGGCTGTGGTGAAGTTACCACCTGCCACGAGGTCACCGTTGGGCAGCGCCGTGAGTGCGTACACGGAGCCGTTCATACCGGAACCGAGTGATGACCAGACACCGGTCACCGGATCGTACGCAGCAATCTGGATCGCCACGACCGTGCCTGCGGTCGTGAACGAGCCACCCACAACCAAGATGGGCTGCATCGGGCCGGCACCGTCTGGGTCCCACATTCTCGCAGCCCTGACCCTGCTATCTGTTCCCGGGAAACCAGGACCCGCCAGCCACTGCGTCGAGCATTGAGCTGAGGCGTCCCCCCACACGGCAACCAAGCAGAGAAGGAGGAACCCAACGCCGCGCGAGGGCAGCGAAGGCGAAGGACGCGAGATCATGGAGCACTCACGAGGTTGGAGACTCAACCGAACGTCGCGATGATACCGCGCGGCCGTTCGCGCGGCCGGCAGCTGCGAGCGCAGCTGCCCGATGTGGTCGTTCAGCCAGGACCATCTCCGGTGTGAGCCTTCGCGAGGTCAGCGGCAATGCTCCGTTCCCGCACACGATCGCGAGGCACGCTCCGCGTGGTCGTTCGCGGTCGAGCTCAAAAACTCCCGATGGTCAGGGTCAACGCGTTCGTACCGGTCAGCGCCGTGATGTCGCCTGTGCCGCTGAATTCGATCGGCACCACCTGCTGGTGGAAAACCCCGCCAGCGAGTGCGACCGTGTTCGGAAGCACGACCTGCGTCTGCGCGATGCCAGCCGCAGGCACGTACACATCGAGCAGATCCGGGCTCACGAGCAGCGTGCAACCCGGCACACCCTGCGGCAGGATCAACGGCATCGGGATCGACGTGGTGCTGAACCCGAGCACACCGAGCGCGAGCGCAAGCGCCGGCATCCCCGTCGCGACGGAACGGAACGTCGACCCGATCCACGGCAGCGACGTGGCGGTGAGCACGTTGGGGCCACCGGAGCCGGTGCAGCCAGCACCATAGGAGACAGCGGTGGCGGGGCACGTTGTCGTGAGCTGCGCCATGCACAGGGAGGCGGCGCCGTTGACGACACTGAAGCCGCCGCCAGCCACGAGATCGCCGTCAGGCAGCGTCGTGAGCGCGTTCACGCCGCCGTTCATGCCCGAACCCAGCGCCGACCAGCTCGTGCCATTCCAGCGCGCGATGCGGTTGGCACTCACGCCTCCTGCCGTCGTGAAATCACCACCCGCCACGAGATCCCCGTTCGCAAGCACCGCCAAGGCACGAACTGTCGGGCCACCAGTAAAGGGGGGCAGAGACATCCCCGAACTCAGCGCCGACCAGCTCGTGCCATTCCAGCGCGCGATGCGGTTGGCACTCACGCCACCCGCCGTCGTGAAATCACCACCTGCCACGAGGTCCCCGTTCGGAAGCGTCGTGAGCGATCTCGCGGCGATGACGAAGGGGGGGCCAGGGCCGAGCCCCGAACCCAGCGCCGACCAGCTCGTGCCATTCCAGCGCGCGATGTAGTTCGCACTCACGCCACCCGCCGTCGTGAAATCACCAGCCGCCACGAGGTCGCCGTTCGGAAGCACCGCCAAGGCCCACAAGGTCGGATTAGAGAAGCCGGACATCCCGGAACCCAGCGCCGACCAACTGATGCCATTCCAGCGCGCGATGCAGTTCGCACTCACGCCTCCCGCTGTCGTGAAACCACCACCCGCCACGACATCCCCGTTCGGCAGCGTCATGAGGACATGCACGCCGTAGTTCGTCCCCGATCCCAGCGCCGACCAGCTCGTGCCATTCCACCGCGCGATGCAGTGCGCACTCACGCCTCCCGCTGTCGTGAAGCCACCACCCGCCACGACATCCCCGTTCGGCAGCGTCGTGATGGCGTCCACGGAGCCGTCCATCCCGGAACCCAGCGCCGACCAGTTCGTGCCATTCCAGCGCGCGATGTAGTTCGCACTCACGGCGCCCGCCATCGTGAACTGACCACCCGCCACGACGTCCCCGTTCGGCAGCACCGTGAAGGCGCGCACGCCTCCGTTCAACCCCAAACCCAGCGCCGACCAGTTCGTGCCGTTCCAGCGCGCGATGTAGTTCGCATTCACGGTTGGGAACCCACTCCCCGTCGGGAAACTACCACCCGCCACGAGGTCCCCGTTCGGAAGCCTCGTGAGAGCATTCACGTTCCCGTTCATCCCCAAACCCAGCGCCGACCAGCTCGTGCCATTCCAGCGTGCGATGCGGTTGGCCCCCACGCCCCCGGCAGCCGTGAATTGACCACCCGCCACGACGTCCCCGTTCGGCAGCGTCATGAGGGCGAGCACGGAGCTGTTCATCCCCGAGCCCAGCGCCGACCAGTTCGTGCCATTCCACCGCGCGATGTAGTTCGCACTCACGCCTCCCGCCGTCGAGAAATCACCGCCTGCCACGAGGTCCCCGTTCGGCAGCGCCGTGAGGGCGCGCACGATGCTGTTCATCCCCGAACCCAGCGCCGACCAGCTCGTGCCGTCCCAGCGCGCGATGCCGATGGCACTCACGCCTCCCGCCATCACGAAGTGCCCCCCCGCCACGAGGTCCCCGTTCGTCAGCGTCGTGAGGACAAGCACCCAACTGTTCATCCCCGAACCCAGCGCCGACCAGCTCGTGCCGTCCCAACGCGCGATGCAGTTCGCACTCACACCTCCCGCCACCGTGAACGCACCACTCGCCACGAGGTCCCCGTTCGGCAGCGTCGTGAGGGCACTCACGAAGTTGTTCATCCCCGAACCCAGCGCCGACCAGCTCGTGCCATTCCACCGCGCGATGCTGGGAGCACTGACGCCCCCCGCCGAAGTGAAGAGCCCGCCCGCCACGAGGTCTCCGTTCGGCAGCGTCGTCAGGGCCCAAACGGCCTCGTTCATCCCGGAACCCAGTGCTGACCAGGCACCGGTCGCCGGATCGTATGCGGCAATCCGGTTCGCCAAGACCGTGCCTGCGATCGAGAACTCGCCACCCAAGACCAAGAGGGGCTGCATCGGGCCGGCACCGTCACGGTCCCACATGGTCGTGGCGTAGACCGTGCCATTTGTCCCCGGGATTCCAGAACCCGGCAGCCATTGCGTGGAGCATTGAGCTGGGGCGTGGCCCGACACGGCAACCAGGCCGAGAAGCACGAACGCAACGCCGCGCGAGAGCTGCAAAGGCGAGGGACGCGAGATCATGGTGCACCTCCAAGGTTGGCGATCGAAGTTGCGAGGATACCGCGCGGCCATTCGCGCGTCCGGCAGCGACGAGCGTGCTGCCTGATCTGGTCGTTCAGCTGGCCAACGGTCAGCGGCGCGGGGAGGCGTCCGTCTGACTGTAGGGTAATCACCCGATGCTGCGGCGCAGCATCAGCGCCTGGAAGGCGAACGCGATCGCTTGCCTTGCGATAGCGCAAGCGCACCGCCTTGGCCCTCGGCTGCAGCGTCTCGATGAACGGCAGCACGCCGTCACTCGCGGCTGAGCTCAGAAGCTCCCGATGGTCAGAGTCAACGCGTTCGTACCGGTCAGCGCCGTGATGCTGCCGGTGCCGCTGAGCTCGATCG
>Ga0111538_10008885_pt1 | contig 13451 bp, 6 predicted proteins | sample SoiMethybrSBSTD1_FD_79669 | JGI IMG/M metagenome (GOLD analysis project Ga0111538, IMG submission 79669) | Bulk soil microbial communities from a Populus tree surrounding site in Tennessee, USA - Soil MetaG P. TD hybrid SBSTD1 (version 2)... | ecosystem: Environmental > Terrestrial > Soil > Tree...
ACAGCCGTTGCCGAACTAAAAACCGGCGATCCGGCAACAGTACTGCCCACCGACACCTCCGCTGAAGAAATGCACGGGCAGATCACGCTGCTCAGCCGTTCAAGCGATCCGGCCAATCGCACGGTTGAAGTGTGGGTGACACTCGGAAACGACGCCGGAAAGCTGCGGTCGAATGGCGCCGCTCAAGTCACGGTGTTTGCGAATTCGAAAAACGACGCGATCGTCGTGCCTGCGTCGGCCGTCACACTTGAAACAAGCAGTGCCACGGAAGGAACGGTGATGGTTGTCGACGAGCAGAACGTGGCCCATGAAACGAAAGTTACGACGGGCATTCGCACCGCCGACAAGATCGAAATCGTCGCAGGATTGAAAGGCGGCGAAACCGTTGTTGTCGAAGGCAACTATGCCTTGCCTGACGGAACGAAGGTCGAAATCGCCACGGAAGAGGAGAACAAAGAGGAGCCTGCCGAGACGAAGGATGAGAAGAAGGAAGAGAAATGACGTTTGCCAGCATCATTTCACGTCAGGCTCGGGCGATTGTCGTAATCGTGGTCCTGCTTTGTGCGGCTGGTTTGTATGCGGCCTGGCAACTTCCAATCTCAGTTTTTCCGCAGACAGATTTTCCGCGAATAGTGATCATCGTCGATAACGGCGAAGCGCCGGCCTCACAAACGCTGGTGTCCGTCACCCGCCCCATCGAAGAAGCGATGAACGGGATTCCCGGCATCGCGAGGATCAAGTCAAAGACCGCGCGTGGTTCAGCCGAAATCAATCTTTACTTTGACTGGAACGGCGACATCATCCAGGAGTTGCAGTTGGTCCAGGCGCGCATGTCGCAACTACTGTCAACGCTTCCACCCACTGCAGAAATACGAAACATAGAACGACTGACCTTCGCGGTATTTCCGGTTACCGGATACAGCCTCACCTCAGACAAGCGCGACCAGGCCACGCTCACCGATCTTGCGAATTACGTCGTTCGACCACAGCTAGCGCGCTTGCCTGGAGTCGCGATTGTTGGAGTCGCCGGCGGCAAGACGAGGGAGTTCCACGTCACCATCAATCCTGACAAATTGACGGCCCACAATGTCTCCGCCCAACAAGTCGCTGAAGCAATCCGCAACTCAAACATCATCGTCTCGCCCGGCTTGATCGAAGAAAACCATCAACTCGAACTCGCATTGATAAGCGGCCAGGCAAAGCGACCGGAAGACCTCAATAACATCGTCGTCGCGACCGTAAACAACGCACCTGTTTTGGTGGCCGACGTTGCGACTGTCGCAGCAGGCGTCGAACCGCAATACACGATTGTCACTGCCGACGGCCATCCCGCGGCGCTCGTGAACATCAATCGACAGCCCGACGCAAACACCGTCGCCGTAGCCGATGCAGTAAAGACCGCACTGAGCGCGATGCGCGGCCAGATTCCCAAAGACGTGCGGGTGGCAGCTTATTACGATCAGTCGCTGTTGGTGCGAGAGTCGATCAACTCGGTGAGAGATTCGATCCTGGTCGGGCTTCTGCTTTCGGTGGTGATTCTGTACTCGTTTCTGCGCAATTGGGGCACGACATTCGTTGCGATCCTCGTCATTCCCGTAACGGTCCTTGTTACCTTTCTCGCGATGTGGCTGGCGCGATTGAGTTTCGATCTGATGACGCTCGGTGGAGTTGCAGCCGCGATTGGTCTGGTAATCGACGATGCGATCGTGGTGGTAGAGAATATCTACACGCACATGTCGCGCGGTCAGTCGCGTCGTGAAGCAGTTCAAAGCGCTGTTTCCGAGATCACCGTTCCCATCATCGGCTCGACGATAACACCAGTGGTGGTCTTTCTTCCTTTAACGTTGCTGACAGGAGTCACGGGAGTCTTCTTTCGTTCGCTGGCTCTCACTATGTCCGTGGCCTTACTCACCTCGCTGGTCCTGGCGCTTGCGTTTACTCCCGTTCTCGCCGAACGGTTCGTCAAAGCCAACGCAAACAACATCGAAACTGATGGCGAAGGATCTCGAGGCAGATTTCTGGGCGCGATCATCCGCCGCTATGAATCGCTACTGGGTATTGCACTGGATAATCGCTCGCTCGTGATTCTCACCATCGTTCTGGTCCTTGCCGGGTCGTATCTTCTTTATCGCACGCTCGGATCTGAATTTCTTCCGGAGTTCGACGAGAGTGCTTTCGTACTCGACTACGTCGCGCCGCCAGGTTCTTCGCTCGTCGAAACCGATCGAATGCTCCAGCACGTCGAAGAAATGTTGTTGAAAACCCCTGAGGTCGAGAGTTATTCGAGACGCACCGGACTGGAAATGGGACTCTTCGTCACCGAGCCCAACACCGGCGACTTTGCAGTGAAACTGAGACCCGGTCACAAACGAAGCACTGAAGAGGTGATCTCAGATCTGCGCGATCAAATAAAGGAAGCAGAGCCGGCATTGGATGTGGAGTTTGTGGGAATCCTGCCCGACGTCATTGGAGATCTCCAGGGCAACCCCGAACCGATCGAGGTGAAGTTGTTTAGCGAAGATGCCAACGCCTTGCAGGCAACAGCAGACAGAGTTGAAGAAACGATCAAGAAAGTTCCCGGCGTGGTCGACACCTTGAACGGCGTTGTCATCAGTGGCCCGGCCGTTACTTTCAACGTCGATCCGCGGTTAGCATCTCAATTCGGCGTAACAGCAAACGACGTCGCCGCGACGATTACTACAGCCATGTCCGGCGATGCGTCTTCGTCGATCCTGCAACAGGACAGGTTGATAAAAGTAAGAGTTATCTTTCCGGCTGATGTGCGCACCTCGCTCGACAAGGTCAAAGCCTTGCCCGTTCATTCCTCATCGGGACAGCTATTCCGACTGGATCAAGTTGCTACGGTGGAGATTGATAAAGGACAAGCTGAAATTCAACGCGAGAATCTGCGTCAAATGGTCGCGGTGACGGGCCGACTCGAAGGAAGCGATCTCGGTACGGCGATTCGCCAAATCCAAACTCAACTAGTGAGAGACGTGAAGCTGCCGCCGGGAATGACTGTCGAGTATGGCGGGCTCTACCAGGAGCAACAGTCGAGCTTTAGAGAACTGGCGATCGCTTTGGTGCTTGCGGTCGTGCTGGTTTTCATCACCTTGCTGATCGAATTTCGATCGTATGCGCATCCGATCGCGATCGTTACGGGCGCGGTGCTCGCGCTCAGTGGCGTCTTGCTTGCTTTGTTCGTCACCGGTTCGACGCTGAACGTGGTGTCGTTGATGGGTATGATCATGATCGTCGGCATCGTGGCGAAGAATGGGATCTTGATGCTCGATGCAGTCGAGGACCATCTCGAGGCCGGAGACACGTTGAGAGAAGCGCTGGTGCGATCCGGACGGCGGCGTTTTCGTCCCGTATTGATGACTTCGTTGGCAGCAATGCTCGGAATGTTGCCGTTGGCGCTCGGGATTGGGGCAGGGTCAGAGTTACTTCAGCCGTTGGCGATTGCCGTGATTGGCGGCTTAACAATGGCCCTGGGGTTATCGCTGATCGTGACGCCGAGCGTCTATGCCATGCTGCATCGAGAGGCACCAGGACGGCTCCAATAAACAAGAAAGGAATAAACCCATGATCAGCATTAAGAGTGCTTTGATTGCAATCTCGATTGCCATCACTCAACTGCAGAATGGCGCCGGGTATAAACTCGAGACGCGTTACCCGGTTCCGGGTAATGGTGGCTTTGACTATGTAACTATCGACAGCGCCGCGCGCCGTCTTTATTTGTCGCATGGCACTCAGGTGGACGTCGTTAATCCGGATGACGGTAAGCTGATAGGAACGATAGCCGACACGCCGGGTGTTCATGGGATCGCGCTGGCGACGGAGTTCAATCATGGATTTACCAGCAACGGGCGCGAGGACAAAGTCTCAATGTTCGATCCGACGACGTTGCGGCTCATCAGGAAGATCGAGGTTGGAAAAGGGCCTGATGGAATTTACTACGATCGGGACACGAAACGGATCTTCACCAACAATCACGGCTCTCATGACATCACGGCACTTGATGCGAAGACCGGGAACGTTATCGGCACAGTCGAGGTCAAGGGAGACGGCGAATCAGCGATCGTTGCTGACGGACTTGTATACGTCAACCTGGAAGATACAAACGAAGTGGTGACTTTTGATCCCAAGTCGCTTCAGGTCAAGAACCGTTTTCCGATTGGCGTTGCAAAAACGCCTACGGGCCTCGCCTACGATGCAAAGACCAAACGCTTGTTCATTGGTTGCCGGAACGAACCACGAATGGTTGTCATGGATGCTGATTCAGGAAAGGTGATAACCAGTTTTCCAATCGGGAAAGGCGTGGACTTCGCAGGTTTTGATCCGCAAGCAAAGCTCATCTTCTTTTCCTGTAGCGAGGGGGTCTTAAACGTATTCCGCGAGAAGTCTGCCAACGATTATGAAGATGCGGGACCGGTCAAGACTCAACCGAGCGCGCGAACAATGGCTTTTGATCCTAAGACCAAAAAGATATTTCTGAGTGCCGCGGAGATTGTTGAGACACCAGCAACAACACCCGGGGGCCGCCCTCAACGCAGCGTTAAGCCCGGGTCGTTCGTTGTGCTGGTGCTGAGTAAGAGTTAGCTTGTGAAAGGAAAATTACCATGCGAAGAAACGGAAGTGTGCTTTGCCTCTTCGGCGTGGCCACACTTGGACTCATCCTATCCACTGGATCCGCCGTACGCGGCCAAGTCGTTCCAGATCCATTACCAACACCTAAAGCCACGCCAACCCCTTCGCTCGAAAGGCAATTTTTTAAGAACATCCTGAACGATCAAAAGGCAATCTGGACCGCACCCTTCAATCTTCGTAAAGAAGATGCGAAATGGCTGGTCCCATCCGGCATTGGAATGATGGCTTTCGTCACAACAGATCGAATTACGGGAGACGAGATTGCCGAATTCGACCATCTGTCAACACCGGCGCGCGTGCTCAGCTATCCAGGATCGACTTATGGTGTTGCCGCAACCGCGGCGTCCTTCTATCTACTCGGGCGCAAGAAACACGACGAACGGGCCCGAGAAACCGGAATTCTGATTGCCGAAGGATCCATTGATAGTTTCATCGTCTTCTCGGCCCTCAAAGTTACGACTCAGCGAAGTCGACCGGACACGGGGCGCGAACGAAGTGAATTCTTCGACGGCGGCAGCTCGTTTCCATCCGGCCACAGCACACAGGCATGGACCGTCGCTACCATCGTCGCAAACGAGTATCACGACAAGCGTGCGGTTCAGATTGCTGCGTATAGCATTGCCTCTGCTGTCAGTTTCGCTCGGTTTACGGGAGGAAGACACTACATTTCTGATGTGCTGGTTGGCAGCGCGCTGGGATACGGGATTGGTAAATACGTTTATAAGGCGCATCATCGCCAGAGTATTCAGTCGGGGGATGACGATGGCCCATCACGAGGGCTTTCTATCGCTCCCGAATTTAATCGCAGCGCGCGCCAGTATGGAATCGATTTGAGATGGAGATTTTGAATTGTTTCATTCGGTTCGGACAAGACTGACTCTTTGGTACGCAGGCGTGTTGGCGCTCTCGCTCATCGCCTTTGCCTTCTTGATTTACTACGCGGCCGCTGCGAGCTTCCATCAAAGACAAGACGAATCACTTCTCTCCACCGCGCAGACGGTGGCCAGCGCCTACGTTGAAGAGTTTGAAGAACAGAAATCGTTAACCAAGGCGAGCCAGGTCGTGCTGGCAGAGCTGGCGTTCCCAAACCGTTACGTTCAGGTGATTGACAACAACGGACTAGCGATGGCCGCGACGAGTAATGGTTCAACCGCGGTTGGAACCATTCCCTTAGCAGCACCCAATCAGGCAAACCTTATTCAGGCAAAGGAGCGCGGCTCGAGCTTTGTGAGTTTGAATGGCTGGCGAATAGCCATCGTTCCATTGTCGTCGAACCAGGATTTAGGGTTTGCAACAGTGGCGGAGCCGTTGAGCGTCATCGACGATGGATTGCGGACCTTGCGCCGCGACTTTTATGCAGGCGTACCGATCGTCCTGTTGTTGGCTTCAGCGGGCGGGTACTTTCTGGCGCGCAAAAGTCTGTCACCGATAGCCTCAATGGACCGGCAAACGAAAGCAATCTCTGCCGGGAGCTTATCGTCGCGTCTGGACGTGACGAATCCTCGAGATGAGCTTGGCAGCCTGGCAATTACCATCAACGACTTGCTAAGTCGTCTCGAGAATTCGTTCAACGAACAACAGCGATTTATCGCGGACGCTTCTCACGAACTGCGTACACCACTCGCCGTCCTGCGCAGTGAAACGGAGGTCGCGCTCAATAAAACGCGAACGATCCAGGAATACCAGGACTCTCTATCGCTTATCAAAGACGAAGCCGAGCAACTTTCGCGTATCGTCGAAGACTTGTTCATCCTTGCGCGACAGCCGTTGGACCATCCGCAGGCATTGATCAAAGAGCCGGTGATATTAAACGACGCCGTGAGAGACTGCGCGCGTGCGGCACAAGTGCTCGCGAACCGGAAAGGCGTACGACTCGATACCGAGAGCGATCAGCAGTCGATGGTTTTGTATGGTGATGGAGAGCTTATCAAGCGGATGATCCTGAATCTGTTGGACAATGCCGTGAAATACACACCCCTTGACGGCGAGATTCGCATTTCATTGATGCGACAAAACGGAAAAGCAGAAATCGTGGTGCGCGATACCGGAATCGGGATCCCTCAGGCGGCTCAATCACACGTATTCGATCGCTTCTACCGCGTTGACAAAGCTCGTTCGCGCTCACTCGGAGGCGCCGGCCTCGGACTTTCGATCGCCTCGTGGATCGTCGAGGCTCACAACGGAAAAATCAGTGTCGAGAGCACTCCAAACCGAGGCAGCACGTTCACGATCGAACTCCCGTTGGAAAACTCTCAACGTTAAGGCGTGCGCTTGATCACTGTGCCCCCGTTGTTGTCGACCAGCAGCTTGTCGAACGCGGTGAGATCTTTGTTCAGCGCGTCGTCGAGACGCTGACGAAGGGCGGCTAGCTGTTGCTTGAACAACTCATGCACCTCACGCTGTTGTTTGGTCGGTGCAAAATCGCCGCTCGCCAGACCACCCGCGAGATAGTTGATTTTCGTCAGTAACTTCGGCGGCCATCGAACCGTATCCTGTCCCTGCCCCGTCAGCTTGCGCTGGATTAAAGCTTCCTCAATCTCGATCAATTTTTTATCAAGCGCATCGGCCGCTGACTTAACCGGCGCTGCCGTGGTGGTTAGCTTCAAGAGCTGACTGCGAATCAACTCGATCTGATTGACCATCCGCGACGCGCTGTCCAGATCTTTCCACAACTCCTGCAACATCGCGGTCTGAGCGGCAATATCAGCCTCAGTTCCTCCGGAATTCGGATCTTTCTTCACGACCAGCGGCTGCGTTAATTCCTGACCCGCCGCCGACAATTTGACCGTGTACGTTCCCGGCGGCAACAAGATCGTCATTCGTCCCGCGCCCGGAGCAGTTCGCGTTCCGTCAGGCCCGACTTTGATTTCAGGCGCGTACGCCGGACTCGTTCTCATCTGCACCGCAGTCGTTTGCTCGCCTTCGAGGTTCCACGTAACGCGGTTCAGTCCGACGTTCTTGGTTCCATTAAACGCTCGCAGCGTCTGGCCCTTTGAATCGAGGATCTGAATCCGAACGTCACCAGACGGCGCCGACTTCAGGTAGTAACTGATTGCTGCTCCGTACTGCGGATTCTGTCCGGCCGACGGATCGTCCGACATCGTTACCGGCACCGTGCCCGGTCGAAACCGGTACGTCTGATGGGGCGCAAACAGATGAACGTTCGCATCGCGCACCGTCTGGTTCATCTGCTGAATCGGCGTGAGGTCGTCGAGAATCCAGAAGCCACGGCCGTACGTGCCGACGACGAGATCGTTGAAGTGTTCCTGGACCACCATCCAGTAGACAGGCGCGCGCGGCATGTTGCTTTGCAGCGGTTGCCAGTTCTCTCCGTCGTCGAACGATACGTACAAACCGTTCTCAGTGCCCACGTACAACAGGCCCTGCCGCACCGGATCTTCTCGAATGCAATGCGCGTAACTCAACATGCTGCGCGGAATGCCGTTCGTAATCGCTTGCCACGTCTTGCCATAGTCCTTCGTCTTGTAGACGAACGGATCTCGATTGTTCACCTGGTGCAGATCTACCGTGAGATACGCGGCGCCCGCGGCGTAACGAGAAGGCTCGATGTTGCTGACAGTTCCCCACTGCGGCAGGTTCGGGATGTTCTTCGTGACGTTGGACCAATTCTTGCCGCCGTCGCGCGTTAACTGGACCAGACCGTCGTTGGTGCCAACCCAGATCAGTCCCTTCTCTTTCGGCGACTCCGCAATCGCGAAGATCGTCGAGAAGTATTCGACGCCGATATTGTCGCCAGTCAGCCCACCCGAAAAGCCCTGCTTTTTCTTGTCGTTGGTCGTCAGATCCGGACTGATGACCTGCCAGCTTTGGCCGTCGTCAGTCGTCTGATGGACGTACTGGCTGCCGACGTAGAGCTTCCTGTGATCGTGTGGCGAGATAGTGAGCGGAAACGTCCAGACGAAACGATACTTCACCTCGGCGGCGGGTGAACCATTCGTCTGATCCGGCCACACTTCGACGCGACGCGCCTGCCCGTTTCGGAGATCAAAACGTTCGACGATGCCGCCGACGCTGCCCGAACCCGACGCACTCGACCAGATGATATTTGGATCGATCGGATCCGGCGTGGCCCAACCACTCTCGCCGCCGCCGACCGATTGCCACGCACTGCGCGGAATGTTGTTGCTTCCGATCACCCGGCTCGGTCCGCGATACGAGGGATCGTCCTGCTCGTTGCCGTAGACGTAATAAGGAATTCGATTGTCGACAGTGACGTGATACATCTGCGCGATCGGCAGTTGCACGCGAAGCCAGGTGTTGCCGCGCGTCGTCGAGATCGAAACGCCACCGTCGTTCGCTACCGCGATTCGACCCGCGTTTGTCGGATCGATCCAGATATCGTGATTGTCGCCGCCGGGACTGGTGGGGCCAGCCATCAGGCGAGCGGTTTCGCCGCCATCGGTTGAACGAGCGAAACCGGCGGTCAGGTAGTAGGTTTCGTTGGCGTTGTCGGGAGACACCGTCATACGGAAGTAATAGTGCGTGCGGCCGCCCAGGTTCCGGTCGTAGCTGATCAAACGCCACGTATCGCCACCGTCGTCCGAGCGCCAGAGTTTGCCGCGGTCGGTCTCCTGCCCGTCGAGCGGCACGCCATCGCCGGTTTCGATCAGCGCGTAAATGCGTTTTGAATCATTGGGTGCGATTGCGGGAACTACTTTGCCCGTCATGCGCGAAGGCAGACCGTTGCCGGTAAGACGTTTCCAGGTGACGCCTCCATCAGTCGACTTGAACAGACCGCTGCCTGGTCCACCACTCTCGCGACCCCAGGTATGAATAACGAGCGGCCACATGCCCGCGTACAGGATCTGCGGATTGTTGGGATCCATCTCGAGATGCGCACAGCCGCTGTTCTCGTCGGTGAAGAGGACGCGTTGCCAGTTCTTGCCACCGTCAGTAGTGCGAAAGACTCCTCGTTCCTGCTGTGGTCCATACGCGTGTCCGAGGGCGCCGACGAGGACGACGTCCGGGTTCTTCGGATCGATGACGACGCGACTGATGCGACCGGTTTTTTCGAGTCCCATCAACGTCCACGTTTTGCCCGCGTCCGTCGATTTATAGATCCCCTCGCCGACGGAGATGTGACTGCGAATCCACGGCTCGCCGGTGCCGGCCCAAACGATGTTCGGATTTGACGGCGCGATCGCGAGCGCACCGATGGACGAAACGGGATGGTCGTCGAAGATCGGCTCCCAGTGGATGCCGCCGTCCATCGTTTTCCAGATGCCGCCGGAGGCTGCGCCGACGTAGTAGATGTTTGGCTGTCCCGGAACGCCGACGACTGAAGTCAGTCGGTTGCCCGTTGGCCCAATGTGGCGGAAGCGAATCGCGCCGAGTACGTCTTTGTTCGTTTGCTGCGCGTAGGCCGAGACGCAAATTGTTAATGCGAGAACGGCGAAGAGGGCACGCCTTAAGGTCAACATGGCAGTCTCCTGTTGAGGTTAATTCATTCGATGATGATCTCGTCGGCGAAGATCCAAGCGTCACCACCGTGGCCGGGATGCCAGGCGGGGATCTTGCCGAAGTTCACTGCACGGATGCGAACGTAACGCGCCTCCTGGCGCGCGATGTTTTTGATGAAGTCTTTTGCGACGGCGCCGACGTTGACGGCCGGATCAGAACCATCAGGGACATCGTTTGGAATCGTCAAGACGGGAACGAAGTTCTGTCCGTCGAGAGAGAGTTCGAAGCTGACGCTACGCGGCATCCAGATCCACGAACCAGCGTCCTGCAAAAAACCCGCGCCGAGTTTGGAAACCATTTGCGGTTTGCCGAGATCGACGACGGCGACGAGATCTTTGCCCCAGTAGCCTTGCCACGCGCCGCTGCTCCAGTTCGTGGTGCCACGAATGCCGTCGATCAGCGCAGCGTCTCCGCCGCCGGTGTATTGCTGGCTGTACTTCGAAAGCAACGTGAGTTTCCAGTCGTGCGGGATCTTATAAAACCTGGCTGTTGCAACACCGCTCCACACGGCGAAGTCAATCTCCCTTGCCTTCACCGTTGTGGTCTTGTCGATCACGAATGGCTTCAGGAATCTGGAAGACCGGTCGTCCGGTTTAGAACCATCGGTGGTGTAGAAGATCGGCCCTCCTACTCCGATCGACTGTATGTCAATTGTGATGTCGTTCTTGAACGTCCGGCCAGTGCTCTTTATCACCGGCACGGGCGTCATACGCTTGAGATTGTCGGTCGGAATATGCGACACGGGTTCGTTGCCGGGGCCAGTTCCCCAATTTCGATTCGGACGTGGTCCCATTTGCAAAACCAACTGACCGCCCGCCATCAGATCCTTGTGGTCGAGGTAGGACTTGCGGTAGGGAAAGTTATTGAGGACGGCAAACTGAATGTAACGGTTTCGCTCAGAAACATCGTTGGCCACGATCCGGAAGGATTTTCCGCTCTCCAGGTTGAACTCGACCTCGGGAAACAGCGGCGTCCCGATCGCGTAAGTCGTCGATCCGGGTGTCACTGGATAAAAACCCGCGGCGCTCAAGACATACCACGCCGACATCTGTCCGCAGTCTTCATTGCCGATCAACCCATCAGGTGTCGGGTGATAGAACTGGTCCATGATCTGGCGCACGCGAAACTGCGTTTTCCACGGCTGTCCGGCGTAGTTGTAAAGATACGCAATATGATGGCTCGGCTCGTTTCCGTGCGCATACTGCCCAATCAGGCCCGTGATGTCAGCCTGTTCGCGACCCGTTGTTTTGCTTTCAGCCGCGAACATCTGATCGAGCTTGCGCACAAACTTTGCGCGCCCACCCAGGCGACTGATCAAGCCACTGATATCCTGGGGGACAAAGAAACTGTACTGCCACGAATTCGCTTCAGTGAAGTGAAACGTCACCTCACGCGGATCGAAAGGCTCGGTCCAGTTGCCGTTCGTCCGCGGACGCATGAAACCCGTCTGCGGATCGAAGACATTCTTATATCTTTGCGCGCGCGCCATGTAGCGCCACTGATCGTTATCGTTGACCATGCGGGCCACTTGCGCGATGCACCAGTCGTCGTAAGCGTACTCGAGTACTTTCGAAACCGATTCACGTTCGTCTTCCGTGCTGATGAAGCCGTTGTCGTTGTAGGCGCCGAGACCGTAATGGCGCAGCTCGGCGCTGTGCTTCATCGCCTTGAGCGCTGTCTTCAGATCGAACCCGCCGATTCCCTTTACCGCCGCATCGGCAATCACCGAGACGGCGTGATAACCGATCATCGTGTCGGTTTCGTTCGCTGCCAGTTCCCAAACGGGCAGACGTCCGCCTTGCTCGTACTGCGCGAGAAAAGTGTTGATGAAATCGCGTGTGCGTTTCGTGTCGATGATGGTGTAAAGCGGATGGGCGGCGCGAAACGTGTCCCACAACGAGAACACGGTGTAATTCGTGAAGTCGGTCGCCTGGTGGATCTTGAAGTCGCGTCCGCGATACTGACCGTCGACGTCCATAAAAATGTTCGGCGCGGTCATCGCGTGATAAAGACCGGTGTAGAAGTTTGTGAACTGGGCATCCGTGCCGCCGCTGACCGTGATCTTGCTGAGCTCGCGATTCCACAGGGCTGTTGCGTCGGAACGGATCTTGTCGAAATCCCAATGATTCATCTCCGCGTGCAGATTGCGGAGCGCTCCGTCGGTGCTTACGGCGGAGATGCCGACGCGCACGAGAACCGGCTTTCCATTTCGGGCGTCAAAAAGGAACGCGGATTTCAGGTTATCCAATCCGTGTTCAGTAAATGGTTCCGAGAACTCGATGGCAAAATAAACAACCTGATCTTGCGCCCATGCTCGCGAACGTCTCCAACCAAGTACTGTCTTACCTTCGATCTTCAAACCTGAATCGATAACTTTATCGCGGTGCGCAAGATCGAGTACGACGCGCGCCTCGCTCGTTGAAGGAAAGGTGTAACGATGCATCCCCGCACGCGCAGTTGCCGTGAGTTCGACGAGGATGTTGTCGTCGTCGAGGCGCACTGAATAATAGCCCGGCGACGCTTTTTCATTTTGATGGCTGAAGCGCGAAGTCGAAGTTGGGCGGTCACCAACGGTGGGCGTCAACAGAATGTCGCCGTAGTCGGAAATGCCCGTGCCGCTGAGGTGCGTGTGACTGAATCCGTAGACAACCGAATCGGAGTAGTGGTAACCCGAGCAGCCATCCCAGCCCGTGAGTCGCGTGTCGGGACTGAGTTGGACCATGCCGAACGGCACGATCGCGCCGGGAAACGTGTGACCGTGCCCGCCGGTACCGACGAATGGATTGACGTAGCGCGTGAGGTCTCGTTGCGCAGAGACCTGCGTGGGAATCAGCAGCAGTAGAACGACAAGTATTTTCACGGCTGACGCGAATCAGGGTGCGACCGCGAGCGCATAGATCAATCTTTCCAGCGCCTGCAAATCTCTGAGATCGAGCACTTCAACCGGCGAATGGCTGTAACGTCCCGGCCATGATAACCCGACGTGCAGCACGCCATAACGAATAAAGTCAGAACCGTCGGTGCCGCCGTTGGTCGCGCCGACTTGCAGCGGAATGTTCTGCGACCGCGCGAGGTTCAGGATTCGATCGATTTCGGCAGGCGGCGCGATCGAGGAGTTGTCGAGCCCGCGAATGACCGCGCCCTGCCCGAGTGGCGCGTGGGCGAACCGCGTCGTCTCGAGTGGCGAATCAGACGAAACAAACGTGTCAATACTGAAGACGCGCTTCACCGATGCGCCGTAACGTTTGGCCATCGCAATCGCGCCCTGGAGTCCCGTTTCTTCGTTGACGGACCACGCCAGGATCACTTTGCGTTTCAGT